>JABAOC010005687.1_pt1 | contig 13769 bp, 13 predicted proteins | sample 7062161 | NCBI WGS metagenome assembly JABAOC01 (sample SAMN14538625, study PRJNA623070) | marine sediment metagenome | biome: marine biome [ENVO:00000428]; feature: marine pelagic biome [ENVO:01000023]; material: deep marine sediment [ENVO:00002113] | place: India: Gulf of Khambhat ... | reverse complement strand
GCGAGGAGGTTTTGGAGGTGATCGATTTCAAGGTGGGCCGCCGGGAAGAGGATCACCCAGCCCAGGTGGCCCTCTATAAAGGGCTTGTAGAGGACATGTTCCGGAGGCCTGTCCGGGGATACCTCCTCTACATAGACGAACCCTCCCTGGTAGCTGTACCGTGAAGAAGGTCACCGTCATTCCGTTGAGGGAAAACTTTCTCCAAAAGCTGGCCGAGGAGATCTTGGGACACCATTTCTCTGCCGATAACCCCCTAACCCTATCTCAGGTTACCATCTTGATCCCTCACCGCAGGGGGGCCGTATACCTGCGGAATTACCTCTTCCAGCTCATCGGGGCCAAAAAGAAGAGGCCCTTTTTGCCTCCCAAAATTATCGCCATTGAGGACTTTGTGGAAGAGGTGGCGGTGAAGGTGGAAGATCCTCCGCGGCGTCCCCTGACCCCGCCTGATCAGGCGTGGGTTCTCTTCGAGGTTGTTCGGGAAAACTCCACCTATGGGAAGGTCGCCACCAGCTGGGACAGGTTCTTCCCCTGGGGGATACGGTTGGCGGCCCTCCTGGAGGAAATAGACCGGGAGCTCGCCGTTCCCCGGGACATCCCCTATCCCGAGGACGTTCCACGAGAGGCAATCGCCTTCCTGGAAGGCTTGGGGGGGATATACTCCGCCTTTGATCGTTATTTGAGTGAACATGGATTTACCACCAAGGGAAAGAGGGAGCGCCTTGTGGCCCAAAGGATTGAGGAAGCACCTATATCCGAAGGGCCGTTCTATTTGGCCGGCTTCTATGCCCTCACCGGTGCCGAGGAGAGGATTTTCCGCCACCTCTTCGCCCGAGGGGCGAGGATCTTCTGGCATGCGGACCCAGGGGAGCTTCCCGTATTGTACAGGCGCTGGAAGAAGGATTGGGGATTAGAGATAGAGACCAGTGGTTCAGACGAGCTCCCCACTTTTCATGTTCACTTTCATGAGGCCTACGATCTCCATGCAGAACTCCTCCAGGCAAGGGATATCCTCCCTGAAGGAATCGAGCGACCTGACCGGTGCGCCTTAGTGCTCCCCGACCCCTCGGCACTGGTCCCGGCCCTCTACGCCCTGCCTCAGGGGATGCCGGTGAATGTCTCCCTCGGCTATCCGCTTGATCGCACGGCCCTCTTTTCCCTCATCGAGCAGCTCATGAGGCTTCAGGAGGGAAGGAATGAGGATGAAGCCTATTACTATCAGGACTATCTGACCCTCATGCGGCATCCCTATGTCCAAAGGCTCCTTACTCCCTCCGGCAAGGAGGGCCGTATCATCCTTCACCTCCTGGAGGAGAAGTCCCGGAACTATGGTAAACCCTTCCCCTCGCAGGGGGAGTTGGAGGACCTTCTCTCTCTATCCGAGGATCCGGAGCGGGATAAAAACTTTCTGGCCGCCGAAGGTCTGAACCTCGAGGAGGCAAAGGGGTTCGTCCGGGAACTCCACCGCCACCTCTTGACGCCGTGGGAGGATCTGAACACCCCCGTGGATCTGGCCGCTGCCCTCAGGGGGGTGGTGCCTTTTCTCTTCTCCCCCTTTTTCGGGCGAGAGGATTCTTTACACGACCACCCCCTGGAGAACGAGTTCATCTATACCCTGGAGGATCGTGTCATCCCCAGCCTGGAAGATACCCTCTTCTCGGAGCAGCCCATGGGGAAAAGGCTCCTCTTCTCCTTGCTGCGGGAGATCGTGCGCCTGGCCCGGACGCCCTTTGAGGGTCACCCGTTGGTTGGGCTCCAGGTCTTGGGTCTCTTGGAAACGAGGCTCCTCTCCTTCGAAAAGGTCGTCATGATCGATGTGAATGAAGAGGTCGTGCCGGCCCAGGAGGAGGTGAACCCCCTCCTCCCCGAACCCCTCAAGGGAGCGATTGGCCTGGCGGGCCGCGAACGGGAAGAGGCCATCGTTCGCTACCACTTTGAACGCCTCATTCACTCCGCGGGGGAGGTCCATCTCCTCTGGCAGGCTTCAACTCTACCGGCTTCCTCCGGCCTGGAGGGGAAAAGGGTGAGAAGTCGCTTTATCGAGAGGCTCCTCTGGCAACAGGAGAAAAGGAGGGGTACCCTCCTGGGAGACTCTGTTGAGAAGGCCCCGCTGCACATCTCCGGAGAGTGCTTCCTCAGGGAAGGGGGCCTGGCAAAAAGAGGCGGTGATCGGGTGAGGGTGGAGCAATTTCTCAGCGAGAAGAGCAGCAGGGGCGGCCTTTCCGCCTCGCTCCTGAACACGTACCTGCTCTGTCCCTTGAAATTTTACTATCACTATCTTCTGGACCTCAGGCCAACCACCACTGTTGTTGAGGATGTGGACTCCGCTGAACTGGGTAAGATCGTCCACCGAACCCTGGAGGACTATTTTGCCCTGTATCGAAAGAAAACCTATCGAAAGGCCGAGGACAACGATGCCGAAAGGCTGATCGCCATCTTGCAAGGGCACTTCAGGGGATCCGTGATGTACCGCTGTTTAGCCCCGGAGAAGCGCTTCTTTCTGGAGCAGGCCGCTGCCTATCGCCTCAAATCCTATCTTTCCCAGGTGCCCGAGGCCACCTTCATCGACGCCTCAGAGGAGGAGCATTGTTTAGCCCTCCCCGTGGGCCGCAATCAATTTTCCTTCTACGGGAAGGTGGACCGGATAGATAGAAGAGAGGGTTATCGGATTATATTAGATTATAAGACGGGCCGAATAGAGAACTTCGCAAAGAGCCACTTCGAAAAAAGGCTGCTCGACTTCTCCCTCCCCGGAGAACTTGATCGGGAAGGTCTCAAGGCCGTTAAAGGGGTGATGAAAGACCTCCAGCTCCCACTGTATGTCCTCCTGGTGGGTTCAGGTAATGAAGAGGAGATAGCCAGGACCCTCACGGCCTACGTGGACCTCGCGAGGGGTGGGGAAGAGGTCTATTTCGTCCCTCCGGACAGGCTGGATGGACTCCGCGAAGCGTATACCTCCTGGTTCATGGAGGCCTTTCCCGCACTGCTGGCCTACGTAATAGACCATATGATAGGGGCTCCCCTCTTCTATCCGGCCACGGAAGAGGAGGCCTGCCGGTTCTGTGAATACGAGACGGTCTGTCGATTCTCCTTCGCCTGATCCCCCGCGAGCTTGATTTTCGGGAGAAAAGAATATCGGATTTCTCGCATAACGAAAAAGGCTATCGAGAAACACCCAATGGACAGCTCATTTTCTGTACATACGCGAAAGATTTACAAATCTAAGCTTTCGGAATATTATGAAGAAACTATATAGAGTATAGTTAGATGACAATCTCAGGGGACCATGATGAACTACAAGCTAAGCCCTTCTGACCTGACCTTCCTCTACGATGGATGCGCGCGGTGCTTTGTGCTCAAGGTGAAGCATGGCATAGCCCAGCCGTCGATACCCCTGCCCGGCATCTTTAGTACGATATCCTATCTCCAGAAGGAATACTACTCGGAGAAGCGGACCGAGGAGATCTGTCCGGGCCTGCCTCCGGGCGTGATCAGGTATGGCGAGAGGTGGGTGCGTTCGTGTCCGATCGAGCTCCCTGGCTGTTCCAGCACCTGTTACATCAACGGGCGATTCGACGTGGTCGCGGAGCTTGCCGATGGATCGTACGCGGTCATCGACTTCAAGACCGGTAACCCCGCGGACGAGAAATCCACCATGTACTCGAGGCAACTTCATGCCTATGCCCTGGCGCTCGAGAATCCCGATGGCAACGGTCTCGGGTTAGCTCCGGTCTCAACACTTGGCCTGCTCTACTTCACGCCGGATCACTGTGAGCAGACCGGGCCTGCGAGACAAATCTTGGGCGGTCGCCTTGAGTGGATTGAAGTCCGGCGCGATGATGATGCGTTCCGCGCCTTCCTCCGCGATGTGCTCAACCTGCTGGATGGGCCTCTCCCTCCGGACAACCCCGAGGGGTGCGATTGGTGCAAGTACCTCGAGCTGATGAGCAGTTTGTCGACTGATCAGCCCGTTTCGCCGGATCAGAGGGAACAAACTCTCCAAACACCCTCCTGTCCACTGTGTGGTGGTGGCATGAGGTTCAGAACCGGGCGATTCGGGGACTTCTGGTCCTGCCTCAAGTACCCCGAATGCAAGGGGACCCGCAACCCATAACAATCCCAGTAAAAGTAGCTGGTACCTATCATGGCAGTAATTGATCACATTTTTCATCGTTGTGTGTCTGGCACGTATAAGGGCGATCTGACGGCGCAGAACGTCTCGCTCTATCCTACGTCGCCCTATGCGATTTACTGTGAGGAATTCGTTTCAGAGGACAAAAGAGACCCAAGAAGTCCGTACCGCGAGCTCCTGCACGAAAGGGGGACCGAACACGAAAAGAAGGTCATTGAAACCAGATATCCCGAATGTGAGGCGGTCGAGTACAAGGAGCCTGAAGAAGGCTTCCTGAAGCTCCTGGAAGCCATGGATCGAGGGGCGGAGGTTATCTGCGGGTTGCCCCTCTTTTACCTCCCGGAAAACATGCAGGGAATAATCGATATCCTCCAGAAGAGGGGGGACCACTCCTCGGTTTTTGGCGACTATTACTATCTGGTGAAGGAAATCAAGCTTGCCAAGAACATCAGGGAAGAGCACATGATTCAGGGGGCATTCTATACGTACCTCGTCGCCAAGATTCAGGGTTACCTGCCGGAGAGGTTCTTCATCATCAATCGGGACTACGAGGAGGAGAAATACCGATACGCGGATTATGAGGAATCCCTGAAAAAGGCCGTTGAGGGAACCCGGGCTATCTTAGACGGCACGGAGGTGCCGACGCCGACGTACAATGGATGTGAATGGCCGTGGGAAACGTACTGCAATCATGAAGCGCTCAGGACCCGGGATGTTTCCCTGGTGGGGCGAGTAGGTCCCAAAACAAAAGCGAATCTGGCTGCCCATGGGTTCGAAAAAATATGGGATATATCCTCGGCAAAGGCAGAGGACTTGCGGAAGGTTCCCCGGATTGGCGCGGCCACTGCCCAGAAGCTCATCATGCGCGCCCGAGCGATAAAGAAGGACGAGACGATTCTTCTTGATTCCTCGGTCTTGAAATTTCCGGAAAAAACCACCGAGATTTTCCTCGACCTCGAGGGAACGGATCAGCCAGGTCACGAGGATGAATTGGTGCACCAGGTGGACTACCTTATCGGGACCCTTATTCGGAAAGACGGTAGAGAGGAATACAAACCATTCATTGCCCACCAGCCGGCGGATGAAGAAGCGATGTTTCGGGAATTCATGGAATTCATGCGCCTACAGCGTGATTACGTAATTTACCACTGGCACAACTACGAATACTGGCACATCAAGAAGCTGGCCGAAAGGCACGGCCTTGAGCACGAAGTCGAAAGGCTTCTGCTTCCCCACATGGTCGATCTCCACAAAATGGCCACCAGGGCCTACGTTTTTCCCACGTATGGCAACGGCCTCAAGCATGTTGCGGGCTACCTCGGTTTCAAATGGCGCCACGATGACATCAACGCCCTCGATGCCATCGCGTACTACCTCAAGTACCAGGATGATCCCGATGGATACCAAGACAAGATGCAGGCCATTGTGGATTACAACGAGGATGATTGCATGGCGACACGAGTGGTGAGGGATTGGTTGCAAGAAGGGTCTCTCTCGAATAAAGGGGGAACAGGGAACACCATACTAATTTCAACGCAAGACATAAGCGATAGTTTTCGGCAACGTTCCATAGACCTCAAGCTGATTTTAAGCGGTGACTAACGCCAAATTGGATGAATATCATTCTCCCGAAGAAACTCTTCTGCCATCTCTTTTATTCTTCGATCCCGAAAGTAATAATATGCATGCAGGGAAGGGGACAGGGAAGGGGTCAGCCCTTGAAAAAGGACAATTATCATATTGACTTGGGAAGGGACGTTGGTTCTGAAACAACTTATTTACATCTGAAAGCGTATAGGTGTGTTATACCGCAGTCTTGCGGCCTAAAGGTATTATGAAGAAACTATATAAACTATAGTTGTAAGGTTGGATTATTGAAGGTTTTAGGTAGGAAAATTCGTGAAGCTAAAATTTCTGCTCTAACCCAGCCTGTTTACAGAGTTCGTTGGCTGTAATACGGTCGAGCTGTTTATGCCTTTTGATGGGGATTACTTTGGTACCATTTGTATAGATGAGTGCTTCCTGCCTTCTCTTAGTAGGTAGAAACCGTTCTTCTCCAAATAGCGAATCAGATCACGTCGCTTGACCGACATGTTCGACCTCTACGGGGAGCTGTTCAATGAGAGCGTTACCCAATGGAATTTCTTTACCAAGCTCTTTATATGCAAGTATCATCTCATTGAGTGCGTCACGAAGCATAGCCCGGCAATCTTCAAGATCCTTGCCCTCAGTAACAACTTCAGGCCATTCTACAAGCTGCCCCATATAGCCGGAGTCAATCTTGGTATATTTTGCGGTATAATTTATCATGGTAAACTTCCAAACTTTAACAACATTTTACGCATTATTGTAATTTGTGTCAAATCGGAATATTGAACACCTCTAATCAAGCATAATCAATTGAATAACTTTAGATGCGTTTCTTATATCATTAATACCTTATAACCAGTCGCTGCAACATGGGAGAAGTCAGCAGAGAGAAGAGGAGGAAAGGCAGTCTTGGTCTGTGATCCGTATGCCGGGTAGTGTGAGAGAAAGGGGGTCGCGAGGTTCCCCCCTAACGCGATTATATTCCCCACCAATCAAGAAATCCTTGCATTTTCTACCGACATCCGCTACAATGTATTACAATAAAATACAATGGAGGTAATGTATGAGCAAACCCATTTCCATAAGGATCCCTGACGAGCTGGCTTCAAAATTGTCTGAAATTGCTAAAGAAACAGAGAGACCCAAGTCTTTCCATATTCAAAAGGCCCTGGAAGCATACCTGGCCGAATTGGCCGACCTACAGGTCGCGCTGGATCGATTGCATGACACATCCGATCCTATTGTCACGACGGATGATATGAGGAAAGAGCTTGAGCTATAAGATAGCATTTAAGAAGTCAGTATCGCGCGACCTCAAGAAGATGAGCAAGGATCAGGCAGAGAGGATTTTGAGGAAAGTCGAAGAAGATCTGCCTGAAAAGGCAGATAGTTTCCCATCGCTGACAGGAAAATTCGCAGGATTAAGGAAATGTAGAGTCGGAAATTACCGGGTTATTTTTATTTATACCATCATTGAGGATACTGCCATTATTTTGAGGATAAGTCATCGCCGGGAATCCTACAGATAAGAATATAACCAGCGGCTGAAGTCCGACGCGGTTTGCCGCCGCGCCGCTTAGCCGCATCGTTCGGCATACAATAAAGGCGTAACGGCTTGAAGATTTTATATGTCATTTACCGTTTGGTGGTTTCTGCTTGGATCTTTACGGACGCCCGTTCTCGAAAACATCGTTGAGAAAGTAACTCAATTACGCACTAATAGGACATCGTAAATTGACTACGCTATGATCAAGATCCTTCACACCGCAGACCATCAGCTCGGCGTTAAGTTCATCGGCTTTGGGGAGAAGGGCAGACAGCTTCGTAAGGCGGTGAAGGAGTCGCTCAGCACCACCGTCGATCTAGCCCTGGCTGAGGCCGTTGATCTGGTGCTCATCGCCGGCGACCTGTTCGACTCCAATGCCGTGTCGAGAAATCTGGTAGATGAAGCTGTGGCCCAACTCAAACGGCTGGCGCCAATCCCGGTGTGCATCCTCCCGGGGACCCATGACTGCTATGATGCTTCTTCAGTGTACCGGCGCCCGGAGTTTCGGGATATACCAAATATCCACATCTTTACGGATGAGATTACCTCGATCTCCTTTCCTGAGTTGGATCTAACGGTATGTGGTAGAGCCAACCTGGGCCCTACAGGGAGCCAGAGCCCGCTGACAGGACTCGAGAAGACCAACGAAACGAAGTATCACGTGGCCATGGCCCACGGTGAGATGGCCATCGAGGGAAAATTCGCCGGCGATTACTACCCGATTAAAGGGAGTGAGATTGCCGCTTCTGGGATGAACTATGTCGCCCTTGGGCACTGGCACCGGTACGCTGATTTTTCTCAGGGNNCTCAGCTTTGAAGAGGGGGAGGATTCGGGCTTCGTACTCCTCGTTTCCATCGATGAATCGGCCACTCGTGTTGAGAAGAAGCGGGTTGGGAAGTACGTTTGGAGAACCGTAGATCTGAGCGTTGAAGCTTTTGAAACAGAGGAAGAGCTTCTGCAGGAAATACAGAAGCATGCTGATCCCAACACCCTCCTCCGTGTCAGATTGAGTGGATTGAAGCCCGTAACCTGGGATGTGAGCGAGGGACGCTTGGTTGACGAGCTGGAAGATTTGTTTTTCCATCTGGAGGTCATTGCGGGCGACTTGACCACATCACTCGAGCCTATCCGTGCCGCAGCCTTCCCGGATTCAACCGTCATGGGGCAGTTCCTGCGCCTCATGGAAAAGAGGCTCGAGGCTGCCGATCCTGCCGATAAACCCGTGCTGGAAGAGGCGCTCCAAAGGGGTTTTGCTCTATTGAATGGGAGAGAGGCCTGATGGCATGAAATTTACACGGATTCAGATCAACCGTTTCCGCAACATTGATGGCCTTTCCAGCGATATCGGTGACGGCATTGTGCTCTTTAAAGGTCCCAACGAGGCCGGGAAATCATCACTTCTCTCCGCCATTCTCTTCGGTCTCTTTGAGGACCCCAAATCATCCGCCCAGCGCCTTGAAGAAGCCAGGGAATGGAACAGGGAAACCCTCTATCATATCTCGATAACATTAAGAACGAACGGTGAAACATACGTGCTCGAAAAGGACTTTGAGAACAGGTCCATGCTGCTTCGGAACGAGACGACAGGGGAATCCTGGAAAGACAAGAATAAAGTGACTGCTAAACTGACGGAGATCATCGGGTTTTTTTCCAGGGACATTTTCACCAGCACGGCTTGCGTTTTTCAGGACGAACTTAACGTTATCAGTTCCGGGCAAAAAGAGCTGCGCACCCTGCTTGAGGAGAAAGTTGCCGGCAAAGAGGAATCAGCGGTGGAGCCGGTCCTCAAGCTGCTTGAAAAAAAGGAGTCGGATCTCAAGAGGGGGTTGGATAGGCCAGCGCCCACAAACCCGGGGCAGATACGGCAGGTGATTGACGAATCAAACAGTTTAAGACAGAGGAAAGACGAGATTGCCAATAGAGTACGGGAACTCCATCAGGCGAGGGGGAGAATCCACGAAGTCTCCAATCAATTAGAAGAAGATCTGAAGTCCCTGGAACTCAAGAAGCAGGCTTTAGAAAAATCAAAGCTGTACATAAAGGCAAGGGAAAAGTTTGAAACCCTGGACAAGACCCTTGAAAAAACGGATGCGGATCTGGAAAAGCTCCAAAAGGCGGATCAAACGATCAAGAAGCTTGCGACGGACCTTGATGCCAAACAGGGAGATCTGAAGACCAGCGAAGGCAATCTGGAAAAATACAAAAAAGCCGCTAAAACCCGGACGGACAGAGACGCTCTGCAAAAAGCATTGCAGGATAAGAAGGATGTGCTCGCCAAAGTCCGCGAGATTATCAGGACAGTTGATGGTTTGAAGAAATCCTTGGCGGATCTCCCCGCCATCCCTGAAAAATCGGTTCGAGACGTGCTCCGAGCGGAAAACGAGATGATGGCCCTGGAAAAGGCCATTGGCCAGCGGGCCATGCATCTTAAGGTGATCTTCAAGACAAAGGTACCGTATGCCATAGAGACCGAGGATGGACTCGTTTCGGCGGGCGAAGGGGCGGCGGGGGAAACAGCCGAGGGGATTGCCAAGAGGGAGATCCGCATCGACCTCAAGAAGATTGCCAAGGTACAGGTGACCACGCAGGACCAGGCGTTAGAAGAGGGCTTGAGGGAGCTAAGGGACAAAAAGAGCTTCGTGAAGAACCAGCTCGAACAATACAAATGCGAGTCGGTCGGGGAAATGGAGGCCAAGAGAGGGAGATGGGAGCAGATACGGCGAGATCTCGTGGCGAAAGAGACGGAACTCAAGATCACGCTGGGAAGGGAGACCCTGGAGTCGCTGACAACTCAAGTAGAACAGGTAGAAACCCGGTCGAGGGAACTGAAAGGTTCTCTTGAAGGGATTAAGGACTTCGCCATTTCAGAGGAGGAACTGGTAAAACAGGAGCAGGAGATCCAGGCAGTGCGAAAACAGGTTCAGGAACTGGAGGGAAATATCCGGGAGAACCAGGGTATCCTGAAATCCTTTAGCAAAGAGGGGCTCGAAAGGGAAAAGAGGGAGCTGGCACGGCAGATCCTCGTAGCGGAGACGGCCCTGGACGATCTTCGGGCGTTCAAGGCGTCAGGCGAAGAAGTCGTCAAACACGAGGATGAGATTAAAGCCCTTGAGCGGAAATTGTCCGACCTCAAGGTTGAGCACGGGACCCTTAAGCGCATTCTCGAGGAAGACCGCTTTGGCCAGGAGGACGTGGCTGAACTGGAGGAACGCATTGAGTCTCTGGAACGGAATGCCGAAAGGCTGAAAAGGAAGCTCGGGGCTTATGAGATCATTGGTCAAGTCCTCGTTGAGGCTCGGCAGAACGTCCTCAAGGGAATCTCCGGGGAGGTGGACGAAAGGATTGGCGCCTATTTCGCCCAGATCACGGACAAGAAGTATGAGCAAGTCCGTCTTTCGAGAGAGGATTTCTCCCTTCAGGTGTTTAGCCCGGAGAAGGGCGGCTGGGTCAATCCGGACACCGAGGAGCTATCCGCCGGGGCCCGGGATCAACTCTACCTGGCGGCACGCCTGGCCCTGGTAGATGCGGTCACCGGGGAAGATTCGCTTCCTCTCATTCTGGATGATCCTTTAGTACACTTTGACCCATTTCGGCGGGAAAATACCCGAAATCTCCTGAGGGAAGTCTCCACGAAACACCAGGTCATCCTCTTATCCTGCCACGACTATTACGACGACTGGGCCGATCAGATCATAAGCTTTTGAACCGCATGGTCTATGGGTCTATCAAGAGACCCCTTCCCCTTGTCATCCCAATATTGATCCCTCGGGCCTCCCTTGATAGATTTTACCCGCTCCCGTCTTGGCGAGCTCTCCCATGAAGTCCACCGATTTGAGGGCCTTTACGGCCTCTCCCCATTCTTCATCGGGTACCCCGGCCACCGCCGCCTCCAAGATCGCTGAATGCATGTAGAGGAGATTCTCCACCTCGGTGGAATAGACGTTGTCTCCGCCGGTGACGATCATGGCTTACGCTCAAGTAGGTCCCGTGAGAATCGCGAATGGTCTTTTTCGCAACTGGTAGCGCTTTCAAGGTTGTAAGATGGATGTGAGCGGCTACCATGAAGGTCAGTGCCTTCAAGGATCAACCCGTGCTAATGCGCTTTCGCGCCGCGCAAGGGTGTGGACCGGCCGCCTATCCGGACTTCCGCAGAGCTTTTTTCAGGGCGCGCCGGAACCGCCAAGGAACCTTGAAGCCGAGCGCCTCCGCCTTATCAGCATGCTCCGCAGCCAATTCGAAGTGGCCGGTGGCGTAGTAGCAGACGGCCAGCCCATAGTGGGGTCCGGCATAGCCGGGATCGAGCTCAATGGCCTTGTAGAAGGAAGCGAAGGCTTCCTCGTAGTTTCCCTCTTTGCCAAAGGCGTTGCCGAGGTTGTAGTAGGCAGTGGCATTTCGGGGATCCAATTCAATGGCCATCTTAGAGGCCGATATGGACTGATCGATGATCCCCTTTTGCCCATAAGCCGCCCCGAGACTCGTGTAGGCGGCGGAAAACTGTGAGTCCATCTCTATCGCCTTTTTGAATTCGACGATGGCCTCATCGATCTTTCCCCTCCGCACCAAAGCCTCTCCACGGAGGAAATGATCCTCCGGGGTCCTGGGCGGAGGTATGTGTGCACAGGCGACAGTAAGGATGAGAATCGATAAAACGGAACATCCGAAGGTTCTTTTCAGTCCAGTCCCCGCCATGTGGCAATCCCTTTGCTTATCCGGTAAATGACGCAATTGATCACACCTGCTGAGTGCTGAGTGTTTATATAGCTCCTCGTGTGATCTGTCAACAGGGTGTTGCACCAATCCCCTATTGCTATCAGAAAAGGATTCTTGATCATTCTAGAGTTCGCTTCACTAAGAACGATTGGCAAAAATCCTTTAATATTCGCTCCAGGAGGTTTGACCAACAGGCCGTCAAGAAAGAGTTGGCGGCCCGCGATTGGGAATAAACCGGTACAGTCGAATATGATCGAATTGAATTCTTGCTGATTGTTCCTTTTTGGGATAAAAGATGGAGTATGGATATCTTTTTGATCTACGCCAGGATATGGAGACTCATCGATGGGTTCCTCTTTTTGCTGGCTGCGCTCCTCTTTTTTTTAGGGGTCTTTTTCGCCCCCGTTGTGGTCAAAAAAGAGGTGGGGTTGTTGCTCCGTTATCCCCTTTGGATATGGGGGCTCATTAAACGACATATCGATCTCGACGCCCCCTTTTTTCGGTTGTGGGCACTCATCTTCTCCCTCAACTCCTTTTCCCTCTTCTGTAACCTGGTATCCGGATTTTGCATTATCCTTCCTCCCCTGTTTGCGTTCCTTCTCGGGATTCACATCGCCATCATTTCGCTGAAGGAGCTAGGGAAGTTGAGGATTGTTTTCCTCGTCCTGAACCCCGTTTCCCTTTTCGAGCTTCCGGCAGCCTGGATTAGCCTCTCCCTTGGCATGAGATTTGGATGGGATTTATACCTGAGTAAATACAGCAACGTACTTTCCTTATTTGAGCGGAATCTCATGGGATACCTCTTGGTAGTGCTTCCCCTGTTAGCCATTGCCGGATTCATCGAGGTATCATTAATCAAGGCCTCAGGAAAGGGGAAGATTGTCGATTGGGGATTCGACCGGGAAAAAGGAGGGGGGCAAAATAACCCGAGTTATGATAAACTGTAACAGATTAGCCGTTCCATAGTATGGGGCATACCATGGCGGGAAAGGTCATCTTCAAGGGGGAATCGGATTTGCCTTTATTCCCCATCTCTTCTGGCGATATGTCCTGGAACAGGACGGGGACCTGGAGGTATATCAGGCCGAAATACGAGGACAAAACGCCACCGTGTAACGCCGCCTGCCCAGCGGGGGTCGATATTCCGGTGTTCATCGGATTGGTGGCCGAGGGAAAATACGAAGAGGCGTGGCACATCATAAGGGAGGAGAACCCACTTCCGGGGGTCTGTGGACGGGTTTGTTTCCACCCCTGCGAGTCTCTCTGTAATAGAGCGCATTACGATGAGGTCTTGGCCATCAACGCCTTGGAGCGATTTGTGGCCGATCGAGCCCTGGATGTGGAATCAAGGGCTCCCATAAGAGAGACACGGAAGGAGAGGGTGGCCATTGTGGGGTCAGGACCCGCGGGGCTCAGTTGTGCTTACCATGTGGCAAGAATGGGGTATCAGGTGACCGTATTCGAGGCCCTTCCCCAACCAGGGGGAATCCTCAGGATGGGTATCCCCGCATACCGTCTACCCAAGGATATCCTGGATAAAGAGATAGCGGATATCCAGGCACATGGGGTGAAGATAGAGACCAATGCGCGATTGGGTGGGGATCTCTCCTTTGGGGACTTCGAGGGTTACGAGGCCATTTTTTTGGCAACAGGGGCGCACATCAGCCGAAAACTGGATATCCCGGGAGAGGATTTAGAGGGGGTTGTCTCGGGCCTGGATCTCCTCAGGGATATCAATCTAGGGAAGAAGGCCCGGATGCGGGGAAGGGTAGCGGTGATCGGAGGGGGAA
>JABAOC010021519.1_pt6 | contig 13779 bp, 10 predicted proteins | sample 7062161 | NCBI WGS metagenome assembly JABAOC01 (sample SAMN14538625, study PRJNA623070) | marine sediment metagenome | biome: marine biome [ENVO:00000428]; feature: marine pelagic biome [ENVO:01000023]; material: deep marine sediment [ENVO:00002113] | place: India: Gulf of Khambhat ... | reverse complement strand
ATCGGGATCATGAACATCATGCTCGTCTCGGTGACCGAGCGCATCCGGGAGATCGGAATCAGGATGTCTGTCGGAGCTCGAGAAAGAGACATTCTCTTCCAATTCCTGGCTGAAGCCATTGTTTTAAGCATACTCGGAGGTGTTTTGGGTGTCGGGGCGGGCATTGTCGGCTCTATGTTGATCTCCAAGTTTGCCGATTGGGAAACCCTTGTCTCCACATGGTCCATCATCCTCGCTTTCTGTTTTTCTGGCATCGTCGGGATATTTTTCGGATTCTATCCTGCCCGGAAAGCCTCTAAACTGGACCCGATCGAAGCCTTGAGATATGAGTAAAAAGTGCTTCGAATAAAGGATAAAAGTGCGCCCAACTGTAGCAGATTAAAATAGATAGAGAGCAAGCGGAATATGACAAGCTGAATGATTAAAGACGGAAATAAAGTTCCCGCATTCCTGAGCTTATTTCGCTTTTCTCATATCCCTGTTTCCATTAATGGGAGAGTAGACTACGAACTTGAACAAAGGAGGATCAAAATGACAAAACGAAGAATCGGAATGACCATATTCCTGACACTCTTCACCATCGGCTTTGCATTCGCTCAACAGGAAGAAAAGACCCTTTCCCTCTCTCTCGAGGACTGTATCGTGAAAGCCATGAAGAACAACATCGGCGTGGCGATAGAGATACTGAATCCGGAGCTGTCTGACATTGGGATTTCTCTTGCCCAGGAAAAATTCCTCCCCGGCTTGAACTTCAGTTACAGCCAGAGAGACACGACTAACGCTTCCTTTTCATTCCTTGAATCGACTGACACGGTCTCCTCGATACGAGGAAGCTATGCGGCAGAAATCTCACAACTCATCCCCACAGGAGGGACTTTCTCAGTGTCCTTTGATGGATATAGAACCGAAACAACCCAAAGACTCCAGACAATCAATCCTCGTTACAGCACTACGCTGACTTTTGCCTTCAACCAGCCTTTGTTGAGAAATTTCGGGCTCAAGATCACTCGCAGAGAAATCATCATTGCCCGGAACAACATGGATATTTCCGAAAACCAACTCAAGCGAGTGCTCCAGCAAACGGTCTATGATGTCGAGGAAGCCTACTGGAATCTAGTGTCCAGTATCGAAACTCTTAAAGTGAGAGAACAATCGTTGAGGTTGGCGCAAGAACTCCTGGAAAAAAACAAACGGGCTGTGGAAGTCGGCACGCTAGCCCCGATAGAAATCTTGAGTGCTGAATCCGCGGTCGCATCCAGGCAGGCGGATATCCTCCAGGCCCAGGCTACAGTGAAAGACAACGAAGACCGGCTAAAAATCATCCTCAACCTCGCCTCTGAAGGAATTCCTGAAGACATCCAGATCATTCCTGCGGACAAGCCAAACCTCGAAGAGAGGAGAATCACTCTTGATGAAGCTTTACGGGAAGCTATGGAAAACAGACCCGACCTGCAGGGAACACGGCTCGGTATAAAGAACCAGGAAATGAATGTCAGTTATGCGAAAAATCAGCAGCTCCCCAGCCTTAATTTCTCAGCTTCCTACTGGAGTCCAGGATTATCAGGAACACAGCTTATCTATGACCCACTATTTCCCTTCGGCGACCCGATCGGCAGCGTTGAATACGGCGCGGCTGATGCCTGGAAAGATACCTTTGGCTTCGAATACAAAAACTGGAGTGCTGGAATAACGCTGGATATTCCACTCAATACTATCCTCTCCCGCGCGAGCTACGCCCAAGCCAAGGTCAACCTGGAGCAATCCCTGCTGAGACTGAGAGACACGGAACAGCAGATCTTTCTCGAGGTCAAGAGCGCGGTGAGAGCCGTCCAGACAAATTATGAGCGAGTCCAGGCATATAAGGCAGCCAGAGAGCTAGCCGAGAAAACGCTCGAAGCTGAGGAAGAGAAATTCCGGGTCGGCATCTCAACCCCCTATTTTGTCCTTCAATACCAGACAGAATTAACCACTGCTCAGACAAATGAGCTTTCGGCCATCATCGACTACAACCTTTCGCTCGCCCGCCTGCAGAGAGCAATGGGAATCAATTTGAGGGAGAAAAGCATCAAATTCGCTGATTTTCTAGGAAGATAATCTTTTAAAAATCACACGCGTAATTTATAATGACTGGAATGATGAAGTCCAAGACACTTTTCCTGTTGACCTCTTTTTTTCTTTTGATTCTCACTTTGTTCTCCGTTGCCCGTGAAGACGGAAATAATTATTCCATAAATGTGCCGGAATTTCTCGATGCTCCAAAGATCGACGGAGTATTAGAAAATCCGCTCTGGGAAAAAGGAGTTGTCCTTAACACTTTCACTCAGTACGAACCTCTAGAAGGAGCTCAGCCTTCAGAAAAAACAATCGCTTTCATCGGATACGACAAGAAGCATCTCTACATCGCTGTCCGCTGTTATGACTCCAATCCCAAAGGAATCCGGGCCTGCCTCACCCAAAGAGATTCGGTTTTCGGTGACGATGATGTCACAATCTACCTGGATACTTTCAACGACAAAAAGAGGGCTTTCGTCTTCCAGGTCAATCCCTGCGGTATTCAAGTTGACGGTGTCTACACAGAAGTGCGGAGAAGAGGACGCGGTCGAGGAGGATTTTTCGGTTTCGACAGGAGCTGGGATACTTTTTTCCTTTCAAATGCCAAAAGAGATGACTCAGGGTATGCTGTTGAAATAGCCATCCCTTTTAAAAGCCTTCGATTCCCCAACACCGAGAACCAAAAATGGGGACTCCAGATCATGAGAACGATCCGGAGGAAAAACGAGGAAATCTACTGGCATCCCCGTTCTCGCGACATCAACGGCTTCCTTATTCAAACCGGAACACTCGAAATTAACGGGCTCATCGAAAAAGGAAAGAACTTCGAAGTTATGCCCGTCCTGACAGGACTGAAGCAGAATGACCAAAAAACCGAACCAGAAGCCGGTCTAAACTTGAAATACGGAATCACCTCTGACCTGACCGCAGACATCACAGTTAATCCTGATTTCAGCCAGATCGAAGCGGACATGCCCCAGATCGACGTCAACCAGAGGTATGCCCTCTATTATCCGGAAAAAAGGCCGTTTTTCCTCGAAGGCAAAGATTTTTTTGATACACCTCTGGAAATGGTCTACACCCGGACGATCGTCAATCCACTGTGGGGAGTCAAGCTCTCAGGGAAAACAGGCCAGACCACTATCGGCTTTCTCAGCACCTACGATGAAAATCCCGCCAGCATCGACATTCCCGGCCTCCCCGAAGAAGACGAGGAAGAGGATAATCCCTATAATTCCTTTATCAATGTATTTCGTTTAAAAAGAGACCTCTATCCAGAATCCCATATCGGATTTATCCTGACTGACAAAGAAATGGGAATCTCTTGGAATTCACTGTCCGACAATTATAACCGCGTTATGGGTCTTGACGGCCATCTCAAATTCAGCAACTACTACAGGTTCTCCTTCCAGCTTCTGGGTTCTATGAGCAAAATGGGGGAAGAAACCACAGATCTCGTGCCGGCCATGATCCTGAGTTTCAGCCGGACTGCCCGTCACCTGACAGTTTCTGCCAATTGGACAAGCATCCATCCGGATTTTGAGGCTGCCACCGGTTTTTTACGCCGGAAAGATATTCACTCCTTCAACTCCCGCATCGGGTACGCCTTTCTCCCGATGAATGATCTCCTCATATCCGTCCGTCCCTCTTTTGAGTACCGAAGAATTTATGATTTCAACAACACTCTCACCGATGAAGACTACCAGTTCTCCTTCTTCCTCAGCGGCTGGCGCCAGTCTCATATCATGGCGTCTTATTCAGATGAGCTGGAGAGATATGAGGGGATTAACTTTAACAAAAAATCCTTCCGGGCCAGCCTCGGCGCTGACCCTTTTTCCTGGCTGAGCGGAAACATCTCTTACTCCTTCGGTGACAGCATATACTATGATGAAAATCCTTATTTGGGTTATAAATCATCTATCAACACAAGACTCACTTTAAAACCGATCACCAACCTCCGCCTGTCCTACAATTTCAGGAATGACATATTTCTTAAAGAAAAAGGCGGGGAAAAGGAATACGAGGTCAACATCATCAGCCAACGGATCAACCTCCAGCTGACCCGCGCTCTCTCTTTACGATTGATCACAGACTACAACGACTACAACAAAGAACTCTACAACAGCATCCTGCTGAGCTACGTGTACAACCCGGGGACCGTTTTTTACATCGGCATCGACGATAACCAGGAAGAAGACGATTCAGGAATATGGCGAAGAGAAGGCCGGTATTACTTCATCAAATTCTCATACTGGTGGCGCATCTAAGNNCCCAAGAAAAAAAGGATTTCACTCTCCCCGAGATCATTAACCTCGGCATAAACAACAATCCCACTCTACTGGCCAAAGCCCAAGAAGTGGCAGCCAAAAAGGCCGCATTCCAGGCCTCCAAGCGCCTCGATAACCCCGAGCTTGAAGTTCACGTGGGAGAGGGGAAGCTCCATGACACCGCTGAAAAACGGAATACAGACGGCATATCTCTCAGCCAATACGTGGAGAACCCCTTTAAAAGACATCATCGTATTCAGATGTTCGAGAAGGAGTGGCAGGCATCAGAATATTTTTTTCATTTCTCGAGACTCGATATCACATACGAAATAAAACAGTTATTCTATAAAGTCCTGCTGCTCAAAAACAAAAAGCAGCTCGCCCAGAAAAACTTAAGCTCTCTCGAAGAGACACATCAACTGATTCTCAAAAGAGTCAATCTGGGAGAAACCAAAGAATTGGAGGCCATAAAGCTTTACGTCGAAACCCTCAAAGCCAGAAACGAGCTGAACAGGACTGACACAGAATTAAAACTGGCCAAGGAAAACCTGAACAAATTTTTAGGGAATTCTCTCCCCTCGGATTTTACGGTCTCAGGAAAACTCGATTACAGACCTCTTGAAATCGATGAAGACGCCCTCCTGGAAAAAGCCCTTCTCTCGCATCCCCTTATCAAAGGAAAAGAGAAGTCCCTTGAATTTGCAGAAAGCAACCTCAGCTATGTCAAGTGGCAGAGACTTCCGGACTTCAAACTCTCCGGATTCATCCAGGATGAACTGGACGGACAGAACAAGGGGGTCGGCATCTCTCTGGATATTCCGCTCTGGAATTTCAAATCCAAGGAAATCGCTGAAGCGGAAAGCCTCAAGCAGAAGGAAAATCAAGAAATAAGAGCTTTACGAATGGAAATCAGCACTGAAGTTAAGGCGCGATTGAATGAGCAGCGATTGTCAGAGCAGACAATACAGCTCTTCCATGAAGGCCTTCTGAAACAGGCTGAAGAAAGCCTGAAGATATCCGCGGAAAGCTACAAACAAGGAGAAATCTCACTTATCGAATACTTAGACTCGCAAAGGACATACAACAGTATATTAAAAGACTACCAGGATTCTCTTTATGCCTGGAACGCCAATAAGGCGGCTTTAGAAAAGGCAAGCGGAGAAGAGATAAAATGAAAAAATATATATTCCTTTTCGCCATATTTTCGCTTTTGGTTTTCGTTTCCTGCGGGGAAGGCGAAAAGAAAATTCCCACCTCTCCTTCTGAACAAGAAGGTCGCCAGCCTGAAGCCCAGGAATCTGAAGCCGGAAAGCCGGATGAGACAGAACACCAGGACCTGCATCTATCTCCACAACAGCAAAAAGAGTGGGGAATCGTTGTGGAGGCAACAACAACGCAGGATGTGGCATCAAAAATCACACTCCCCGGAATCCTCACCCTTAATCAAAACAAAACCGCACACATCTCCTCCCTTATCAGAGGAAAAGTGGCTTCACTGGCTGTAGACCAAGGAGACAGAGTGAGGAAAGGCCAGCTCATTTTGACGGTCAATTCACCAGAATTCGCTCAAGCCCAGGCCGATTTCCTCCAAACAGTGGCCCAGCTCAACCTCAGCCGGAAAGAGTACGAGAGAGCCAAGCTATTGCTCAAGGAAAGAGCCATTGAAGAAAGGGAATTTTTAAGAAGGGAGGCGGAATTCGAGAAACTCTCCACTGAAGTGGGCGGACTCGGGGCAATCCTTCACTCTTATGGATTTGACCATGAGCAAACAGAAGAACTCATCGAAAAATGTGCCTCCCGGAAGCCGGATGATGACCTCTGTGAGCTCGCAGATCCCAACCTTCCTGTTTTCGCCCCATTATCAGGAACAATCATCTTCAGGGATGTCATCGTCGGAGAGCATGTCGAACCCAACAAAATACTTTTCACATCTTCAGACCTCCGCACACTCTGGGCTCTTCTGGATGCCTACGAAAAAGACTTGCCCTTTATCAGAAAAGACAGCCAGGTCACTATCCACTCATCTCTCTACCCCGATAAAAAATTTGCAGGAAAAATCACCACCATCAGCGAGACAATCGATGAAAAACTGCGGACGATAAAGATCAGAGTCGAAGTGAAAAACGATGACTGGCTGCTCAAACCGAACATGTACATCCAGGGATTTATCGAAAACAGGTCCGTAGGACAAAAACTCCTGGCTGTTCCGGAGGAAGCCGTCCAAACTCTGAACGGGGAAAAAATCGTGTTCATCCTCGAAGAAAAAGACGTATTCGCTGTAACACATGTGGAGTTGGGCGGAAAGGTAGGGAACATGAGGATCATCGCCAAAGGCCTAGAGGAAGGGCAGAGGATCGTCATCCAGGGAGCTTTTAACCTCAAGGCAGAACTCAATAAAGGAACCTTCGGACATACGCATGTCCACTAGCCTGAATTATTCATAAAATATGCCGACACTATACATTATTTTCAATGATAGGAGCACGTTAGGCAGGTTTTTCTCTAAATCAAAATTCAAACTTTCTTTTATGCCCATTCACTCACTGTCTGTCGGCATCCTTTACCTCTCAGGCGGGTGGGTTAAAATGATTTGTGTGAGCAGCCAAGTCTCATGATATCCAAAATAGTAGATTTTTCTCTCAAACAGAGGCTGTTCATTGTCTTATCCACCGCAATAATCGCTGTTTTTGGGTTTCTTGCGTTCCAGAGGCTTCCCATCGATGTTTTTCCCGACCCTTCGCCGCCCCTTGTCCAGATTTACACCGACGCCGAAGGCATGGCCCCCGAGGAAGTCGAGAGACTCATTTCCTATCCCATCGAGTCCTCGATGTTCGGATTGCCTCGAGTGAAAAACATCCGTTCCATTTCCACCTTTGCCCTCTCCATGGTCAATGTTTATTTTGAGGATAAGACGGACATCTACTGGGCCAGACAGCTTGTCTCCCAACGTCTCCATGAGGCCAGAGAAAGCATTCCTTCCCAGGCACACAATCCGGTTTTGGGGCCTATCGCCACAGGTTTGGGGATGGTGTACCTCTATTATCTCGAAGGAGACGATTATTCCCCTCTCGAACTCAGGACGATCCAGGACTGGCTGGTGAAATACGAATTGAAATCCGTGCCCGAGGTCTCCCAGGTTTTAAGCATCGGCGGGGATATCAAACAATTTCAAATCCTGATCAATCCTCAATCCCTTCTCAAGTACAATCTCACAATCTCTGATATCAGCGAAAAAGTGAGAAAAAACAACCAGAATATAGGCGCCAGCTTCATCACCAAGGGAAAAGAAGAATACATCATCAGAAGCATTGGGCTCATCCATACCCTTGAAGACCTCGGCACTATAGTTATTGCCAGCTACCAGGGAACACCTATCTTTCTAAAGGATGTGGGATCCATCCAGATCCTCCCAGCGATCAAAAGAGGAGCCGCGCTAGTCAACGGTGAAGGAGAAAAAGTCGTCGGCATGGTCTTGAAACTCTTCGGCTCGAACACCGCACGCGTCATCAAAGACATCGAAGAGAGAATTTCAGAGGTCAATAAATCCCTTCCGTCAGGAGTTAAAATCGTCCCCTTCTACAATCAGGCTTCTCTTGTTAAAAAATGCTTCTCCACGGTCTCCGGCAACCTCATTCTCGGAATTATCCTTGTTGTCATCGTCCTCTTCCTCTTTATGGGAGATTTTCCGTCCGCTGTTATCGCAGTCCTGTCGCTGCCCTTTTCCATCCTCTTTTCTTTCATCCTGATGCAGAGGATGAATCTGGCTGCCGACCTGATGTCTTTCGGTGGGCTGGCTATAGGGATAGGGCTGATCGCGGACGCATCCATTATTCTCGTCGAAAACACACACCGCCATCTTCTGCTCAAACATGAAGGCAAAGTCCAGGCCATCTGTCGCGCCGGAAAGGAGGTCGGGNNGAAGGCATCATGTTCCGGCCGATGGGATTCGCCATCTCTTTTGCTCTGGCCGGGTCTCTGATCTTCGCGCTCATCTCAGCACCTGCTCTATCTTTCTTCTTCCTTAAACCAAAGAAAGACGCGACCAGGGAGCCATTCCTGATCAGAAATATAAAAAAAATCTATCTTCCCTTCTTTGCTCAATGCCAGAAACACCGAAAGAAAGTCTTCCTCATCACTTTTCTTGTTTTCATCAGCGGCGTGGCTTTGATCCCCTTTATGGGAAGAGAGTACATCCCATATTTGGAAGAGGGAACTCTTCATCTCAGAGCCACATTCGACCCGAATATCAGCCTTCAAGAGACCATCTCCTTGACGACTTCCATTGAGAAAGATTTAATGGGAATCCCAGAGGTGACAGGCATTCTCAGCCGCATTGGGAGAGGGGAGGTCGGAAGCCATGCCCACTTCGTGAATAACGCAGAAATTCTGGTCCAGCTCAATCCCATCCAGAAATGGAAACATTTCAAAAGCAAGGATGAACTGCTGGAGGAGATTGAACATCGAGTGGAAAAATATCCCGGAATCAATCTCAACATCACGCAGCCCATTGCCCATAACCTGGATGAGCTCATTACAGGAGTCAAATCTCAGCTAGCCCTAAAAATCTACGGCGAAAATTTCGACATCCTCAAGGCAAAATCAATCGAAATCAAAGAGGCGATCTTGAATATCAAAGGCGCGGCCAACGTTCAAGTCGAGCAGTTCACCGGCCAGAACCATATTCAGATCGTTCTCTCAAGAGGTCAAATCGCCCGTTACGGTGTGAATATTGATGATATCCAAGAAACAATCAGAGCCGCTGTCGGAGGGATGACAATCGGCCAGGTTTATGAAGAGCAGAAAAGATTCGACATCTTTCTCCGCTTTAGTCCCGAGTTCCGAAAGGATATCGATCAGATTGAAAATCTCATGATCGGACTTCCAGGCGGAGGCCAAATTCCTCTTAAACAGCTTGCCTCTGTCGCGGAGGTTGTTGGCTCCCGGGTGATCAATCGAGAGCACAACAACAGGTTTATCACTGTGCAGTGCAACATCAGAGGACGGGATATCGGCCGGTTTGTCAGCGAAACGAAGAGGGAGATCGAACACAAAGTCGAGCTTCCTCCCGAATACTCTGTCAAATGGGGAGGACAGTTTGAACTCCATCAACAGGCCAACAGGCGATTAACGATTATCACTCCGATCACTCTGGCTCTTGTCACCTTGCTTCTTTTCACAATTTTTTATTCCTTCAAGGAAGTACTGACTATTCTGATCAACATTCCTTTGGCCTTGACAGGGGGTGTCATCGCCCTCAAAATTTCCGGTCTGTATTTGAGCATTCCGGCTTCCATCGGATTCATCGCTATTTTCGGAATCGCCCTGGAGGATGGACTTGTGCTCCTCTCCTCAATCCGCAACCGGCTTTCACACGGATCGTCGATGAAGGAAGCCATAACCGAGGGAGTGAGCTCAAAAATTAGACCGGTCCTGATGACGACATTCACTACAATTTTCGGTATCATGCCCCTTCTTTTGGCCAAGGGCCCGGGAGCAGAGATTCAAAGGCCTCTGGCCACAGTCGTCGTCGGAGGGCTCATCACTTCCACGACGGTCACACTTCTTGTTCTTCCTCTTATCTATCAAACACTCAAGAAACACCCTCCGAATCCTAACCTCATAAAAAGGGAACAGGCTCCTTTTTATAATTTCGCAGAACAGAGAAATTCCTTTTCAAACGATTCTCGAAATCTTCTTTTAAATGAGAAAGAAGTCCGGAGGAGAAATTGACTTCCCGTAGGGGCATGTGCTATAAGCGGGGCGCATCAGGTCAAAGGGAATGAGCCAAAAGGGAGGAAGACTATGATAAACCTTAGAGCCATTCCGTTTTCTTTGTGTTCACCATCTTCGAGGAAGGAGGAAAGAGGATGAAAAATTCGAGAGAAAGTTTCCACGGAAGAGTGGCCCTCGTCACAGGTGGAGGACGAGGAATAGGAAAGGGGATTGCCAAGAGGCTTGCGGAGGCAGGAGCTAATGTCGTTATCGGCGACGTCGACAGAGTTCTTGCGGAACAGACTGCAGAGGAATTGGGGAAGGGATTCGGCAGGGCCATTGCTGTTCAGGTCGATGTGACCCAGGAAGAGTCGATCGCTGCGGCTATGAAAATGGTTTTGAAAGAATTCGGAAAGATCGACATCCTCATAAACAACGCAGGAATCATGTTCAGGACACGCATACTCGATATATCTTTGGAAGAGTGGGGAGAAACTCTGCTCGTAAACCTCACGGGGCCATTCCTTTTCACTCAAGCTGTGATCCCTTTGATGAAGAAGAATGGGTACGGACGGATTGTGAACATTTCTTCGTCAGCCGGAAGGAGTGTGAGTACTCTGGGCGGAGCTCATTACACGGCATCCAAGGCTGGCTTGCTGGGCTTCACGAGGGCAGTGGCCAAGGAGGTTGCAGTCTCAGGGATCACTGTGAATGCTGTGTGTCCAGGGCTCATTGATACACAAATGGCAAGAGAGACGACAACCAAGAAGGAGCTGGAAATGTTTCTCGAGTCTTTTCCGATCAAAAGGATAGGTCTTCCTGAAGAGATCGGAGACCTGGTGCTCTTCTTGTGCTCTGAGAAAGCGTCTTATATCACCGGGGCTTCCATTGACATCAACGGGGGTGACTTGATGATTTGAAATGAAAGAAAAAGAAGAAAAAGGGGCCTGTCCACTTTTTCTTTATGATCACTCATTTCTGGCGGATAGATTGAGATGTTTGATGTCAGGATTCGCGAGGGGGTTTCTTTATTGTTTGATAGATGAGAGGAAGAACGAGTAGTGTGACTATAGTCGATGTGATGAGCCCTCCGACGACGACTGTCGCCAGAGGCCTTTGAATCTCTGCTCCCGGGCCCTTGGCCAGAAGAAGGGGCATGATACCGAAAATTGTGGTGAATGTCGTCATCAGGACCGGTCTGATTTTTGAACTCACTCCCTCGATTATGGCCTCCCTCATTGACGAGCCCTGCGAAAGGCGCCTGTGGAAAGTAGAAAGGAGTACAAGGCCATCCTCCAGCGCAATTCCGAAGATGGCGATGAATCCGATGGAAGCTGGAATGCTCAGATAGAGCCCTGAAAGTTTGAGGGCTAGGATTCCTCCTGTCAGGGCTAAAGGAATGTTGATCAGGATAATCAGCACTTCTTGAAAAGAGTAGAAAATGGTGAAAAGAAGAAGGGCGACAAGAGCCAGGGTAATCGGAGTGATGATCGTCAGCCGTCTGTTGGCCTGCTGATGGAGTTCGAACTGTCCTCCCCATTTGATCGTGTAATTGGGAGGGAGTTCGACTTTGTTTTCGATTTCTTTCTTCGCTTCGCTGACAAACCGGCCGATATCCCTTCCTCTGATGTTGCACTGCACAGTGATAAACCTTTTGTTGTGCTCTCGATTGATCACCCGTGGACCAACGACCTCCTCCACAGAGGCAAGCTGTTTAAGGGGAATCTGTCCTTCCTGGGGGAGTTTGATCAGAAGATTTTCGATCTGATCGATGTCCCTTCTGAATTCTGGGCCAAACCGGAGAAAAATGTCGAACCTTTTCTGTCCTTCAAAAACTTGGCCGATTGTTATCCCCCCCACGGCGGCTTTAATCGTTTCCTGGATGTCACTGATATTCACCCCGTAGCGTGCGATTTGTTCTCTGTTAAGAATAACCTGAATGTGATTTTGACCGGTGAACTGCTCGACCTGAACGTTGGCAGCCCCTTTGATGTTCAAGATTGCCTCTTTTATTTCAATTGATTTTTCCATCAGGATATCGGAATCTTCGCCGTATATTTTTATGGCCAGTTGAGACTTGACTCCTGTGATGAGCTCGTCCAGGTTGTGGGCAATAGGTTGGGTGATGTTGAGATTGAATCCAGGAAAATCTTCCAGTTGGTGTTCAATCTCTTCCAGAAGCTCATTTTTGTTTTTAAAGCGTTTCCATTTCTGAATGGGCTGGAGCTGAACAAGGATTTCCGCATCATTCACAAAGTGGGCATGGCTTCCGACTTCTCCTCTTCCGATGCGGCTGAGAATACCTGTGACTTCAGGAATATCTTTGAGCGTTTTTTCTATGGAAGTCGTCATGGAGATGGTCTCTTGAAGGCTGATGTTCGGGTCAAATGTGGCTCTGAGATGAAGAGTTCCCTCTTCCAAATAGGGGATGTACTCTCTTCCCATAAACGGGATCAAAGCCACGCCCGAGATGAAAACAAGAGAAGTGATGAAGAAAACTCTCTTCCGGTGTTTCCGGCATTTAGAAAAGAAAGGAAGATAGGCTTTTTTTATGTTTCGGATAAGGAATGGTTCTCGTGTCGCTCCTTTCCTTGGCTTGAGGAAGTAGAAAGACAAAGCAGGTGCTGAGATGAGGGCGAAGATCAGAGACCCTGCCAGAGCAAAAGAGATGGCAAATCCCATTGGCTGGAACATGATTCCTTCCACGCCAGTCAGAGTAAAGATCGGAAGAAAAACCAGGATGATGATCACAATGGCAAAGAAGATGGGCCGTCCCACTTCTCCTCCGGCTCGACAGATGGCTTGAATTTTGCTTTCATGTTTGAGATGAAGATGGCGGTGGGTGTTCTCAACAAGAATAATGGATGCGTCAGCGATCAATCCTATCCCTATTGCCAAACCCCCGAATGTCATCAGGTCTGCAGCCAGGTTGATCCTCTGCATGATGATAAACGCAAATAAGATAGAAAAAGGAAGGGAGAAGACTGTGATGAGGGCGGAGGGAAAATCTCCCATGAAGAGGAAGAGGACGATGATGACAAGGATAATTCCGAGGACGAGATTACTGGATACTGTGGAAAAACACTTTTTGACGAGAGACGCCTGATTGTAGAAAGGAACGATTTTAACGCCAGGAGGGAGTGACTTATTGATCTCTGATATTCTCTCCTCAATGTCTTTGATGACGCGGGCGGTGTTCGATCCGAAAAGTTTCAGGGCCATGCCGACGACCTTTTCACCTTCGCCGTTAACCAGGGCCGCTCCTCTCTTGATTGCTGGAAGGACCTGGATGGATCCCACATCCTTTAGGAAGATGGGCGTTCCCTGGTAGTTGGCAATGACAATGTTTGCGAGGTCTTCAAGGGTCTGAACGAGTCCAATGCTTCTGATGATGTATTCTTCCTTTCCCTTGGTGATGAAGCTGGCGCCTATATTCTGGTTGTTTTTCCTCACTTTTTCGCTGATGTCTGAGATGGTGAGGTTGTACTTGAGAAGGGATTGAGGATTGATCAGGACTTGGAATTGTTTGATGTCTCCGCCGATGCTTAAGACCTGGGAGACCTCGGGGACGGATTTCAACTCGTATTTCACAAACCAGTCCTGGATCGTCCTGAGTTCGAGAGGGGAATAGTCGTCTCCTTCGAGATAGTAGAGGTAAACCATCCCCAGGCCTGTGGCGATAGGCCCTAGAACTGGATTGTGCGCCTGGGCAGGAATACTTTCTCTGGCCTCATGGAGACGTTGGGAG
>JABAOC010015719.1_pt1 | contig 13782 bp, 14 predicted proteins | sample 7062161 | NCBI WGS metagenome assembly JABAOC01 (sample SAMN14538625, study PRJNA623070) | marine sediment metagenome | biome: marine biome [ENVO:00000428]; feature: marine pelagic biome [ENVO:01000023]; material: deep marine sediment [ENVO:00002113] | place: India: Gulf of Khambhat ... | reverse complement strand
TCAGGATACCTGCCCTCATTATAGTATTCCATCCCTGTCTTAAATGCCTTCTTTATTAAAATTGCCTTTGCCTCTTTGCCAAACCTGGTAACTATCCCTATCCTGTGGGTATATCCTAATTCTCCAAAATGGACAAGTGCATAGTCTATCTGGAATACGTTAACCTTTATCCCTCCTCCAAAACTTATCCCCTTCCCTAAGTCCTGACCTCTCTTGTATCCCAGCCTCAGTGCAATCAAATCCCTCACCCAGTACTCTATTCCCAAACTTCCATAGAAATCGTTATCATTGGGAAGATTTCCATCTATCGCTATGGTCAGTAGGTCTCCAAATACTTCCTTCCTTATCCCCACTCCAAACTTGAAGTTCAACGGAAGACTCCCTTTCTCTTTTTGAAACTTCACTTTGCTTCCCAGATTCTGCAAATTTAGGCCAACGGTCAACTCCTCCATTCCTTTTACCTTAAGCCATCTGCCCAAACCACCAATAACACCTATATCAATACCAAATGCAGACGAGGATTCCTTCTCTAACTTCTGTTGAATGAACTTCAGGTTTATCCCTCCATATATCCCATAATAAGGTAGTTTCCTGGCATAGGATAGAACTCCTAAAAAGTCAGAGGCTCCAACCTTTCCTGTCTTTACATCATTAGCTGTATATCCCTGAATCTTATCCATAGATAGATAGTTGATGCTTCCAGCAAATGTGCCCATGGTGGGATGGGGGTAGGTATAGCCGAAATATTGCGAGCTTATACTTTCTAACCATACATTGTACATAAAGGAGGCTTCCTGGCTGTCTGTCCTTACTAAACCTGCCGGATTCCAGAAGACACTGGTTACATCATTGCAGACTGCCACCTGTGCCTCTCCCATTCCCACTGCCCGCGGTCCAATTCCTATCTTCAGGAAGTTTGCTCCTGTTGTTCCCGGGTCAGAGGCGTATGTGAGATTGATAAATTGAGAGGCTAACAGGAAAATAAATGTAATTAAAATGGTCTTTGGAATCTTTAATCTGTTCATATTTCTGACTCTCCTTAGGTCGAGCATTCTTCAGGGTGCCAATAAGTATATACTTTATATGTTAGGGATAAGTTAAGGAAATGTTAATTTTTTGTTAATTCTTAAGCGGGCTGTTTTTAGCGGTGGGTATTATTTTATCACCACAATCTTCTTCGTCTTTATGGAATCCCCCGCATGTACATGGACAAAATACAACCCACAGCCAACTACATTGCCCGAGTCATTCCTTCCATCCCAGTAATATCTATATGTTCCCGCTTCCTTTTCTTCGTCTGCCAGTTGTTTTATTTCACTTCCTTTTGTATCATATAAATATATTGATACCTTTCCTTTATCTTTGAGTGACACTTCTATTATTGCTTTTTCTCCTTCTGCCGGATTAAACATATTGTTATAGCATTCAACTTCTCTTCTATCCGGGCCTGTTCCATATAGCTCTATTCTTGCTAACTCTGTTTCTCCCTCTCCTGTCCTATCTCCTTTTCTTACTTTCATTCTTATCCTTATTCCACTTACTAACGGATATTTCTCTATGATATCCGTTACTGCCACCTGCCCTGTTATATTCGCTTTATCATCAATGCTTATTTTATCTTTTATATCTACATTTAATACATTATTGTTTTCATCCAACAACTTTACCTCTTCTATAACTGTCCCTTCTTCGGTATTTCCTGAAATAAACAATACATCTGCCCTACTTACTGTTTCCTTATCGAACCTTATGGTTAATTCAATATCTTCATCAGAAGGTGGCACATCACTTATCTCTTCGTACAAATGCACTTCGTAAGGTCCAAATTCCTCAGTAAAACTTCCCTCAGAAGATTGAATTGTTCTGTCTTCGTAAATTTCTCTAAATCCTGAATTAGAATGTGAATCAGGCAAAATAAGTTTACATACTGTGTCTTTATTCATCATATTTACTGCAAAGAAGTACAGCTTATTATCATTAATCCTTGATGCCGCATCAACCCTGCCCTGGGTAAGCATCTCTATTCGGACATCGTCTCTTTCAGGAGAGTTTATCGCGGGAGCGAGAGTTTTTAGAGTTTGACCAATATGGGTTATTTCAACTTCGAGTTCTGGAGGTATATCTTTCCAGGCATAGGGATTGAAAACGTGTGGGAACCACCCTATTCCATCTGCTCCGTGGATAATTGCCATCCAGACCTCTGCTCTTAACTCTTCGGGTGTAGCATAACGATAATTGCCACTTATGTCGCTTGCTTCCAGCCATATCCATATAGGTTTCTTATTGTTACTCCATTTTTTCAGGTTATCGATGCCATCTGCAACAAAGTACAAAACTTTCTCTCCGTTCGGATAGCTTGCGACAGGATATATATCAAAAGAAATTATGTCTGTCCCTTCACAATATCCGTAGTAATTAGTTGTTTCAGTCTGCCTTTTTTCGGGATCCCCCACTCCCGAACCAAGATTCAAATACACTGAATGTTCTGAATCTAAAGTTCCTATCTCATCATAGAGTTGTTTAACCTCCTCGGGAGACCTTCTTTCAACACCTCCCGGCGCGTTATCAGGTTCGTCTCCGTGCATCCATCCCAACAAAGCCGGGTTATTTTTCAACTCTGAAATTATCTGAGGATCGGCTTCATTGGCTGAACCAGGGCGAACGATTCCATAAAGACCTTTCGAATGCAATCCATCTAAAAACTCTTTTTGCGTAACTCCTGCCTTTGCCCCTTCTCCAATGAAAATATTCACACCCATTGCTCTGTAGTAATCCATATAGTCAAGTGGCTGTAACCAAACGGCGATAGGAAAGAAATTAGGGTCCTGTAGAACACTGCTAATGATTCTTGGTTCTGGAAAATCATGCTGGTCAATTTGTCCCGGACCGGCAATTTCAACGGTTACATCATCAAACTTAAATTCTTCTGGACCGGTAAGGTTATCTCCTCTGAAATACACTCCGGTAAACCCTTTTGAGAAATATTGTTTATTCGAATCACTAATACTTTTAAGCTTATCATTAACATACACGTTTACTATGCCGGGCCCATTCACTTCAATCGTCCATTTTTGCCACTCGCCCGTTCTCGGAATATCTACGTACCATAAACTATAAAAATTATTTTCTGCTGTGTATACATAACCATACTTAGATAAATCAAGAAAACTTCGCCTTAAGATTCCAAAAAGTAACATATCTCCATCTTTATTTTGTAAACCAAAAACCGGCCCTACTTTTGGTGATGTAGTAGAAGGAACTTGTATCATACTATCTTTTACCCAGAAGGTTACCTTTCCATATACATTGTCGTCTGAAACAGGAATTATTGCTCTTCCCATTGTACCGAGCTTTAAGCAATACTGACCACTGTGAGAATTTTCAGATACAATCTCTACATCACCCACAATTTCCCATTCGTTGGAAAGAGGATTTTCAAAATCAATATAATAAGTTTCTGCCTGAACCACAGCCAGCGGTGTCAAAAGCCACAGCAGACTTAAAGTAAGAATAGTCACTCTCTGTAATTTTCTTTTCATCTTTTTCCTCTTATCGTTTTCTTTGCTGTCTGTTCTATCTTCTTCTTTGTTTTCTCTATCAATTCTTTTGATTGTTTATGATTCGGGTCTATCTTTAATACTTTCTCCCATTCCTCTATCGCTTCTTTATACATCCTTTTCTTGTAATATCCCGTTGCTCGCATATAATGTTTCTTCATCTGCTTAGTTTTTGCTGTTTTACTTATTTTGGGAGAACCCATGCGTAATGTGATTGCTGCCTGATGGGTGTTGCTGAATACATCCATTAGCTTATAACCATAATCCAACTGTACCCATTTATACCTTATACTTGCCCCTATGCTTACTTTGTTGTCATCATTTATCTTATACCCTGCTCTTATTCCTAAAATATCTCCTATCCAGCATTCCCCTCCTAAGTTGTATCTCATATCGTCCTTCTGTACCTTTATTCCATCTACACCTATTACCATCTTTACTATCTTCCCTATCTTTCTCTCATAACTTCCTCCTAATCTTATGGTAAGTGGTAGACTGTCTGCTACTTCTATAAACTTCATCTCTGTTCCTATATTCTGTATTGCTATTCCTAATCCCAAGCCTCCTACCTTGTGCAAAAGCCCCATATCTACTCCCAATGCACTTGCTCTGTATTCCTCCACTAATGTTGACTGAATCCATTTTACCATTACTCCTGCATAGGTATTCCCTGAAAACTTCGCTATCTCTTCACTGTAACTTAATCCTATCTGGTAGTCACCCTCTGCTTTTAATACTTCTCTTGACTTTACCGAGGATTCATCTTCAGTTAACTTGATTACCTCTATATCTCCTCCCTGATAGGCAAGTACTCCTATACCTATACCTGCTTTGTTATGGAAGAGTAGTCCTTTCTTTAACGGAAAAGTGAAGTTTATCGCTTCATTTCGTGTATCAATTATGTTTTGATGATACATCGCATTAAGTTCTATGTTTCTTACTGTGGCAATACCTGCCGGGTTATAATGCATTGCTGCTGCATCATCTGATAGACCGGTGGCTACTTCCGCCATACCCAATTGCCTCACTCCTATTGCCTGGTTTACAATCGCCACTCCTGTTACTGCTTTTGCAAATACTACGTTAGTTCCAAATAGCAAACAAAACAATAGTACCGTCAATAATCTCTCTTTTTTCATTTTATCCGCCTTCATTTTAAACACAGATAGTCAAAGATTTTCCCCTTTTTTCTTTTTCAAAAAAAAGCCAAGCTTATCCCCATTAAGCCATACTTTTTCCATAATTTCTGGTATAACAAGGTAAGCTTGGTCAAACGTCCGTTTCAGGTAAACCCAGGCTATCCATCTCAACTTACATCAATTGAACTTATGACTTTGCCTGTTTATACCATTATCTATTGTCACTAAGAGTATATACTATTGGTATTATGGATAGGTTAAGGAAATGTTAATTTTTTGTTAACTTTTTTACATTTTCAAGTGGGAGGTTTTTAACGACAAGATTATAGCGGAGAGACTATCACGGGGAGCTATCGCTCTGCGGCTAAGATTTGGTGCGGAAACGAACGGTAGGAGGAGAGTAGTCCTATCTGGGATAAGCGATTCTTCTTTGTTATTTCAAATTCTTTTCTGTATTTATCTTTTACAGATTCAGCAGCAGGAATCTTAATCTTCAAGAAATTGACAAATTTGCCATTACGAATCAACCTGAAGTCTAAATGTGGGCCTGTAGTTAAGCCACTCGCCCCTACATAGCCAACCACCTGACCCTGCTTCACCTTAACCCTTCTTTTGATTCCTCTTCCATATCGAGAGAGGTGGCCATAAGTGGAGTAGTAACCGTTTTGATGTCTCACCTTAACAAACCTCCCATAGTCACGCTTCCATCCTGCGTAAGTCACCACTCCGTCTCCAATACTTACCACGGGAGTCCCCACAGGAGCGGCGTAGTCGATACCCAGGTGCGGACGATAATACTTCAAAATCGGATGAAACCTCTTGTAGGAGAAATAAGAACTAATTCTACGATAGTTCAGGGGAGAGCGCAAGAATTTTTTCCTTAACGATTCGCCTTCTATCGTATAATAGTCCTTACGGCCTTCCGGATCTTCAAAAAGCATTGCTGTATGACTTCCTTCTTTACCCAGATACTGGGCAGCCAGTATCGTTCCATCGGAAAATTCTTCTCCGTTCTTGTAAAATCTTTCCCAAACCAACTTGAACGTATCTCCGGGACGGGGTTCGGTCAGGAAATCGACCTGCCAGGCAAATATGTCGGCAAATCTCATAGTAAGTTCCGGAGATTGTTCGAGCTGAATCATCGACTCGTAAAGAGAACTGTCTATTTTTCCTATCATTCCAAGAACACGCTTCTCTAAAGGTATTTTCTCATGAAAGGCGCTTAGCTCTCCCGAAGGAGATTTCTTGACCCCATATATATCGAGCGGCCCTGAATAGTAATTGAATCCTTCCAGAATCCCGCTTGTAGAGGTGATTATCTCATAACTATCTCCCGGGTAGCATCTTCCGGTATCGAAAAGCGGATTGAGAAGTTTCTGCAAAACCAGAATTTCCCTGGGAGAAACCCCCTGGCCACTCAGACAACTGTAAAGGGAATCACCCCGGGCAAATGTTCCTGTTGAGACGATTACTTGTGGGGAAGATAAATCGACCACATCCCTATTCTGAAAAAAAGAGATAAGGACAAGCGAACCTATCAGCAAGAAAAAAACCAGGAAAACGTAAACCCTTTTCATCTTTTGACCTTTTACGGGTTCGATGAATCGAACCCCTACATCCCCTTATGTAGCAGCAAAGCGCAAGCTTTGCCTTCCTGTAGGGGACGGACTCTGTGCCGTCCCTTTCATCGGGCGGCCACGGAGTGCCGTCCCTACTTCAAAATTTGAAAGACGTTTACCCTCTTCCCAGGGAATCGGAAATTGTGGCAAACTCTTCTATGCTTAAGGTTTCTGCCCTGCGCGCGGGTGAAATATTCAATCTTCCCAAGAGTTCTTCCAAAAAATGTTTATCTATTTTTAGCACATTGCTAATGGAATTACTCAATTTTTTTCTTCTTTGCGAAAAAGCCCCACGAACAATTTCAAAGAATAGCTTTTCATCCTTCACTTTTATCCCGGGACGTTTCAATAGTTTCAACTTAATAACAACCGAATCGACGTCTGGCCTGGGGCGAAATACATTTCTGGACACGTTGAATTGCTTCTCCACGCCGCAATGGTACTGCACCAGAATCGACAATGCGCCATAATCTTTCCCCCCGGGGCGAGCTGTAATTCTCTCTCCCACCTCTTTCTGGAGCATGAAGGTAGCTTCCGACCATTTCTTCATATTCAACAATTTCATAATGATGGGGGAAGTTACGTAATAGGGAAGATTTGCAATAACCTTTACGCCCGACCTGGAACCTGAGCCCAAAAACCGGGAAATATCCAATTTCAAAAAATCTCCTTCTATAATTTCCACGTTTTCGTAATTTTTCAGTTCCTCCCGAAGAAAACTACATAGCTTCTTATCAATCTCTATAGCAATGACTTTCTCCGCCCGGGAAGCAATCTCGACCGTCAAGATTCCTTTCCCCGCGCCGATTTCCAATACTGTGTCTTCAGGACTCAGTTTTGCAGAAGAGACTATCTTCCTGGCAATATTATGGTCAACCAAAAAATTCTGTCCCCACCGCTTGCGGGGCCTAAACCTTTCCATTACCATCTTTGAACGGTATCTCTTAACACCCTGAAATTCGAAAAATAGTTTGCGAATAACTTTTGGAATTTCAGACAAAAAAACGAGGACGGCTGGTTCTTTGTCAAGCAAATCACTGTCCGACGAGCCCCGATTTATCGGGGCGAGGAGTTTTGATTTGCGCCCTACAAAGTCCAAAGTTTTTTGGCGTCAAGAAATTCCTTAGTTATGAGCAAACCATTTTTCTAGTCCCTCACCGAGCGACTCCGATAACTATCCCTTCATCCCTTCTTTCCTATCAACTTTGTGGCTAGTTTTATTGCTTCCATAAAACTCTGGGGATTTGCTTTACTCTGGCCGGCAATATCGAAACCCGTTCCGTGGCATGGTGAAGTGCGAACAAAAGGCAAACCCAGGGTAACGTTAACACTCTTCGTGTAAGAAAGAAGCTTCACCGGAACCTGCCCCTGATCATGGTACATCGCAATAGCTAAGTCATATCTGCCACCAGCAGTATCATAAAATGCCTTATCGCCAGGCAACGGGCCACTAATATTTATCCCTTCTTTCTTCGCCTCTTCTATGGCGGGGATAACCGTCTCTATCTCTTCCTTCCCCAGGATTCCCCACTCGCCGGCATGGGGGTTTAACGCACAGACTCCCACTCTGGGCGAATCTATTCCTAAAGCCTTCATTGCTTCTACTCCCAGTCTTACGGCCAGAAGCACCTTCTCTTTGCTAAGAGAAGAGGCTACATCTTTTAAGGGGAGATGCCGGGTCACCAGAACTACCCTTAAATTGCCTCCTACCAGCATCATAGCGAAATCTTTCGTTCCCGTGAGTTCGGCCAAGAGCTCCGTGTGCCCGGGATAAGAAAATCCTGCATCCTCAATCGATTTTTTGCAAAGCGGAGCGGTAACCATAGTTTTGGCGCCGCCACTATTAATTATTTCGATTCCTTTCTTAATATATTCAAGTGTCGCTTTACCGCACATAGAGTCGACTTTCCCTAATTTCAATCTATCCATATCTATATTATCCAAATCAAAAAGGTCAATAACTCCGAAATTGAATCTTGCTTTTCTAATATCTTTGATGGGATTAAGCCTCAGTTTCTCTTTCGACCAGGCCCCTTTCGCAGACTCCAGTACCGACTCCAAAACTCCGACATCACCAACTACCACCGGCTGACAAATCTTATACGTCTCGGGTAGACTCAAAGCTTTGACGATAATCTCAGGCCCTACCCCCGCAGAATCACCCATAGTTATGACAATCTTAGCTCCCATCATTTATCCCTTCACTTCTTTCACCACATTCTTGCAGGCTTCGTAGAAAATTCCCACATCTACGGAAAAAGATATATACTGAACTCCCTGAGCAATCCATTTCTTTGCCGCCTTAACGTCATCAACGAACGTTCCCACGGCAATTCCCGCTTTTTTTGAAATATTGACAACTTCTCTCATTTTCTCCACGACCTTTGGGTCTTGCACCTGGCCGGGTATATTGAGTGACTGGGAAAGGTCATATGGTCCGACGAATATGATGTCCAGGCCTTCTACCGACAATATCTCTTCCAGGTTACTTATTCCTTTTGTCCCTTCGATATGGGGTATGGTTATAGTCTCTTTATTTGCCTCTGTAAAATACTTATACCGATCCGAGGCAGAATAGTCGGCAGCTCTCACAAACCGACACACGCCGCGGCTTCCCCGGGGAGTAAACTTGGCCGACTGCACCAACTTTGAGGCGTCCTCCTTATTCCCGATTTGTGGAACCTCCACGCCGCCTGCGCCGATATCCAGAGCCCTCAGTATCAATCCGGGGTCGTTTTCCGTCACTCTTACGATGGGCGTAATATCTACCAGTTCTGCCGCCCTTATCAGATTCTGCGCCGTCTCTACCGAGATCGGTCCGTGCTCCATATCAATTATGACGAAGTCAAACCCTGCCTTTCCCGCAATCTCCACGGAAGCCGGGTCGGTAAACTTCATAAACGGGCCCAGCGCAACTTTCCCTTTTTCTATGATCTCTCTTACTCTATTTCTCTTCATTTTCTACTCCTTAAGTAGATGCGGGGAACTCTCCTGCTGATTCCGCAGACTACCTCGTAGCCAATGGTGCCAATCAGTTCGGCAATCTCATCAGCGGTTATCCTTTCTTTTCCTTGAGAACCGATCAATACTACTTCCTCGCCGACCTTAACATTCGGTAGGGATGTAACATCAACCATACACATATCCATACATACTCTTCCCACGACGGGGATTCTCTTTCCCTGAATCAAAACCTCGCCGCGGTTTGAGAGCAGCCGATTGTACCCGTCAGCATAGCCTATGGGAAGCGTCCCGATTACGGAATCCCGTTCNNCTTTTTTTACGAATACGATCTTAGTCTTGAGTTGCATTACCGGTTTCAGGTCGATCTCTTTTTCTGCCCCCGCAAAAGGCAAAAGACCGTAAAGCGATATACCGGGCCGGGCCAGGTTAAAATGTGCATTGGAATACCTGAGAACAGCCGTAGAGTTAGCCGCGTGTTTATACTTTATATTTATATTGTCTCGCTTTAGCTCGTCGATAACCGATTGGAATTTTCCAATCTGCTCCATAGTAAACTCATAATCGCTGTCTGCCGCCGCAAGATGGGTGAAGATTCCCTCAACAATTATCCCCGGCAACCGGATAACTTTCTTTACCAGATCTACCGCATTTTCCGCTGAAACCCCGATGCGTCCCATTCCCGTATCTATTTTTATATGAACTTTAACTCTTTTCTTTTTTCGCCGGGCTATTTTGGAAAGCTCCCGGGAAGCTTCTCGGCTACAGATTGCGGGCGTAAGATTATACTTTAGAATATGCGTAAAATTGGATAAAGGATAAACGCTTCCCAGAATAAGTATGGGTGCTCTAATCCCCCTCTCCCTCAACAATATTCCCTCTTCAATACTAACCACTCCTAGAAGTTTCGCTCCGCAAGAGAGACTGGCGCGAGCAATCTCTTCCATGCCATGGCCATAGCCATCGGCCTTGACTACGGGAAGCAAGGATGCGCCTTTAGTGAGTTTCCTTTTTATCTCTTTGAAATTATTTCTGAAAGCGGCCAGGTCGATTTCCGCCCAGGTTGGCCGGAGAAAGGGAAGAACATAATTGGAAGGATAATGAGATTTTGGCATATTCTATTCGGGTTGTTTTGCTAAATTTTCAAAAGAAGTATATTCGTTCAAAAATTTAAGCTTCACCGAACCAGTGGGACCATTCCTCTGCTTTCCAATGATTATTTCCGTAACTCCCGGGGGAGCATTTTTGGCGTCGTAATAATCTTCCCGATAGATAAAGGCAACCAGGTCGGCATCCTGCTCTATTGCCCCGGATTCCCNNAATTCCTTGGCCATATTTTTTAGAGAGCGCGTAATTTCCGAGATATCCTGCTGCCGGTATTCCGACCTTCCCGTGCGGCCGGGCATAAGTTGCAGGTAATCGATGATGACCAGAGAGAGTCCTTTCTCGGATTGTAATCGCCGCGCCCTGGCCTTCATCTCCAGAACCGAAATTGCGGGAGAATCGTCGATAAAAATGGGAGCGTTGGAAAGAACGGAAGCGGCATTGGTGAGAGGAGTCCAGTCCTTCTTATCTATGAAGCCTGTCCGCACCTTATGCACGCTCACCCTGGCCATTGAACAAAGAAGGCGCAAAACCAATTCCTCCCGGGACATTTCCAGACTGAAAATTGCCACGGGAAGGGATTCGTTAATTCCTACATTACGGGCAATGCTCAAACAGAACGAGGTTTTTCCCATGGAAGGTCGACCGGCAACGACTATTAGATTTGAGGAATAGAATCCTCCCGTCTTCCTGTCCAGATCTATAAATCCCGAAGGCACTCCCGGTACTTTCTCTTTCTTCTTGTATAAACTTTCGATAGTCTCGATACTCCCGTGCACCATTTCCGAAACAGGTATGAATCCTGTTTGCACCTTGCTCTGGGTGATACCGAAAATTGCCTGCTCTGCGTGATCCAGGATTTCACTGACATCCTTTGTATCGGTATAGCTATCGGTTACAATCTGCGTGGCGCACCTGATTAGATTTCTCAGGACTGCTTTCTCCTGCACAATCTTGGCATAGTACTCAACATTGGCTGCCGTGGCAACACTATCTATCAAATTACTCAGATAGGTAGCGCCTCCCACTTCTTTGAGTAGTTTTGCCTTCTTCAGCTCTTCGGCAACAGTGATAAAGTCAACTGCTTTATTCTTATCGTAAATGTCGATAATCGCCTGGAAAATCCTCTGGTGTGCTTCGCTGTAAAAACTTTCCCTTCTCAAAAAATCTATGGCCTTGGCAATTGCTTCCTTTTCGATAAGCATCGCCCCCAATACCGAGCGCTCGGCTTCGACGTTCTGCGGCGGAATTTTATCTATTAAATCGACCATTTTCTCTTCCCCCTACCTATCATTCTTTCACTACCCAGACTTTTACTCTCCCCGTAACTTTGGGATGAACTCTAACCTCTACCGTATAGACTCCCAATTCCTTGATCGGCTCATCCAGAAGGACATCCTTCTTATCCACATCTATTCCTTTGGAAAGTAGCGCTTCTCTAATATCGGAAGAAGTAACCGAGCCGAAAATTTTTTCACCCTCTCCCGTCTTGACCGGAATGGTGCAAGAAAGTTTGTCTAACTTAGCGGCAAATGTCACCGATGATCTCAAAATCTTCTCATCTTTCTCCTTTTCTTTTTGCTTCTCCTCTTTCAACCTGCGGATATTCTTTTCGTTAGCCTCCCAGGCCAGGTGGCGAGGAATGAGATAGTTCCGACCATAGCCATCGCTCACCAAAATTACATCTCCTCTCTCACCCAGCCCTTTAACCGCCTGACATAATATAACTTTCATACTTCCCCCTAATTTCTTTTTGTGCGTAGTGTAGCCCTTTACCCCGTTAGAAATTCCCCCAAGAGAATTTCTAACATCCATTTCTAACGGGGTTTATGGGCACCCCGTTCATCGGAACGGGGACAAGCCCCTACACTACCAATAACGCAGAGCTTCGCTCTGCAGCTACAATATGAAAAATAGCCTGCGGAGAACTCTTACAATTTCAGCCGATAACCGGGGAAAATTAAAGGTATGACTTTCTATCCCAGAATAGACGAAGTATTTCGGAGAGAACGACATCTCTTATCTCGTGGTGAATGGTAATAAGCCGATATCCCTTGCTCTCTTTACCGCTCTACTTAAGTTACGCTGGTGCTTGGCACAGTTTCCGGTAATCTTATTCGATAGAATTTTACCTCTATCCGTAACGTAACTCTTCAGGAGCCCTATGTCTTTATAATCAACATAATCTATCTTCTTTACACAGAAACGACATACCTTCTTTCGAAAAGGTCGATACCGCCTCCTCCTGGGATCGAAGCCTCCTCTTCTTCCCCTACCTTTTTTTTCTCCATTAGGAACCATTTTTTTAACCTACCCTTCACCGAGATTGTTTAGCAACTGCCGGAAAAAGAATTCAAAACGGGATTTCGTCTTCCCCTTCACTCTCTTTTATTCCTTCGCCCTGGGGGAGTTTTTTCTCTTCCAGAACCTCTTCCGGGGGAGGAGCTTGCTCACTTGCCTTGACCTGGCCTTTAGCGTCAAGCATTTGCATCCGGTCGGTTATTACTTCTGTTACAAATCTTCTGCTCCCATTTTTGTCTTCCCAGCTACGCGTTTCCAGCCTCCCCTCAATATACACATGGCTTCCCTTCCTGAGAAACTCTCCACACCTTTCTGCCAATCTTCTCCAGGCTACTATCCTATGCCATTCGGTCCTCTCCTGTTGATTGCCTTCCTGGTCTTTCCAGACCCTGTTCGTCGCTATTCTAAAATTTGCTACGGCATCGCCATTCGGCGTATAGCGAAGTTCCGGATCGCCGCCCAAACGGCCAATTAGAATAACCTTATTGACAGTTCCTCTAGCCACTATTAATCCCTCCTTCTATTCAGACATCACTGCCAGGGATTTCTTTCTCCTCTTTATCTTTTGACTCTTCGCTGGCTACTTTTTTCTCTTTGAGTCTCTTCTCGTCTACCCTCACGATTAAGTGCCTGATAACTTTCTCAGTAACGCGGTAATTCTTTTCCAATTCAGGGACCAGCGTCGGCGGAGAATTAAAATTGAGGCAGCACATAAAACCTTCTTTGTAACCCTTTATTTCATACCCCAGCTTCCTGCGTCCCAATTTATTACAGGAAATTACCTCTCCCTGTCCCTGGGTTATTATTTTCTCAAACTTCTTGACAAGTTCATCCAGTTCTTCGGTTGGTAAATCGGGCGGACAAACAAAGATACTTTCGTAAGTAGGCACGAGATTCATTTCCTCCTATTCATCTTTAGAGATAAAACTTCTTAAAATTATATAAAATCGGGCTCGACCTGGCAAGAAAAAAAATCCTTGTTTTCTCTGTCATCCTGAACTTTCTCTGTCATCCTGACTTTCTCCGTCATCCTGACTTTCTCCGTCATCCTGAACTTTCTCCGTCATCCTGACTTTCTCTGTCATCCTGACTTTCTCTGTC
>JABAOC010003084.1_pt1 | contig 13791 bp, 19 predicted proteins | sample 7062161 | NCBI WGS metagenome assembly JABAOC01 (sample SAMN14538625, study PRJNA623070) | marine sediment metagenome | biome: marine biome [ENVO:00000428]; feature: marine pelagic biome [ENVO:01000023]; material: deep marine sediment [ENVO:00002113] | place: India: Gulf of Khambhat ... | reverse complement strand
AAAAATCAGGATTTATAATTCTCATCCCTGTGAAGAAGATGGGCCCACAGGGATTCGAACCCTGGACCTATCGGTTAAGAGCCGATTGCTCTACCAGCTGAGCTATGGGCCCGTAAATTAAAATTAAGAAAAAGACTTTATAAAATTACTTTTTTCTATTCTTCTTTAAAGGATGCTTCCATACCCAATTGAATTTTCTTAATTTTCTGGAAGGATATCCACATTTACTACATTTCCTCTTTTTTAAATGATAAGAATAAGAACCACATCTCCTACATCTAGTATGAATTACTTTAGTATGCCTACCAAAAGAAGGAGTTCCTTTAGTCATAATATCACTCAGATTACGCTGGTGAGATGTAAATTATTGTATCTCCTCTGATAAGAGCTGTACCAAGTTTAATTTTTTTATCATCCTTTGTTTCTTCAGCCTCTTCTAGCCAAAGATTTAGATGTAAATCAAATGCTTGTAAAACTCCTGTTATCTCTGCACCATTCTTTAGTTTAAGTATTACCCTTTTTTCTTTTGCTTTATCTAAAACATCTAATGGTCTTGTCATGTTTATCAACAATTAAAAAACTCTATAAGAGATATTGTATTAATATATTTAAATATATCATTGAAAGTTAATTTGATTTTTTAAATTTTCGTTTTTATCAAATTCTTGGATTTCTTTTCTTACGTTTTTGAAACGGGGGATTGACATCTGCCCTTTTCCAAAACATTTTGAAATAATCGGCGAGAGAATCAGTAGCAGCTTTGTTTTTTATAACAACTACTTCTGGTGGATCAGTCCAAACAAAGATTGCAATTTTATCATTGTAAATATTGATAACAGCATTTGATTTAGTAGCTTTTTTTATGTATCTAGTTTCTGTTGTTTTTGATGCAACAGAAGGCTTTCTATCTTTTCTCACTAGATATTTTACAATTATCTTCCTTTTGTCCAATTGTTTAATCGCATATTTTGCAAAATTAGGCATTCTATCAACAAGCTGACCTTCAGAATCCATCACATAAACAATTTTAGCTTCTCTTAGAATGTCCTGAAATACAGTTTTTACACCCTTGTAACCATAATAAAGTGTGACATTGTGTTCATCTGCAGTGGTTTCATAAATATTATTCAGAAAAGGTAATACTTTTTCTACTTCACCTTCCTTTTCTTTTAAGAACTCTAACAATCTGTTTGGATTGGCACATTCATACCATTTTTCGTTAGCCACCACTCTATAGTGTATTAAACCTTTCTTTAACAACCTATCCAATGAGTTGTATGTGCTCGTTCTGTTAATCTGACTTTTTTTGCTTATTTTTCCAGCTCTGCTCGCACCTAATCTCAAAAGGGTTAGATACACGTTAGACTCAATTCTAGATAAACCAATTTCTTCTAATGCTTTCATCAACTCTAAAGATTGCATAATAATATATTAAACCTCATATTTTTATTTTTAAGGAAATGCTGTAAAAACATTTACAACAGGTCCTTTTAAATGGGTATTGTAAAAACATTTACAACAAATCGTTAAATTTTTAATTGCCTGTAAATTTATTATGGTTCTTGAAACATTGAAAGGTTTATTTGAAGAATATATAGAAGGACACCCTTTACAAAGACTTCAAATAAATGATTCTCCATTAATCACTGTTTCTGGAGGAATATGTACTGGAAAAACATATGTAACAACTGAATTAGCTAAGAAATATGGTTTGGGTTATTACTCTGTAGGTTCTGAGATAAGAAGGATTGCTAATCAAAAAAAAATGACAATAGAAGACTTTGTTACCCATCTTCATGAAAATCATAAAGAGGCTTTATTAATTGATTTAAACGCAAGCTATAGTGCATTAGAAAAAATGGCAAAAGGCGGTGAGAAGGAGACTGGTTTAGTTACTGATGGACAACTTGCTGGATGGTATGGTGTTTTCTTAAAGTCGATGAAAAGAGAAAACGTATTTAATTTTAATCTTCAATGCGATGAAGAAACTAGAAAGGAAAGATTATTAAGTAGAGATTCAAAACTAGAAAATTTTAATAGTATGACAGTGAGAAACCACTTAGATGAAATGAGATGGAAAAATCTTGGTATTGATATAAATGATATTTCTATATATGATCTGGTTTTGAATACAGCATGTCTAACAAAGAAAGAAGTTATAGATAGTATTTGTTGTGTGATACCGTGTGTTTAAGAATTATTGAAAGAACAGATAATGAAAATAGAAAAGAAAGTAAAACAATTAAATATTTACTTCAAACTGAAGACAACGAGTTTTTCGAAGCTGTTTTATTATTCGAAGATAAATTAACACTATGCGTCTCCAGTCAGATTGGTTGCCCAATAAAATGTGTTTTTTGCAGAACAGGTTATGGAAAATTTAAAAGAAATCTAATTTTTGAGGAGATAGTTAATCAAGTAAAAGAAATTGAAAAAGATATTAACATGAAAGTGGACCGAGTTTCCTATATGGGTATGGGAGAGCCTTTGCTGAACTTTGATAATGTCGTCAAAAGTATGAGGATATTAAAAAAGAATTTTTATAAATTAAGTACCATTGGAATACCCAATAAGATTCGAAAGCTTGCCAATCTTGATATTCCTTTAGAGCTTTATTTTTCTTTACATGCTTCATATCAACAAAAAAGAAGAAAGTTAATACCATTCTCTGCAAATCATGATTTGAAAAAGATTCTAGGCGAATTAAACGAATTTCAAACTAAGAAAGGCAGTTTAATAATATGGTATCTTCTATTAAATAATATAAATGATAGTGATGAAGATGCTGAAAAGCTTATAGAAACTCTGAAACATCTTAAAGGAAATTTTACAGTATATTTAAAACAATACTGTGATACAGGGCTTAAATTCGGAAGATCAAAAAACAATAGAATTATAAAATTTAAAAATATTTTAAATAAACATAATATACCGAACAAATATTCAATTAGTGAAGGCCAAAATATTAATGCTGGATGTGGACAATTAAAACAAATGTACCTTAAAAATATCGAGGTTAAAATATGATGTATCTTAAGAAACCAGAGGGTTTTAATGCTAAATTTGAAATAGTGAGTTGTTTTTGTATTAATAACGGTAAGATACTATTATTGCACAGGCAAACTGATAGACCACAGGGAGAAACATGGGGAGTTCCAGCTGGAAAGATCAAGAAGAATGAAAATGTGAATCAAGCTATTATTAGAGAACTTTTTGAAGAGACAGGTGTTCCTTTCTCTCGAAACATGTTAAAATATTTTTCAAAAGTCTTTGTAAGATATCCAGATTATGATTTTGTTTATCATATGTTCAGTGCACCCCTAGTTAATAAAAAAAGAGTGAAAATTGATTCCAATGAACATAAAGAATTTTTATGGGTCACTCCAAAAGATGCCCTACGTCTACAATTAATTCAAGATCTAGATAAGTGTATTAAACTATTTTTTAAATTATAATAAAACTTGATTTGTTTTACAAGAATTTAGGTGGTAAATTGTTAATAAAAAACGCTAGATTCATAGTAACCCAAAATAAAGAAAGACAAATAATTGAAAACAAAGATATACTTATTTCTGAAAATAAAATTATTGAGATTGGAAACAAACTATCAAAAGATGATGAGGTCATAAACGCTAGTAACAAGATCGTGATTCCCGGATTGATAAATTCTCACATTCATTCTCCCATGATATTGTTCAGAGGTATATCAGATGAAAAAGACCTTCATGGTTGGTTAGACGAAGAGATAGCTCCTGTCGAAAGTAGAATGAATGAAGAAAAAGCATATTATGGGACACTACTATCGATATTAGAACAAATATCAACTGGCACAACAACCTTTAATGAAATGTATTCTTTTACGGAGTCTATTATTAGAGCTGTTAACAAATCTGGTATCAGAGCTTTTATAGGTAAAGGTTTGAGAGATGGGAATAATCCTGAAAAAGCTGACGACGAAATAAAAAAATACGAGAGAATAATTCAAATGATAAAAAGAAATAAGGGATTAATAAAACCAGTTTTAGGATTACATTGGACTCTGACTTGTTCAGATGAATTAATAAAGAAACTTATTGAAATGAATAGAGAAAATTTCTTAATAAATATGCATGTTTCCGAGACTAGAAGAGAATTCAAGGAAAATTTAAGAATTTTTAAAAAAAGACCAATTGAAAGATTGAAAGAACTTGGATTATTAAATGAAAATTTTGTTGCTATTCATTGCATTTATGTTTCAGAAGGTGAAATCAATGATTTAGCAAGAATGAATTGTAAAGTAGTGCATAATCCCACTACTAATATGAAGCTTGTAGATGGTATTTGTCCTGTAGCTAAAATGTTGACTAGTGGTGTTAATGTATCTATAGGTAGTGATAGCCCAGCTTCTAATGATAACCTCAATATGTTTGAAGAAATGAAAATAACTTCTCTTTTACAAAGAATAAATACTAAAAGAGCAAACGCCATAACATCCCAAACTGCTTTTGATTTATCTACTACAAATGCTGCTAAAACATTAGATATGGAAAATGAAATTGGTAGCATTGATATAGGAAAGAAAGCAGATATTGTTTTTATAAATAAAGATGAAATTACAATAAATCCAATACTCGGAAAGAATGGCTTACTATCAAACTTAATATATTCTTTTGATGGAAGAGTGAGTGACGTTATGGTCAATGGTAAGTTTTTGTTAAAAGATTATGAGTTCTTAACCTTGGACAAAAATGCCATAATTGAAAAAATAAGAGAATTGAACATATATTGAATTGAGTCTTCTTTCCCAACTTATAAAAGATATTTAAATATAACGACTAATAATTCATAAAGTGATATAATGGCAATAATTCAGCATAAAAGCAAAAGAAAATCTACTAGTGGATTAAGAAAAAAACAAAGAAAGAAAAAGAAAAGAGATTTTGGCAGTGATTTTATTCCTATAAAAATTGGAGATCAAAGAAAAAAAACTATAGAAGGTTTAGCTAGTACTAGAAAAAGAAGATTGCTTCAAACAGATAAAGCAAATGTTTTTGATAAGTCCACAGGAAAGGCACAATTAACAAAAATATTAGATGTCAAAGAAAATACTGCTAATCCACACTTTGTTAGAATGGGAATAATAACAAAAGGGGCTGTTATTGAGACTGAATTGGGATTGGCAAAAGTTATTTCTAGACCTGGACAAGATGGAGTTGTGAATGCAATTAAGATTGAAAAGAAATAAAAATTTAGATTTTAGAAAGATATAACTTTATTTGTTTTATAATAACCTTTACTTACAATTCTTATACCAGGTTCTTTTTTAACTTCTCCTATTAATTTTGCTTCTATATTATGATTATTTGCTATTTTAATTACACCTTCTGGTTCAGGTGTAACTACAGTCATACCTTGTCCCATATTCCATGATCTATATGATTCTTCATCTGAAATATTTCCTATTTCTTGGCAATGTAACATCAATTCACAAGGTTCAAAAGCATCATCAATATAAGCTCCAAGATTATTTGGTTTAAGAATTCTCCCTAATTTACCAGGCATACCACCGCCTGTTATGTGAGCAATACCATGAATTTCTACTTTTGGTTCTCCTTCAAATCCACCAGTCATATCAACAATTGTTTTAGAATAAATTCTAGAAGGATGAAGCGCCAATTCTCCTAAATTTTGTCCTCCGAATTCTTCTTCATGCCATTTTTCTCCATATACCTTTTCCAAAGTTTTTCTTACAAGAGATATACCATTTGATCTGAAACCCTCTTCTTTTAAACTAACTAAACCATCATGAGGTTTGATTTCAAAGCCTGTTAAAGCTTTGCTTTCTCTTAAAAATGATACAACACCACCTGCCCAATTATAATTGAAATCACCATAACCTCTGATTCTGTATCCAAGTTCTGCTATTTCACCATTTATTATAGCAACACCAGCCTCTTTAGCTGAAGCAACCATTCCATCTGCAAGTTGTTGTATGAAATTCAAGTAAATTGTTTTGTCTCCTCCTTCACCTTTCCATAATTTGTTAACATCTAAAATAGAACCAACTAAAACAGGCTCTGAATTATAACGAACTGAATCATCACAAAGCATTGCAAGCAAGTCATAAGCTACAGTATCATGTTTACAATTTCTTTCAGCTATCTCCACCTTTGTTCCAACACCATCAAAACTTTTTGACATGATAGAATCTGAAGGTAGGCCACCAACTCTAATTCCTCTTAAACCAGAAAAATGTTCAAAAGGAATAAAAACTTCTCCTAACTTTCCTTTTCTGTTTTCCCAAGTTTTTTTAGAAGCTTCATACATTATTTTTGAAGCTTCTTCTTCAAGATCAATATCAACTCCAGCATCTCTATAAGTTAAAGCTGTCAAGATAAACACCAATAACTTTATTTAGAAAGTAAAAAATTTAAGTCTTATCTCTGTTAAATCTGTATCCCAACTTCTCAAATATTTTTTTCATTAATAAACTGTCCTGTTCTAAAATTGGACTCTCGGAAATTATGGTTATATCAGTTTTTCTTTTAAGAATTTCTTTGGCAAATGGTTCAAAATCAGGTCCAGCCTCTCTCATGGGAACATGATGTCTTTCATTGCCTCTGCCAATTCCAACTAAAGAATATTTTATCCCTGAAAAATGAGAATGATATTTTTTTAATTTCAAGATTTTTAATTTATCAAAAATTTCTTTGTAATTAACATTACCTCCATTTCTTGCGTAGATGTGAGCAGGATCCAGATATGGAATTACATTTTTTAATTTTTTACAAATTTTTATTATTTCATCTAAAGTTCCCCATGATTTTTGTTTTCCCATTGTTTCCATCCCAAAATCAACATCCAATTTATTCTTTTTTATATTGTCATTGATTTCTTTGCAAGCTTCAAAAATCATTTTATCAGCCCTTTCTTTGTCCTTCCCATAATATCCAGCATGGACTGCAACAACAGTTGCATTCATTATATTACCTCTTTCCAAAGAATCTATTATTCTTTTTTTACTATCCTTTACTACTTTCTTTTTTTCACTTGCCAGATTAACAAAATATGGAACATGAATTGATAGTTCAACATCTAAGTCTTTTGCAACTTCCCCTATTTTTTTAGCAGTTTCTAAAGACATGTGAATTCCATGGGTGAAAGAAATTTCCATAGCATTTAATCCTAGTTCTGATACTGTTTTAACACCTTCTACCGAAGATTTTCCTTTACAAGAAATAGGTATTCCTGATGGTCCTAAACGAATTTTCATTTTTGTTCCTTCTTCTTGAAAAACAACCAATTTTTGGGTGGTTTGAACTTTACTAAAACATAGATTCCCTTTAACTTCTTACCATTTATTTTGAAAACTATTTTCTTATCTTTAACGCTTATTGGTTCATAAGTTCCTTTGTCCCATATTTTAACTTTTCCAGCTCCATATTGTCCTTCTTCTATTATGCCTTCAAAATCTTTATAAGCATATTCATGATCTTCAACCTGGATGGCTAAAATCCTTCTTTTATTTGCTTCTTTGATATTTTTTGGAATAGCCCAACTTTTCAAAACACCTTTTCTTTCAAGTCTTAAATCAAAATGATGATTTCTCGCCCAATGTTCATGAACCACATAAACTAACTTTTTGTTAGATGGCATTTTTACCAGATTTAATATCGTTCCTCCCATTAAGGAGGTCCTTCTTCCTCTTCCTTTTCTTCCTTACCTTTTTCTTTAGATTCTCTTTCTTCGGGTGGTGAAACATCTACTTCACCTTCAGAGATAATAAATTTATTTATTTTATTATCATAAATCCAAACCAAAATACATGATAACAAATAAGAAACAATTAAGACAATGACAGTTACAATTAAATCTAAATCCGGTGGTTGTGATTCAAATAAGAATTTTATTATAGAGACTCCACCAAAAAGAATAATATCATTTGATACTTTTTGAGGCAATATTAAAAATAATATAATAAATAATACAATCTTTCTCCATTCGGGCTTTAAAAATTTTAAAAAATTTAAGTTCATTTAATCACTTTAGAATTATTTTCATCATATCTTTAGCAATTTCAGTATTTTTAAAAATCGACTTAGCAGCATTTAAAACCTCTTCTGTTGTTTTATACCTTCTACTAAGATGAGTTAAAATTAATTTTTTGATTTTGTATTTTTTAGACAGTTTTGCAATTTCTGTAGCAGAAGAATGAGGCCTTTCTTTTTCCATGGGTTCAGCAAATGTTCCGTCATGAATTAATAAATCAGCTTCTTTAGAAAATTCAAAGAGTTCTTTGCAAGGCATGGTGTCTCCAGAATAAGTAATTTTTCTACCTATTCTTTTTTTTGCTACTTGTTCTAATTTTATAACTTTGTTTTTTACTTTTATTTTACCTTTTTCTTTTATTTTTCTCATTTGTATTCCTGTTAATCCAAACTTCTTAGCTTTTTTAACATCAATATTCCAGCTATCTTTCTCTTTAAAACAATAACCAAAGGCAGGAATAGAATGTATGACTTTTATAGCATAGACCTCATAAGAATTATTTTCAAATATTTTTTCAATTTTCTTATCTTCATCACAGTTATGAGAAATTATCTCGAATCCGATTCCCCAATAGCTTAGTTCAATTAATGCGTCAATGAATCTTGATGCTTCTGGTCCATAAACTTCTAAAGGTTTTTTTCTTCTAGACAAATGTAAACTTTCTATTAAAGGCAGAAGACCTGCAAAATGATCCGCATGCCAGTGAGTTATGAAAATTTTGGATATTTTCATAGGAGAAACTCTTGCTTTTTGTAGTTGTAATTGTGTTCCTTCACCACAATCAAAAAGAATGTAATCACTACCATAGTGTAAAAGAATGGCTGGATGTTTCCTTTTTAAACTTGGAATAGCAGCACCTGTTCCTAAAAGCGTTATATTAATAGGTTCTGGCATAAAATCACTTTTCAATTTTTTCGTATATTAAAATAACTAAACAACTTAATAGATATAATACAAATAAAACAAGAAGATAACAAAAGAAAGTTAATGTGAAAAAATTAACATAATCTTTCATTCCTTTAAAAAAATGATTATAGATATTTAAAAAAAATTCCACGATGTAATCTTTTTTATATAAATAGCGTATCAATAAAGTTTCAGACATAAAAATTAATACAAAAACTAAATAAATTATTAATCTTTTCCAGTCTGGCTTTAAGAACTTTTTTAACATCAAACCACATTCAAATCTTTTTCAAAATATTCTCTAAGAAATATTCTAAATTCTTTTGGTAATTTTTTCATTAATTTAATTGCTTTATCTCCATCAGCTGTTTTGCAATTTTTAATAGCAGGAGCAATTTTGCTCGGGATGCCTCTTTCTAATAAATTCTTTTTTGATTTTTTAAACAAATTTTTCAAAAATTGTGAAACTTCAGTAAAATCTTTTTCAAGTTCAACAACCCAGTTTTTACCTTCAATAAAAATTTTCTCTTTTTTATAATGTTTCAAGAACTCTTCTGCATGTTTACTAAAAACATCGGGCCCTATGTTTTTTGAAACTTTAGGTATTTGCCATTCTTTCATTTCCAAAATTAAAACACATTTTTTATTACAATAAAAATCATTTCTTAATACCCCAAAACCATTTTGTGTTAGCATTTTTCCCATTATTTTAGAGAATCTCTTCATTTGAGGATACAAAACATCTTCTATAACTTTTGGTCTTTTAAAAACTATTAAGTACAATCTTGTACCTCTATTTTTGATCCTTTTTGAAATCTCAGCTATAGAATAGGGTTTTAAAGGTTTTTTGAAAAAGAATTCTTTTTTTGGATTTTCAATAAAATCTTTACAAGCTTTGACAAATGTATAAAACTTCTCAACAGAAATTGCAGCTCCCACGTTCCTATTTTTATCAACAGGATCTATTACAATTAAAGCAGTTTTAAATTTTTTTGATAATCTTTCTTTGTCTTCATTACCAAAAGTTATAACATGACCTGCTCTCCATTTATACGCATCTTTAACACAGTTCATAAAACTTCCATATTTTATAATTAATAGCTCGCAGAGGTAACCAGAAAAACCCAAAGTTTTTACATCAGCCCCATAACATTTGTTAGCTATGCAAAACTGCTTTAACAATCTAACTTCATCAGGCTTTTTAAGATTTTTCTTAACAAATCTCACATGATGAGGTGTTCTATCAACTGCAGATTTTATTTTTTCAGGATTTTTAATATCATAAGCAGGAACTATGTCTATTTGAAATTTTCTTACCCATCCCCTCAAATATGGATGTTCAGCAAATGCTATCTGATGCCTTCCCTTAAGATTTTTTATTATATTTTTAGCTAGATTAAGACCTCTTTCTTCTAGTTGTTTTTTAGAAATATTCGGATTGAATAACAAGAATAAGTCCAATTCATACTTTTTGGCTAACCAAGTATTTTTTTCTATAGAACCACAGATTATTGGTTTTACTTCTTTAGAAAATTTTCTAGAGATTCTTATTATTTTTTCAATAAAATTACCCATTTCTCTTTCTTCGTTTTCACTAGGTTTTATCTTTTTTAGAACTTCATTTAGATTCATTTTCATCGATTAGATTTATAAATAAGGAAGTAAATAAAGTTTTATGGTCAATATTATTTACTTTCAAGAAATGTGGGCCAGCATTTGGTATAACTTTGTGACAAATTTCCCCCTATTATTATGGGCAATAATCTGGCTATTAATAGGTTTCATAGTTGGAAAAATTGGGGGATGGCTAGTAAAACAGTTCTTAGTCAAGATGAAACTAGACCAATATGTTTTTGAAAGAGATAAATTCAAAATGAAACTTTCAGATATATTTGCAGCTTTAGTTAGATGGATACTATATCTTTCTTTTATTTTGGTTGCAGCAACATACTTAACCTTTGCACCGCAGTTAGCTAATTTGATTACANNCCTATCTTACTACATCAAAGAACAAGTTATAAAAACAAAAACTTTATACGGAGATATAGTAGGAAATGTAATATTTTTCCTAATACTTTATGTTTCCGTAGCATTGGCACTTCCCTTTGTTGGCATAGACACACAACTAATTAATTGGATATTGATTGTAGTAGTTGCTTCGCTTGGTTTAGGAATGGCAATTGCAATTGGTCTAGGATTAAAAGATGTTGTCAGAGATATTGGCAAAAATTATTCCAAAAGGTTCATGAAAAAGAGAAGAAAATAGTAGATTATTATGTTAGTGAAAGAAATAATGACTACTGCTGTAAAGACGATTAGACCTGAGGATACAGTTAAAAAATTAGCTGAAGGAATGGTTAAATATAAAATAGGCTCTTTGGTAGTTGTTTCAGGTTCTGGAGAAGTTGTTGGAATAGCAACAGAAAGAGATGTTATAGAACATGTTATTATTTTAGGAAAAAGTCCTGAAGAAGTAAGGGTTCAAGAGGTTATGACAAAAGATATGATAACAATTAATCCTAGCAATACACTAGAAGAAGCAGCAGATATCATGGTTCATCATGAAATAAAAAAACTCCCTGTGATTGAAGGAGGAAGGCTAGTGGGAATTGTTACTGCTACTGACCTTATAGCTTATGAGAACAAACTAGTAGAAAAAATAGCACATCTTATAATGGCTTCGCCCATGAGGAGTATTGGTGGCTAACCATAAAATTCTTTTTCTCCAGATTGATAAAGCCATATGGCAATATCTAATTCTTCTGGAGGTATTTTTAATTCTTTTGATAATTTCAAGAATTTGTTTTCTAGTTCAATATATTGTTTTTTAGTTAAACTTCCTGGTTCATAATCATTGTATTCTATTTTTCTAAGGAAATTTTGAACATGAACATCTATTATTGGTAAACCTCTAAAGCCTATATTTCTCATAAAATTGGCAGACTGTTTGATTCCTATACCTTTTATATTTTCTATTAACCATTTTCTGAGTTCTATGAGATCAGAAGTGAGCATTCTTTTTAATGCTTGTAATTTTTCTCTAGCTTCAATTATTCGTTCTGCTTTAACATCAGGAAATCTTACTCCTTTTAGATAATTTCTTAATTCTTCTAGATTTGCTCTAAATAACTTCTTATCTGCTTTTAATTTGTTAATAGCTTCTCTACAATTTTTTGCTTTGGATTGAGATGTTAAAATAGAGAAACAAAGCTCTCCAAACAAACACTCATCATCCTTTATATCACATGTTTTGATAAAATTTCTTATAAAATCTTTTTTCTTTTCATAGAATTCTAAAAGTTTATTTACTTCTATTTTCATAATAATCTCATAGTTTTAAAATTATATATATGATTTTTATGAAACCTATAGTTGAACTAAGAAATGTTACAAAAGAATATCTTATGGGAGAAGTTATAGTAAAGGCTATAGATAGAGTTAATTTAAAAATAAAAAAATCTGAAAGTATAGCATTGATGGGACCTTCTGGTTCAGGAAAATCTACAATGCTTCATTTAGTAGGATGCTTAGACAGACCAACAAAAGGGAAAATTCTTATAGATGGGAAGGATGTTTCTAATTTAAGTGATAATGAATTAGCTGTCATTAGGAGAAAGAAAATAGGATTTATATTCCAATTTTTTAATTTAATACCATCTTTTACAGCCTTAGGAAATGTCGAACTTCCAATGATGTTTTCAAGAACTCCAAAACGAAAAGAAAAAGCTAAAGAACTATTAAAAGCAGTAGGCTTGGGACAAAGACTTCATCATTATCCTTCTCAGCTTAGTGGTGGAGAAACACAAAGAGTAGCAATAGCAAGATCTTTAGCAAATGATCCCCAAATAGTATTGGCTGATGAGCCCACAGGCAATCTAGATTCTAAATCTGGAAAAGAAATATTAGAAGTCTTAGTAAGACTTAATAAGGAAAAAGGAGTAACTTTATTAATTGTTACACATGATAATTTGATAGCTAGACACGCTAGAAGAAAAATTAAATTAAGAGATGGAAAAATAGTAAGATGATTATATGAAAAAAATAATGATTTTAATATTGTTTTTGTTTTTAATTGGAATAGCTGAAGCTGCTAATATATCTTTGACTGTCTCTTGGTCACTTTCTTCATCTACTGTAAGACCTGGTGGTGATTTAATAATTTATTTAACAGCAACCAACCCAGGACTTGATTTAGATGGTGTTATTTTAACAGCAACTGCAGGACCTTATATAAAACTAACTTCGGGTGGCAAAACAGAACTTGGAGATATGCCTGCTACAACATCTCAACAATCTTCAATATCTCTGAGAGTTGATGAAGATGCTGAAGCAACCACTTCTTATGTTTATTTAGAAGCTAAGTATTATTACAGTAATTCTGAGTACAAAAAGACATTTTATGTGCCAATAACAATTAAGAGAGAACCTCTCTTAGAAATTGTTAATGTTGTTTTTAATGATACTGTTGAACCAGGAAAAACATTTTTACTATATTTTGATGTTTCTAATAAAGGTGATAGTACAGCGAGAGATTTAAAAGTTGAATTAAATAAAACAACTTTATTTACAACTCCAGGGTCAACAGGAGAGATTATAATTGAAGAGCTAAAACCTTCAGAATCTAAAAGTTTAGATTTTCTCATAACAATAAATCCAGATGCAGACATAGGAATAGAATCAATTCCTGCTATTCTTTCTTATTATGACAGCACAAAATCGAACAATTATACTCAAACTAAAAAAATTGGCCTAAAGGTGTCAGGAGATGTTGATTTTGTAGTTACAATTGACTCTTACACTAACTTTTATTATGGCCGAATTGGTGAAGTATCAATTTATATAGCAAATCGTGGTTTA
>JABAOC010038322.1_pt2 | contig 13812 bp, 15 predicted proteins | sample 7062161 | NCBI WGS metagenome assembly JABAOC01 (sample SAMN14538625, study PRJNA623070) | marine sediment metagenome | biome: marine biome [ENVO:00000428]; feature: marine pelagic biome [ENVO:01000023]; material: deep marine sediment [ENVO:00002113] | place: India: Gulf of Khambhat ... | reverse complement strand
TCTGCCCGACCTCTCTTCTTAAGCTTAAAGTGAATAACAAAACGCCCATCGGGTACGGTCTGCCCTCGACAATCCCGGCGATGTTTTCGAGAAGTCTGGCCATGAGCACATCAGTCCCTCGATCGGTAGATTGGGACAGAACAGTCGTCGCCAGTTATCCAAAGGAAGACATCCTTCTCAGCGGCTGGCTCTTGGGGGAGGATGTCTTGGCACGAAGAGCGGCAGTCGTTGACGCAAAATATAAAAAGGGCCACATCATCCTCATCGGTTTTCGCTGTCAGCACAGAGCTCAATCTCACGGCACCTACAAATTCTTGCTCAATGCTTTCCTGTATCCTCAAACGAAGTAATAACCAGGAAATTGCCTATCATTTTTTTGTCTATCCGCAGAACCAGTTCTAAGAAAATAACACTAGTTGCAGGGGTAAGTTTTTTAATCTATAATTCTTTTTATTAGAATATAGTAATTTAGAAAAAAGGTTGAACTCATGGAAAAAAAAGATTTTTACGCCCTTCATTCAGAACTGTGTAAGACACTCTCTCATCCGAAACGACAGGAAATTTTGGATAACCTCCGAAAGGAAGAAATGTCTGTCACTGAATTGGCTAAGGCAACAACGATATCTCAGGCCAACCTTTCTCAACATCTATCCCTCCTCAGAGCCAAAGGCATCGTCAGGGCGCGTCGGGTTGGGATAAATGTTTATTATTCCATCTCCAACACGAAGATTATCAAGGCCTTTGATCTGATCAGCGAAGTCCTAAGAGAGGCCCTCCTCTCTCAGACTGAGGCAGTCAAGGAGGCTACCAAAAAATAAGTTTTCAAGAAATCGTTGTTTTCGATGGAAGAGAAAAAGAAAAAGCTGTCTATGGTCGTTTTCAGCGGCGATTTAGATAAACTGTTCGCAGCCTTCTCGATTGCCACAGGAGCGGCTGCGGCTAACATGGATGTGACCATGTTCTTTACTTTCTGGGGGCTGCGGGCTCTCAAGAAAAAAAGAAAAACAGGAAAAAGCCTGTTCGGACGACTGCTCGGCATCTTATACGGAGGCGACATCAACCGGGCCTCTCCCAGCAAGATGAGTTTTGGGGGAATCGGACGCTGGATATTCAAGAAAATGATGAAGGCCAAACGAGTCCCCTCTCTGGCCGAGATGAGGCAGATGGCCATCGATCTCGGAGTTAGACTCTACGGCTGCCAGATGAGCATGGAAGTGATGGAGATTCCCAAAGACAAGATGATCGATGAGGTGGCCCAATGTGTGGGTGTGGCCACCTTTATAGAGCAGGCGGAACAAGCTGATGTTACTCTCTTCGTCTAGTCACCGATAATCTTAACCAGGACTCTTTTAGGGCGTCGTCCGTCAAACTCGCCGTAGAAAATCTGCTCCCAAGGTCCGAAATCGAACCTCCCTTCTGTGACGGCAACCACCACTTCCCTGCCCATGACGGTTCGTTTCAGATGGGCATCGCCGTTGTCCTCGCCTGTGAGGTTGTGGGCGTACTTGGAGATGGGCTCATGCGGAGCCAACTCCTCCAACCAGGTCTCAAAGTCCCCGTGCAATCCGGATTCGTCGTCGTTGATGAACACGCTGGCCGTGATGTGCATGGCGTTGACCAGGCACAGGCCTTCCTTGACACCGCTTTCCTGAAGGCAGGATTCCACTCGAGGGGTGATGTTGATGAATTCACGCCGTGTCGATGTCTGGAACGTCAAATATTCAGTGTAAGATTTCATAGCTGACCTCCTTTTCATGGTTACTGTTGTTTCGTTTAAATGAGGTCGCTCTTCAGCCGAGAATGAAGATTCTCTTCGAGTTTGAGTCCGGGTTATTCACCCCTCTTCCTGCTGATCCATATACCTCCGCCGCCCAGGGCAAGCAAAATCAGAGATTGGACGAACGTCTTCCACTGGATCTCTGGGCTGAGAAAAAGAGCATAGACGAGGAAGTAGAATCCTCCTGCCGCCAAGGTCAAGTAGATTCCTAGCATGACCTTCCAAGCCCTTCTGTTGGCTTGAGGAGTATCTTTCGAGAAATACTTGTTGTAGAGAAGAAGGCAGCCCAAGCAGACAACACCCAGAACAGCAAAAATCAGCCAGAAAGACCTGATCTGACTGATAACATCGGGAGCGAGAGGAGCACCAGCGGCGACAGCTTCTGGAGAAGGAGCGATCGGTTTGAGGATTCTCTCGTAAAGCACTGCTCCGATATTACTCCCGAAAAGGCTTCCTATAACCCCGTAGAGANNTATCTTTGGGTGCGGCCAGACCAACGTAGCTGTAATATTTCGGGTGAGCCGTCATCTCTCCCAAGGAAAAAACGGCAATCCCTAAGACAAAGAACCAGGCGCTTTGGGTAAAGGCCAGGACGACAAACCCCATCGAGCCGATGATGATTCCTGTGGCCATAACAGGAAGAGGCTTGATGTTTTTCACGATCCGGCTGATAAAGACCACGAGAAGGATGATGGTTCCGGCATTGATGACGGTCACATGTTCGACATCAAAACGGAAGGGAATGCCGATCTTGGCCATGAATTTGTCGACGTCCGAGCGGGTTATGAAATCACGCAGATACCAGAGGACAGACCCGAACATCTGAAAGTACAGGATCCAGAAACAGGAATAGACCGCGATCAGGAGCATAAACCGTGAATCCCGCAGCACGAGCAGAGCTCCGCTCAGGACTTGCCGCATATTTTTCGTGCTTTCTTCTCTTTCAGGCTCTTTGTACAGAAACGCGGCCGGAAGAAGCATCAAGAAACACCATAGAGCCGAAGAGAAAAAAACATACTTCCAGCTGAATCCCTTTATCCAGCTGACGAAAAGAGGGGCTAAAAAGGCACCCAGGTTGATACTCCAGTAGTAAACGCCAAACCCGAAACCACTGTTATCCTTGGTGGTGGTTCTGGCCACTGTGCCGGTGATGATGGGTTTGAAGAGTCCGCTGCCTGTGGCCATGATCAAAAGGAACAGGAAGATCAGGCCGTAAGAAGTGAAATTGCCGGCGGCAAAATAGCCCACGGTGAGTAAAGAAAAAGCTACCAGGAGCATCCGGCGGTAACCGAGACGCTCGGCCAAAGCTCCTCCTAGTATGGGCACGACATAGGTGAGAGCATAAACAAATCCCTGCAGAATACCCACGGATTGTTCACTGAAGAAAAGGACCTTTGCCAGATAATGGGCCAGGACCGCGTTAAGCCCGTAGTAAGCTCCTCGCTCGAACAGTTCCATCAAGTTGGCGATCCAAAACGTGCGAGGAAAGGTAAAAAGGACTGATTTCTTCTTCTCTATCTCGGTCATAGAAAGCTCCTTCCTAAGAAAATATGTATCACCCATCTAGGGCGATGGCGATGACGAGTTCAATCAAACTTATCAAGTCTTGTCGATGGGTAAGACGGAGAAATTATGGATGAATGTTAAGACAAATTCAAGGCTGGAATTAAAAACCGAGATTTACAGGTGAAAAATCGGTCACTTCTTCCGCATCTGCCAGCCAGATTATCAGGGAAAATGTGGTTCAGCTTTTGATAATCTTCAGAGCCTGCTCAATATCCGAGACATCCAGGATGACCGAGGCCAGCTTGCCTTTCTTGCTCAAGGTTCCATAACAGTATTCAATGTTAATGCCCTTGTTTCCTAGTTTGGAAGCTAACTCGGCTAATGCCCCAGGCCTGTTTTCGAGGTCTGCCTTGAGGACATCCCTCACTTCGACCGCATAGTCCAGTTTGGACAACAGTTTCATGGCTTTGTTGATATTCTTCACGTACAGCTTGGCTGTGTCATGAAAGACGCCGATGGCCTCGATGTTGATCTTGTTCTCAGCCAAATGACTGCACAATTCCCCCAAAGTAGCGGGACGATTTTCTAGGACGACGAATATCTCAGTGATTCTTTCCATGTTACCCCCTATGTATAGGATTATACTCCATCCAAAACCGTTTTAACAGACACAAAAGTCCTATTCAAACTTTTTATACGTCTTCATGTATTGAGCTCGGAGATAGGCTCCGGCTTCCCCGATTCCTCTGACATTAAGATCCTGCTTCTTGAATGACAGCTCCCCTCTGAAATCTTCCACAGAAGCATGGTGATGTTCCTCCATCCAGGTGTCTAGTTCGATCAGTAAGTCATGGATGGTCTCCAATCCTTTTTGATAAAAGAGGCTGCAGGCTTGAACGGCCGAGGCTCCGGCTAAAATCTGTTTGACCATATCTGCCCCGCTCATCATTCCGCCGGAAGAGGCGAGTTCGCACTTGATCCTGCCCGCCAGGAGGGCCACCCATCTCATCGACTGGTTAAAATTTCCTTTACCGACGGTGTTCTTGGTTCTCAGTTTTTGGACATCGATATCAGGCTCCATAAACCAGTTAAAGAGCACCAGGGCATCACACCCAGATTCAGCCAACCTGTTGGCAACATACGGAATGGAGGATAATTGAAACGGGAGTTTGATGGAAACGGGGACGGTGACAACCGCTTTTATCTCCCGCAGGATTTGGAGATGAAACTCTTCGTATTGTGTTCCCGGCGTGTCGAGCTCGAGGGGAAGATAGTAGATGTTGAGCTCCAGACCGTCGGCTCCGGCCTCTGCTAACTGCTTGGCAAAACGGGGCCACAACTTAAGAGTTTGACAGTTGATGCTGGCAATGATCGGGATTTTGATTTTTTTCTTCGCCTCTTCGATCGTTTGGCAGATTTTCTGAGGAGCATAATCGAGGAGGCCGCCGCTTCGCAGGTAATCGACGGCTTCCGGATAGATATTATNNGATCTTCCTTGAGGAGGAATTGTTCCTCGAAAATCGATTTTAAGACCACCGCCCCAGCTCCGGCCTCTTCGCATCTCTGGATCCCAGCCGCGTTTCGAGTGAAATCGCAGCTGCTAACAACAAGGGGGTTTCTAAGCTCGAGTCCCATGTAGGATGTGGTCAGATCAGCCATGATACTCTCCCTTCATTATCGAAAAAGTCAAACAAATTCAATCGAATATTTTACCTGGGTTGAGAATACCGTTAGGATCAAAGACCCTTTTGATCCCTCTCATTAGGTCTATTTCTTGTTTGTTGAGGACTAGCGATAGATACGGTTTCTTGACCACACCGATGCCGTGTTCACCTGATATGGTTCCTCCCCGCTGCTGGCAGTCCTCGTAGAGTTCTTTGCGGACAGGATCGATTTTTTCCCTCCATTCCTCTTCCGAAAGAGCAACCATGCTCCCATCCTCCAGCTTGGCCCGCATGATATGGGTATGGACATTGCCGTCGGCGGCATGGCCAAACGTGGGAAGCCAGATGTCGTATTTTCTGGAAACCTCTTGGACTTTTTTAAAGTGCGCAGCAATCTCNNTATCGAGAATTTCCAACGTATGCGATTTTATCGCTTCATAAATTTTGCTGCGAATATCCAAAACTTCTCTTTGTTTCTGGGGTGTGTCTGCGACATAGACATCTAGGGCATCCTTTTCTTGGCAGACATCGGCCACGACTTCTGAGAGTCTGTCGATCTCTTCCTCACTCGGGCCATCGATGATGACCATAAGATAGGTTTCTCCTTGAGCAGAGGGCCACTTTTTCTTGAGGAATCTCTCGGTAATCTCGATCACCTCCCGGGGCGTGAACTCCACGGCGAGAGGCGTGATTTTCCGTTTGATGAGGAGGGGAACAGTCTCGATCGCTTCCTGTAAATCCTGGTAGGGGACGATCAAAGTTCTCGTCATCTGGGGGGACGGCATCAACTGAATCGTCGCCCGCGTGATAACACCTAAGGTCCCCTCTGATCCGATCATCAGATTCAGCAGGCTGTATCCCGTGCTTGATTTCATGATTTTTCCACCCAGTTCAACGACAGAACCGGNNGGCTCCTCCCGCGTTGGTGGCGATCAGGCCGCCGATCATGGCGCTCTCCTCGCCTGGATGAGGAGGGAAAAATAGACCTGCCTCCTCAACCTGTTCATAAAAATCCATCAAGATGACCCCCGCCTCCACGGTCGCCATCTGATTGTCCGTGTCGATCTCGCTGATCCGATTCATCTTCTCCAGCGAGAGGACTATCCCTCCGTTGATGGCGATACATCCTCCGCACAGACCCGTTGCTCCCCCTCTTGGGGTGACAGGGATCATTTTTCGGTTTGCCAGTTGAAGGATTCTGGCGATCTGGTCGGTGGTCTTCGGTTTAACCACAACGTCGGGCAGTCGGGTAAAGTCCGAAAGGGAGAATTCATCGTGGCTGAAGTCCAGCATCTTTTCCTCATCGATTATGACTCCCTCGGGTTCGACGATGTCGTTTAGTTCCTCGAGGATTTTCTGATCAATTTTTTTGGTCATGCCGCTCCTGGAAAGAGAAGCTTGATGTCTGGATTCATCATTTGATGATTATAGAGGGGATATTTGCCTGCTCGACTAACCTGTTAAACGCAGCCACATCCGTGTCAAAGATGTCCTTTAACTTGATAAGCTGGGTGTCAGCTTGTGCGGAGAGCTCTTTAAAGACTTCGTAGGCCTGGTCTGTGGGCTTGGCATCGGCCCGAGAAACAACCCCGGCCAAGGCGGCAATCTTATTGTCCAACAGGATTGGATAGTTCAAGGGATCTTGACGGCTTTCGGATTTGGACTGGATAAGAACATCTTCAACAGTTTTGAGCTTATCCTTCAGTCTCCTTGCTTCCTTTATGATGGCCTTTCCTTTTTCATGATCTTTGACTTTTTTGGCCAGTGCATCGAGCTGGTTTTTTACGGCACGAAGTCGATTTATATTCCGGTTCACCTCTGTGATCTTATCTCGAATTTGGACCAAAAAATCAAACTGCTCTTGGAAATCTTCTTGAGTCGTCGACAGACGAGGATCCTTTTTCCATTCCCACGTTTGAGTTAGAGATTCCTCGCCGACTATTAAACGTACCTGGTATGTCCCTGGAACAGCCAGAGGCCCGCTCAGCATTCCTCCCCAGAGGATAGCTCTGGGAACCCGTTCAGCATCGGCATAGCGCATGTTCCAGATGAACCGGTTCATCCCCTTTTTGACGTTCAATCTTTGGAATCCGCCTCCGCGAAACCGGCTCCTTCCTGTCGGTTCGGGTTTGGCTCTCGCCTTGCTCGAGTATTTTTTGATGAGGTTGCCTTCCATGTCCAGGAATTCGAGGATGACTTCCTCCTTCGGTTTTTCCTTGAAATAATAATATATGACAGAACCGCTGGGAGGATTTTGACCGAAACCAGGCCTGGCAAAGCTTCCTCCCCTCATCCGGTAGGCAGACCGGGGTTTAAACAGGAAGACATCGGCCTCGGCGACTTCGTCGGTGATCTGGTGGAGCTGAGTCAGATCATCCAGAATCCAGAAAGACCGTCCATGGGTGGCCACGACTAGATCTTCCTCTTTGACGACCATGTCGTGTACGGGGACGATCGGCAGGTTGAGTTGGAGCGACTGCCAGTGGGTTCCATCATCGAACGAAACAAAAACGCCTGTTTCTGTGCCTGCGTATAGAAGCCCCTGTCTCTCAGGGTCCTCTCTCACGACCCGGACAAAGGCGTCTTCGGGCATCCCGCTGGTGATTCTTTTCCAAGTCTTCCCGTAATCCTCTGTTTTATAGATATAGGGTTTAAAATCATCGAGCTCGTGTCGATCGACAGCCAGATAGGCTGTTGCCGGGTCGAATGTGGACAACTCGATCATGCTGATCAGACTCCACTTCGGCAGCTCCTTGGGGGTGATGTTCTGCCAGCTTTTCCCCCCATCTTTGGTGATATGAACCAGCCCATCATCGGTCCCGGCCCAGAGGAGGTCGGGATCTTCGAAGGATTCGGCCAGGGCAAAAATCGTGCAGTAGTACTCGACACTGGTGTTGTCCTTGGTGATCGGGCCGCCCGAGGACTGTTGTTTGGATTTGTCGTTGGTGGTGAGGTCGGGACTGATGATGTCCCAGCTCTGTCCTTCGTTCGTAGTCTTGAACAGAACCTGAGCGGCATGGTAAAGGACGTTGGAGTCGAAGCGCGAGACAAGGATGGGGGCTGTCCATTGATACCTGTATTTCAGTTCAGCCGCTCCCCAACCCATCGGATTATCCGGCCAAGCGGTGATGATCCTTGATTGTCCTGTTTTAGAATCCCACCGAGTGATATGGCCGCCATAACTTCCGGCATAAACAACCTCTGGATCATCATGTCTGGGAGCGATGTGTCCGCTCTCCCCTCCTCCGACAGAATGCCAATCGGGCCTGTCAATTCCCCATCCTGTGGTCCGGCTGGCAATCCGGACGGTGCTGTTGTCTTGTTGGGCCCCGTAGACCCGGTACGGGAAATGGTTATCCGTGGTCACATGATAAAACTGAGCGGTCGGTTGAGTGTCTTGAGCCGTCCAGGAGAGGCCTCCGTTATAGGTGACGTTTGCCCCACCGTCGTTGGAGTTGATCATCCGGTTCGGATTGTTCGGGTCGATCCAGAGATCGTGGTTATCTCCATGGGGAACACGAATGGACCTGTAGGTCCGCCCTGTATCCACAGACCTGTAGAGCCCAGTGTTGAGAACATAGACCGTGTCGGCATCCTTGGGATCCGCATAGATCCTTGTATAATAGAAAGCGCGCTGGCGAAGCCGCCGTTCTTTATTGACCCTAGTCCAGCTCTCTCCGGCATCATCGGAGAGGAAAACTCCTCCATCATCGGCCTCGATTATGGCCCACAGCCGGTCCGGTTTTGCGGCCGAGGCTGTAATCCCGATCTTTCCCAACAATCCTTTCGGGAGTCCGGTATTCCGTGAGATTTCTTTCCAGCCGTCGCCGCCGTCGGTCGATTTAAACAGACCGCTTCCTGAACCACCACTCGATAGGCTGTAAGGGGTCCTGAAGAACTCCCAGAGCGCCGCATAGACGACCCTGGGGTTTAAAGGATCCAGGATGATATCGACAGCGCCGGTTTTGTCATCCCGGTATAGGATCTTTTCCCAGGTCTTTCCGCCATCCACGGAGCGGAAGACGCCCCTTTGTTCGTTGTCTCCATAAACATGTCCAAGAGCAGCGACGTAGATGAGGTCTGGATTTTTGGGGTGGATGCGGATTCTTGCGATATGCCGTGTCTCCCTCAGCCCGATGTTTGTCCACGTTTTTCCTCCGTTAGTTGATTTATACACGCCATCTCCGTGCGAGACATTTCCCCGCATCTGTGTTTCTCCCGTTCCCACGTAGACAACATTGGGATCCCACTCAGAAACGGCGACAGCTCCAACAGCACCTGTTTTGAAGAAACGGTCGGAAATATTTCTCCAGCTGAGGCCTCCATCCTGCGTTTTCCACACGCCTCCTCCTGTCGCCCCGAAATAATAAACGTATGGCTGACTCGAAACACCGGCGACTGCGGTCACTCGGCCGCCTCGATAAGGTCCTATGCAGCGCCATCTCATCGCCTGGTAAAGGCTTTCATCAAAGGCGGCGCTCTCTTTTGAGGAATCACCATTCATAAAAGCCGGCAGGATAAAAAGGGCTATCATTCCTAGTAAAACAATCATTATTTTTTTTGATCGATTGTTCATCCAAAAACCTCCTTCTTCCGATGACATCTTATATGGTTCACGGTCTTATGAACCGAAAACACGAAAGATNNAACCATCTTTGTCTCCCCATCTTATCTTTTCTTGAATGCGAAATAGATCAATGGCGGAGTGATGACTGTCGTTAGGAGCGACATACTTATGACTACGGTATACATATCCTGAGAGATCGTGTGCAAGGTGAGTCCGATGAGAGCGATGATGATTCCCACTTCCCCTCTAGGAATCATACACACGCCTGTCTGAAGTCGGACTCGCCATTTTTGTTTCCAACAGGCAATCCAAGCTCCGATCAACTTACTCAAGGCTGCAATGAGGGTGATCAGCAGGACGAGAAAAAGCATACGAGGCCTGAGGAAGGCGGAAGGATCGAGATGAGCCCCCATCATCACGAAAAAGAACGGAAGAAGGAACTCGTTGATGTACTTCACCTTGTTTTCCAGGTCGTAGACGCCGGCCAACTCATCGATCACCACCCCAGCCATGAAGGCGCCGATGATGGCTGCCAGACCGATGATATCGGCCAAAACAGCAAAACCCAGGCAGAGAATTACCGATAGTACGAATGGTCCCTCGGGGATGTTTAGACGCTCGATCCATTTTTTGGTTCTTTTAGCCAGTTTGGGTCCCCAAAACGTTAGAAACCCGACAAAGGCAACAGATTCGACGACCAGAAGAGAGAACTCGAGGACATGGAACTCCTTCCTGGCTAAACCCTTGACCAGGGCCAAACAGATGAGGGCCAAAATATCATCCAGCACGGCCGCGCCGAGGACGATGTAGGCGACCTTATGGCGAATCAAACCCATATCTTGGAGAACTTTTACGGAAATCCCGACACTCGTCGCTAGGATCGCTGTGGCGACAAAAAGGCTTTCGATGGCGGGATAGCCGATGAGAAACATCGTGAAAAAACCCATGATGAGGGGAACGATAATGCCCAGGATCCCGACAAACACAGCCGTCCATCCGACAGCGAAAAGATCCCTGACTCGGATTTCCAGTCCCACGTAGAACATCAGGAAGATGACTCCGATTTCGGCAAAAGACATCAGGATCGTGTTGGAGCTGTCGATGATCCCTAGAACATAATTCCCTAGGAGCACGCCGGCCATGAGTTCCCCGATGATCGGGGGCATCTTCAGCCGGACACAGAGCTCACCCATGAGCTTGGCCGAAGCAAAGATGATGAAGAAATAAAACAAAAGGTTTTCGGCTTCCATACTAACTCACTTTGGAGGGGGAACCGCCCGCAACTATTTTAATCTGGTTCGGCAGAAATATGAAGATTTGAGGCTGCCCCTTGTACTCCTCCAAGAAACCGATCACGGATACGTTTTTATGGGCAAATTTTTTTGAATCTGGGAAAGACGATATATGTTTTCTTGGAATCAGGGCCGCGAACTCGTCATCCTGAGAATGTAGGAAAAGAAAATTTTTATCAGGCTCCACCCGGATGCAAAAAAAGACCACTGAGACGATCTTCCCAAGATAGCTGTTGGCCTCACTCGCCTGAACCTCGGGATAATAAGGGCCTCCCCAAAATCCTTTTTCAAGGCGGCGTGCTTGTTTTTCTGCTTTTTCGAAATCCTGTCTGTAGTCATCCCTGAAGGGAAAGAAGAGAAAAGCAGAAGCAAAACCCTCCTGGAGGATGAATTTATTGAAAAGCTGCTGTTCTTCTATCCAGACATAAGCCAATAGCCTTCCGTACTTATCCTCGAGTTCACGGTCGTAGGTCAGGCTCACCTTTTTTCGATAGAGGTAGTGGAAAGTAAAACGCTTGGATACATGGGCTTGGAACTGTGTCTCTTCTTCGGGATGGCCGATTTCTGGGGCATCAATACCGATCAACCTGACTATTCGACTCCCCCTATTATTATCAAACTTAACCCTGATAGTATCACCATCAAAAACAGCTATCACGACCCCTTCTTCAGGAGGGGAGGAACTTCTGTTGACCTGGTTATTCAGGATTCTTTGGCAGAAAAAACCGAAAACGAGGACAACGAACAGCAGTCCCAGGACAAGGCGAGGGAGTGTATTCTTTAAAAGTCCTGCTTTCCCCATGGATTTACAGAAGACGAACTCTCAGAGGATGATTCATTGAATACGCAGCGAATAATCCTACCTGGAACTCCTTTTTTCTGGCTTATTTCTTCTTGAGGAGCATCCTCACGGCCTTTTTTATATGACTGGAGCTGATACCATACTTCTCCATGAGTTCTTCCGGTTTGCCGGACCTGGGGAGGTCCTTGATGGCCAGATGAACTATGTTCGCCTTTCCGGCCAAGGCGGCGGCCGCGGCATCGCCCAAGCCGCCGCTCTCAAAATGGTCTTCGACGACCACGACTCTCTTTCCCGCTTCTAGGACTTCACGACTGATAGTTTTCTTATCGATCGGTTGAATAGAGTAGGCATCGATAATCCGGACATGGATTCCTTTTCTTTTCAAATCCGCGTAGGCTTTCAAGGCTTCGTGGACGGTGATTCCGGCGGCGATTATCGCGGCCTTATCCTTGGGGGTCTTTTTTAAGACTTTCGATCCTCCGATCGGGAACGTGTGTCTTTTTGAATAGATGAGAGGCGTGGCCGGCCGGGTGGTTCTCAAGTATCCCAAACCTTTATGCCGGGCGAGCGATTCCACGCAGCCTTCCGTGGAGTAGGCATCGGAAGGATACAGAACGGCACAACCTGGGATAGGTCTGAATATGGCGAGATCCTCGAGGCCCATCTGGGACGGGCCGTCGGCGCCGATGCTGACCCCGGAATGAGAGCCGACGAATTTGATGTTGGAAAAGGAATAAGCAGACATCCTGATCTGGTCATGGGCTCGGCTCAAGAAGGCAGAGAATGTGGCCACAAAAGGGAGAAAACCCTTGGCTGAAAAGCCGAGGCTCATCCCCACCATGTTCTGTTCGGCGATGTAGGTCTGGAATGATCTTTTCGGGAATTCTTCGAAAAAGTCCTCAGCGTAGGTGGAATTCTTGACATCTCCATCCAGAGCCACCACCGCAGGATTGATCCGTCCTAGGCTTACCAGGNNGTATTTCTTTTAAAACTGTATTTTTTTTGCAGTCTTAAGGATTTTCTTCGACGAGGCTTTTTGACGTATTTCTTGGCATTGAGCTCTGGCATAGGGCCAAGCTCTTCGAGTGCCCGGCGAAGCTGATCTTCGTTTAACGGCTTTCCATGCCAGCCGTTCCTGTCCTCCAAAAAAGAGACACCTTTCCCCTTGATGGTTTTAGCCAAGATGGCTGTGGGTTTATCTGCTTCGGAGGCTTTTCGAAGAGCGTCGAGTATCTGATCGATGTTATGCCCATCTATCCTGATTGCATTCCAACCAAAGGCTTTAAATTTCCGCTCGTAGGATTTGATATCATGTCCGTGCATCGTTTCCTGTGATTGTCCTAATCTGTTTATATCAAGGATGGCGCAGAGATTATCGAGGCTAAGGTTGCGGGCCGAGTTGGCGGCTTCCCAAACAGAACCCTCGGCGCATTCGCCGTCTCCCATCATCACGAACACTCGACCTGGCGATTTCACTGATTTTGCGGCCAGGGCCATGCCTACCCCGATAGACAAGCCCTGCCCAAGAGAGCCGGTCGCGGATTTAATCCACCTCATCCTGGGTGTGGGATGCCCTTCGAGAGTGCTGGTGATCTTCCTGAGCTTCATCAACTCTCTTTCAGGAATGATCGCTGCTTCGGCGTAAACAGCCCAGATGATCGGAGCCGCATGTCCTTTAGAAAGAACGAGCTCATCGTTGGCCCAATCATTGGGGTCGGCGGGGTTGTAGCGCATTTCATCGAAGAATAGACAAGCCATCAGATCAGCCATCGACAGACATGTGGTCGGATGACCAGACCCAGCCTTGGTGGTCGTTCTTAGAGAGTGAACCCTTAATCTAGTGGCAATTCTTGTCAAGGCCTCTTTTTTATCCATGGGCCAACACCTCCTCAGGTTGAATAGACAAAATGGATTGAACTATTTTGTGGGTGCAGACAAATTTTCCAGGATTTATGTTAAAAACCGGGCTGGTGAGATTTCCTCGCATCTAAAGAACCTCATATCATATCGACTTCATGATGAAAAGAAAAGAAAAATTTGAAAAATGAGCAGAAAAGTTACACTATCTTTTCGAACCAGGTATTGGTCGAGATTTTCTTAAAGCCTAACGACTTATACAGGGACATGGCAAACCTGTTCTCTCTATCAACAGTGATCTCCACGGACCGGACGCCCTTAGCCACCAGGTCAGAGAGTCCTCGACA
>JABAOC010050189.1_pt1 | contig 13817 bp, 16 predicted proteins | sample 7062161 | NCBI WGS metagenome assembly JABAOC01 (sample SAMN14538625, study PRJNA623070) | marine sediment metagenome | biome: marine biome [ENVO:00000428]; feature: marine pelagic biome [ENVO:01000023]; material: deep marine sediment [ENVO:00002113] | place: India: Gulf of Khambhat ... | reverse complement strand
GATATTTGTTAGAATGGAAAATTAACTATATATCTCGAAAGTAAAAAGAAGAACTGCGGCCGATTGATAATGAATAATACTGAATGTTTGATTAAATCACTTGAAAATTCTATTTCTCCTCCTAGGGGGACGCGTATTCAAAGACTAAAGAAAGCCCCAATAAAGTTACTCTATTCTAAAATCTTAGAACTCTCTTCTCTCTGGTTTAGAACACCCATTAAAGTCAAAGCTAGAACTTTTTGGCATGAGGATATGCTCGTTGTTTTCCCAGAATTAGTCTCATTAAACATATACCGCTACGGTCTATATGAAGAAGGTTTAACGAGGATAATTTTGAAGCATTTGAAACCTGGTATGACATTTTTTGATGTGGGAGCANNGGAGCACATTTTGGTTACTTTAGTTTGCTCGCTTCTCTCATTGTCGGTACTGAAGGGCAAGTCCACACTTTCGAGCCTACACCAGGTTCTTTTAATGTTTTAAAAGCCAATGTTTCCGGTAAAGCAAATGTGATTCCTAAGAATTGTGCCCTGTTCTCCAAGAGAGAACCTGTTATCATAAATGATTATGGCATAAAATATTCCGCATACAATTCTATCTACAATGCGAGATTATCACGAGATATTCTCCCAAAGCTAAGAGTGAAGAAATATGAAGTTGAGAGCATGTCTGTTGACGACTATGTGGAGGACAGCGGTACAATACCTCATTTTATCAAAATAGATGCGGAAAGTTCAGAACATGAAATTATTATCGGCATGGATAAAACTATTAATAAGTTTCACCCAATTATATCTATTGAAGTTGGCGACATAGGGTTGAACGGTATCACAACTAGTAAGGATCTTATAAACCTTCTTGCAAATAAAGGGTATCAACCTTATGAATTTATGAATGGAAAAATTGGTCAATATACTCATAAGGATGAGCCATATAAGTATGACAATATACTTTTTCTACCGAATCAATAAATTATGCAAAAACGACAGCTTTTCATAAATGCGATTATGTCCCTGGTGCAAATTGTAGTCGTTAGTGCAGTACTCTTTATACTCTACCGTTTCTTGCTGAATACTATAGGTGTAGAGCAACTGGGAATTTGGTCGTTGGTGCTGGCAACTACGGCAGTAACTCAAATTGGAAATCTTGGACTTTCGGGAAGTGTCGTAAAATTTGTGGCAAAATACATTGCCCGGGGAGAATCTGAAAGCGTCTCCTCGGTAATTCAAACTGCGGCTCTTTCTGTCGGTATATTTGTTGGTTTCGTTTTATTAGCTGGGTACCCTGTTGCACAGTGGGTTCTCCGACTGGTTGTGTCGGATGAATTCCTCCCATTGGCGCTTGCTATTTTACCTTATGCCCTTCTGGCCTTGTGGGTCATGGTAATTACCAGCATATTTCAGGCCGGACTTGACGGATATCAGCGTATTGATATGCGAAGTTATCTCTTAATAGGAGGAGCAATTATCCATTTACTCTTGTGTTTCGTTCTGGCCCCAACATATGGATTAATAGGAGTTGCTTACGCTAGAGTTATCCAGAACACCGCAATACTTCTGAGTACTTGGGTGCTATTAAAGAAACACCTTCCATCACTCCCTATTTTCCCCTCCAAATGGAGCAAAAATATTTTCAAGGAGATCATTGGATATGGAATTAATTTTCAGCTCATATCCGTGACTTCTATCTTCTATGATCCAATTACAAAGGCTCTTCTGAGCAAGTTTGGTGGCCTTTCAATGCTCGGATACTATGAAATGGCAAGTAAGATGGTTCAACAATTTCGGGCACTTATAGTCTCTGCCAACCAAGTGATTGTCCCTACCATTGCAGATTTAAAGGAGAGAACGCCTGAGAGGGTCCAATCGATTTACCTAACTTCTTATCAACTACTCTTTTATCTCGCACTACCCCTGTATTCACTTATCGTTGTATGCACACCAATCATATCTGAATTGTGGATTGGCCACTATGAGAGGCTTTTTGTAGTTTTCGGAGTACTGTTATCAATCGGCTGGTTTTTGAATACGTTGGTAGGCCCTGCCTATTTTACAAATTTGGGTATCGGGGAACTTCGCTGGAATGTATTTGGGCATATGACAATAGCACTGCTAAACGTTGGTTTTGGATTGTTGTTAGGTACACTTTATGGCGGCATGGGGGTAGTTATTGCTTGGGTATTTTCCTTAACTTTTGGTAGTAGTGTAATTTTTCTATCCTACCATGTAAGACATGAAATTCCTTTTCTTGAATTAGTGCCAAAAGCTAGTAGAAGAATTTTGGCAGCATGTTTGATTGGCATATTAGCCACTACGGTAATTCAACGCGGATTCAATTATAAGATTCATACGATCGCGCTGGACACCATAATTCTCCTCTCCTTTTCAGTAATTGTTTTTGTGCCTTTTTGGCTTCATCCCATGCGGAAACGCCTAATGTCATGGGTCACGGATGAACTGTTAAGTCGATAGCCGAGGAAGCAATAACAGAATGAAAAGATTTACCTCACTTATGATCAGGGAATTTGTTTCAAAGCCGCTATTTGATGAAACGGTAATTCTGAATAAAGATCCATCCTGGCCCAAAATCTCTATAGTTACTCCATCCTATAACCAGGCTGAGTTTTTGGAAAGCACAATCTTAAGCGTTCTGAATCAGAGCTATCCGAATCTTGAGTATATAATCATAGATGGTGGTTCAACTGATGGGAGTCTGGAGATAATAAAGAAGTATGAGAAGTATTTAGCTTACTGGATAAGCGAGTCAGACCGGGGGCAAGCCGACGCTCTGGCTAGAGGTTTCGCCCGCTGCACCGGTGCCATTATGGCCTGGCAGAACTCGGACGACGCTTACTTGCCAGGAGCTTTTCGGACAATTATTGACGTTTTCAGGGAGAATGGAAATGTGGAAGCCTTCTTTGGGAATGTCGCCTTCATTGACGAGCGCGGTCAGCAAATCGGAGAATTGCGTTTTGTCCCCACTGAATACCTGGGTATTCTGTTTGAAGGAATGGTAATCCACAACCAGGCGGCATTCTTTAGTCGCTCCGCCTTTGAAAAAGCTGGAGGAATTAAGCAAGATTATCGCTATGCGTTTGACTATAATTTTTTTCTTTGTCTGGCACGCATAGCACGACTCCGGTTCGTGCACAAGACGTTGGGGTTGTATCGGGTTCATGAGGGATCCCGGACGCACTCAAGGCGCAATATTACCTGCAAAGATGAAGTTGGTGCCATCAAAGCTCAGCATCTGTGCAGTTTGGGCTTGGGCAAGATACCATCCCCTCTACTGGAACTCATTCGTTTTGGTTTTTTGTTGAGGCGTGCTGCCTGGTATACCCGATTGGGAGACTGGGACTACTTCTTACAACGCGCTCGGAGGCACATATTTCGGCTTTGACATCAATTATTTAGCAGAATTTTCCCGGCAAAAAAGAGTCGGGTAACCCGCTTCTATCGAAAACTATATAGGGAAGTAAGAAAGAGAGGAATAACCCAATAATGCGTATGATAAAAAAGGACATGACTAGCATCGTCCTGAATACTCGTTTTCTGTTATGTAGCTTTATTAGTTTCTTTGTTGTAATGTTCATTTTTCTGGCATGGAGAGAAACAGACATCTCGGTAGCACCACTGAGTATGACAGTACTGATAATGGTTATTGCAATGATTCTCCTGTGGGATGTGGCCCGTGCTAGATTCTCCCTGCTGAGTCCAAAAACTATGGTGATTACTGGATTTTTGGCTTTTTTTACCTTCGGAGCGATTGTAAATGCAGAACGATATCAGCAATATCCTTCACCGCTTATTTTCCTCTGCGCCGGACTTATTTCAATCGGAATTATCTTCTTCACCTTGGGTTTCGGGTTAGGTGAACGTTACAACGCTTCTCCATCTTTTCTGCAATCGGTTGAGGTCTTAGACCAAAGCCGGCTATTCAAGGCTTTTTTGGCTCTCATGAGTATTGGATTCATATTTATCCTATACGTCGCATTTAGGGCTGAAGCACCCTTTGCCCATCAACTATTATCAGGCCGAGGCCAAATCGGAGGCATTGAGTTTGTTCTTTGGGATTCTAACCTAAGATACTTCGTATGGTTACGCGACTTTATCGCTATTGGTGCCATCCTTGCGAGTTTTTTGTTGGCAAAACGGTGGGGGGGATATGTGGAGAAAATTCTTTTATGGTCAGGAATTCTTTTCGCGTTAACCATAAAGTTTTTCGTTGGTAGCCGCTATTCCCTCATTTGGTTGCTGATCAGTATTTTTCTCTCCTACTGGGTTGGATTACGACCAAGGAAAGAGACTAAGAATGTGAATTATTTGTTTATTGCCATTGTAATTGCAGCTATACCGGTTTCACTCATTAGTCAATACAGGCACACTGGCTATAAAGGTCTAAATTGGCGGCAAATAAACTACTTGAATTTCAATCCCTTGATTGAGGGAGGATTGGATCAATTTTTTTCCCCACTTGAAGTGATTGAGGCAATACCTCGTGACTACGACTATCTTTATGGATCATCCTATTATGCTCTTCTCGTGAATTTTATCCCACGCAAATGGTGGGAAGATAAACCGGGCGGATTCTCAATTTACATGGATGCAATAAGAGGTGATGGAGGTTTATATACTACGTTTCAAGGAAATATATTAGGGAGTAGTGTATCCGCATCTATTATTGGAGAACTTTACGGTAACTTCGGTTACTTAGGAATACCTTTGGGCATGCTGGTCTTTGGCGGTTTAGCCGGCTGGTGGTATAAACTTTTCCGCTCCTGTTCAGACAACGTAGGACTCCAGCTATTATTCATCCATAGCTTACCTGTCTTTGTGATGGAGGTGCGGGGTGACTTCCTTGCTGTCACAACGGCGTACTTGATGCAGGCTATACCCCTTTATGTTGCAATTAGAAGTTCCTGTATTTCCTTCAAACCTCGCCATATAAATTCATAGGGAAAGGTTATTTATGTAAAAAATGACCTGATCCTTGTTACAGAGAAGGAATGAATACCGATATTATAATAATTCAAAACTATTGGCAGACTCATTATAAGATTATGCTATTTAATGCTTTGCACGAAATATTTCCCCACTTTAAGGTTCTGTATTTAGCCGAGATTGCGAAAATGAGGGAATACAAAACGAACAGAGAGGAGCTTAATTTCCCTCATGATGTTTTATTTATAGGTGAGATAGATGACATAAATCCCCTGAGAGCAGCTCTAGCAATTCATAGGCGACTAAACCATTATGACCCAAAGATCGTTGTCATTGGTGGGTATAATTATTTTTTTTACTGGGTAACGTTTGTTTGGGCAAGGAAAAAAAAGAAGAAACTAATCATAATAAACGAATCACATTTTTTAGATAAGCCGAGATCTAAGATTAAGGAAAGCATTAAGAAGTTGTTTGTATCTAAATGCGATGCTGCTCTCGTAGATGGAACAAGACATCGAGATTACACAGTCGGTTTAGGACTTGAATCAGAGAAGATATTCATAAAGCAAGGACCAGGTCCTATAGATGTTCCCTTTTACAAGAGACAGGTTTCACGCTTCAGAGGTAACAAACATGAACTTTGTTACAGGTTGGGCATTGCTCGTAAGAATTTTCTCTTTGTAGGAAGATTCTCACCGGAGAAGAATATCTTATTTCTGACGAGAGTGTATGAGAGGCTTAAAAAGGGACGTGCGAAAGACTGGGGGTTGATTTTAGTTGGGAATGGTCCTCAAAGGGAAGAGATAGAATCCTTTGTAAGTAAGAATAAGATAAAAGATATATTTCTTCCTGGCTTTAAGCAGCAAGAAGAACTTCCATTCTTTTATGCAATAAGCGACGTATTTATACTGCCTAGTGTTTCAGAGCCATGGGGGGTAGTGGTCAATGAAGCAATGGCTTCAAGTCTTCCAGTCCTGGTCTCCAAACGGTGCGGTTGTTATCCTGACATAGTGCACAACGGCAGAAATGGGTTTTCCTTCGATCCACGTGATGAAGACGAGCTTTTTAGTCTTATGAACAATATTGCGGGCGATGGGTACAACTTAGATGTAATGGGGAAGGCCTCCCTTGAGATTATCCAAGAATTTACTCCAGACAGGGCCGCACGAATGTACTTGAAGGCCATAAATTCTGTTTCAGGGAGAGGTGTTAATGTCGGAGGTGAATCAGCAACTTGAGGATGATTATTCTCATTTACAAACCTCCTCAGGTTAAGTTGGCGATCGTAATGATTCTGCCCTGGGTTACTGTAAAAGCAAGAATGGCTTGCATCTGCAATGTATTGCTCCATCTTGAAGTTTTAAAAATCACCAATAAGGCTATTAGGAATAGATACAAATCATAGAAAGGACCAGAGGTCGGTTTATCCCTTCAAGAGACTCTATTATTGATACAAAATAAGATGAAGCTACTTTGTGTAATACCTTCTTATTTTCCTGCTTTCAAGTACGGGGGGCCGATTGCATCTCTCCATGTGCTGAATACTGCACTGGTGAAGAAAGGGATAGATGTGACTGTTTATACCACCAGTGTAGGGTTGGATGGGAAAGTTCCGCCTAACCATGAGATTAATGNNGGTGTTAGAGTTACGTATTTTGCGTTTACAAAGTTTTTTGAGTTTATAGGCACAACAGGATGGCAATTCTCTTGGCCAATGACTAAGGCCTTAAAGAGGAACCTGAAAGCTTTTGACGTGATCTATATTGTATCTGTTTGGAACTACCCCGCAGCAGCCGCCGCACATTATTGCAGACAACATAAAAAGCCGTACATTATATCCCCACGCGGTTCTCTCTATCCCTATACTGCCCGAAAGAAATTATGGAAGAAATTGCCTTATTACCATAGTGTTGCGAAGAGAGATATACAAAGTGCAATTGCTGTCCATTACCTGACGAAAGATGAGGCAGAAAAGTGTCATCCAACCCTTCATTTGAAAAACCAAGCGATTGTTACCCCCAATGGGCTTGATATTTCTGAGTTTAACGATTTACCAGGAAGAGAGAAGCTGAGGAACCGTTATCCGTATCTTCAAGACAAAAAGGTTATACTTTTTTTAGGCAGAATTCACTGGATTAAGGGTCTAGATATCCTGTCAAAGGCATATGGCAGGTTGGCAAGAGAGAGGAACGATGTGCACTTGTTGATTGTAGGTTTTGATGAAGATGGATACAAGAAGAAAATAAGGAGATGGCTTAAGCAAGAGAAGGTCTTTGATCAGGTAACATTTACCGGAACGTTGGAGGCAAGAGAGAAGTTGGAAATATTTGCAGGGAGCGATTTATTCGTTCTCCCTTCTTACTCCGAGGGTTTCAGTATGGCTATTTTGGAGGCAATGATTTGCGGGCTTCCCGTGATTATTACGCGCCAGTGCAACTTTCCAGAGATACAAACTGCCAACGCAGGCGTGATTATTAAACCTGATGGTGAAGNNTGAAATGGGCCTGCGGGGAAAAAAATTCGTACAAGAGTATTACAGTATAGACAAAATCGCAGATATGTTTCTAATAGCCTTTCAAGAAGTTATTAAGAATGTTAGATAAAGAACCCATGACAGTTTACAGGGGGGAAGATTCCAGAACAGCTTCCCATTACTACTTGTTACCAAGTATTGAACGAATTTTTGAAAAAATGAGAGTCCCAAAAGATGCTGTTATACTTGATGCAGGCTGTGGGGGAGGACATATAGCACATGAGCTTTATGAAAGAGGCTACAAGAATATTTGGGGATTTGATGTCTCTGAAGCTAGTGTTGCTATAATAAAGAAGTCTTACATACATATAAAGAATAAATTTGAGGTTCATAACGCCTACCATAGAGAGCTTCCGGGCTCTTTGCCTAAAAAGGATTACGATATTGTCCTATCTGTTGAGGTTGTTGAACACTTGTATAGTCCAAAGGAATACCTAGGAAATATAAGCTTTTGGTTAAAGAAAGGAGGATTCTTTATTATTACGACCCCATACCATGGTTATATTAAGAATTTGACTATATCTCTATTGAACAAATCTGATAAGCATTTTAACCCAATGTTAGATGGTGGACATGTAAAGTTCTTTTCAAAGAAAACACTTTACAGGCTCCTTGATGAGTTGGGTATACGACCACTGAAGTTCTATGGCTCAGGAAGGCTACCTTTTCTATGGAAATCCATGATTGTAGTGGCACGAAATGAATAGACTTCCTATTTCTGCAGTTGTTCTTACCCACAATGAGGAACGGAACATAGAGGATTGCCTAAAGAGTGTTTGCGGATGGATAGATGACATATTCGTAGTCGACTCAGGTAGCACTGATGGAACTTTGGCAATAGTCAAAAGGTATACTGACAAAGTCTATTTTCACCCCTTTGAGACGCACTCCAAGCAATGGAAATGGGCACTTCAAAATACTCCCACAAGAAATGAATGGATATTGGGAATCGATGCGGATCAGAGAATAACCGAGGAGCTTGCCCACGAGATAGTGAATGTTTTCTCCAATGTAGAAAAGACGAGAAATGTGGCCGGCTTTTATTTTAAGAGGAAACAATATTTTATGGGAAGATGGATAAAACACGGGGGATACTACCCACGTTACCTTCTCAAACTTTTCAGAAAAGACAAGGTTATTGTTGATGTGAATGAGCTTATGGATCATCATTTCTATGTGCAGGGGAAGACTGCAAAATTCAAGGGAGATTTCATAGAGGAAAACAAAAACGAGACGCTCGATTTTTGGTCCATGAAACATATTAAGTATGCCTCATTACAAGCTCAAGAGGAAGTTCGTGGGTTAGATACAAACATTATTAAACCGTCATTATTTGGCAACTGGGATCAAAGAAGACTGTTGATGAAGAATATTTGGATAAGGTTTCCACTTTTCATCCGCCCCTTTATATATTTCCTTTATCGGTACCTTTTTCGTCTCGGCTTTCTCGATGGCAAGGAAGGCTTGATCTTCCACTATCTCCAGGGTTTCTGGTATCGGTTCCTCGTAGATACGAAGATTTATGAATACAGGAAAAAATTAGCGGATACTCACGAATGATTATCTTAGGTCTCAACGCATATCACGGAGACTCTTCAGCGTGCCTAACGATTGACGGATCACTTATCGCCGCTGCTGAAGAGGAACGCTTCCGCCGCATAAAGCATTGGGCTGGGTTTCCCATTGAAGCAGTTCGGTATTGTTTGGATGAGGCTAGGGTCAAAGTTGAAGAAATTGACCATATTGCCCTCAATCGAAATCCGAAAGCAAATTTGCTCCATAAAGCCCTCTTCACCTTTCGGAAATATCCCTCCTTTGGTTTTGTCAAGGATCGGCTTAAGAATGCCTCGAGGTTGATAGACATCAAGCAGAAGCTTGCTCAGGAATTTAGTGTAAGAGCTGCGAGCTTAAGGGCGCAGGTACATCATATCGAGCACCATGTGGCGCATTTGGCAAGCGCATTTATGGTCTCGCCCTTTGAAAAGGCAGCTGTTGTTTCTGTGGACGGGTTTGGAGATTTCGTGGGTGCCATGTGGGGAGTTGGAAAGGACAATAAGATTGAAGTTGGAGGCAGAATCTTCTTCCCTCATTCCCTGGGTTTGTATTACCTGGCAATGACCCAGTTTCTGGGGTTTTGCAACTATGGGGATGAGTACAAGGTTATGGGCCTCGCGGGATTCGGCGAACCTTCCCGATTAGGGAATATGCGGAGAATGGTCAAATTGAACTCGAACGGTGGGTTTGAACTGGGCCTCAAATACTTCAGTCACCTCCCGGAAGGCATCACCATGGCCTGGGAGGATGGTGAGCCAAGGATGGGTCCCGTCTATTCTCGGGAGATGGAACGAATCCTCGGCCCTGCGCGGATTGCTAAGGAGCCAATTGAAAAACGTCACGAGGATATCGCTGCTTCCCTTCAGGCCATGTATGAGGAGGCATTTTTTCATTTGTTGAACCATGTGTACGAACAAACCGGGATGACTAATCTCTGCCTTGCCGGCGGATGCGCAATGAACAGTGTGGCGAACGGTAAGATCTTGGATCGGACTCCCTTTGAGGAAGTCTATATTCAACCGGCGGCAGGCGATGCAGGCGGTGCCTTAGGAGCGGCCTATCATGTCTGGAATCAAAAGATGAACCACCCGCGGGATTTTGTGATGGAGCATGCCTATTGGGGACCAGAGTTCAATGAGGCTGAGGTTAAGGCTCAGATTGAAGCAAGAAGAAGAAAACTGGATGAAGAAAATTGCGATATCAAATTCGTCTCAAACGATAGAGAATTATGCGAGAAGACGGCGAAGGAGATTGCTGACGGCAAGGTCGTCGGGTGGTTTCAGGGGAGGATGGAATGGGGTCCGAGGGCTCTGGGTAACAGGAGCATTTTGGTGGATCCCAGGCGAGCGGAAATGAAAGATGTGCTTAATGGTCGCATTAAAAGGAGGGAACCATTCCGGCCATTCGCCCCTTCGATTCTTGTGGAAAGGACAGGAGAATACTTTGAGAGGGATTATCCGGATCCCTTTATGATTAAGGTTTATCCAATAAGGCCAGATAAAAGGGCCGAAATTCCAGCCGTTACCCACGTGGACGGCACGGGAAGGCTTCAGACTGTTCGCAAAGGAGACAATCGCCTCTATTGGAAGTTGATCAACGAATTTGAAAGGATTACCGGGGTGCCGGCTCTACTCAACACCTCGTTCAATGAAAACGAACCCATCGTCTGCAAACCAGAAGAGGCCATCCAGTGCTTTCTGCGGACGAAAATAGATGTGCTTCTGATTGGTAATTGGTGGATATCGAGGGAAAAAGCATGAACAAAAAGAAAAACATGCACGTTGTTTTCTTTAACCGATCTTTCTATCCGGATATGGCTGCGACAGGCCAACTGCTGACCGAGCTCTGTGAGGGATTGGCTGGTCAATACGGTGTTGATGTCTCAGTGGTTACGGGTCCACCATCTCATCCTCAGAATGGAGATTTTAGGAAGCGGTTCCCATTGGCCGAGGAAGAACATAACAGCGTAAAGGTATTAAGAGCCTATTCAACTACCCTGTCAAAAGAAAGGGCAATTTACCGGTTTACCAATTATATCAGCTATTTCCTCTGTTCTCTCATGGCGGGCTTCAGCCTTAAAAAACCAGATGTTATAGTCTCACTGACAGACCCTCCCATCATCGGATTGGCCGGTCTCCTCTGGGCACGGGTACACAGGGCGAAGTTCGTTTATTGGTGTCAGGATTTATTTCCAGAAGTAGCCCTTCTGCTCGAAGATTTTCGAAATGACCACCTTAACCGAGTGCTGGACAAAATAAATAGACTCTTACTTGGAGAGTCGGATAACATTATTGCTATCGGAGATGCCATGAAACGCCGCCTTGTGGAGATCAAAAAGGCGCCAGAAGGGAAGATAAGAGTAATCCATAACTGGGCTGACTGTGAGAAGATCCAACCAGTCAATGGTCTGAATCCTTTTCGCTCCCAATACAATTTGAACGGTAAATTTGTCGTGATGCACTCCGGGAACATAGGCCTCTCTCAAGATATGGAGAAGTTCATTGAATCAGCAAGAATTTTGCGGGATAAGAAAAACATTCTATTCCTCATCATTGGCGAGGGAAATAAGAAGGCAGCCTTAGAACGAAAAGCGGAGGAATGGGGGCTCGATAACGTAATGTTCCTTCCATACCAACCAAAGGAGCTGCTTAAATATTCGTTTTCGGCAGCGGATCTACTTATCATTTCGTTGAAAAAAGGACTTGCGGGTTCTATAGTTCCGAGCAAGCTTTATGGTATTTTGGCCAGTGGAAGGCCCTTCATTGCAGCAGTAGAACCGGATTGCGAGGTTGCCACGATTTCAAAGCTCTATAACTGTGGGGTTCTCTGTCTGCCGGGAGACCCCCATGCTCTTGCCTCTGCAATAGTGCGACTGTATGACGATCCAAAAAGCCTGCAAAAAATGGGAAAAAAAGCAAGGGAAGCCGCGAAAAAATATGATAGGAAAGTGGCATTGAAATCCTTTTATGATCTTTTCTCAGAATTGCGTTGGTAAAGATAGTCTTGATTGCAATTGAAGGAGACCATAATAGAACCAATGTTAAAAAGGACGTTTGATTTTGCTCTTTCCTTATCTGGCGTACTTCTCTCTTTTCCTCTCTGGCTCCTGATATCATTAGCTATTCTTCTCGAGGATGGATGGCCAGTTTTTTATCTTCAGGAGAGGATAGGAAAAGGAGGAAGGATCTTCAAAGCTCTAAAGCTTCGATCAATGATTAAGGATGCTGAAAAAGATGTTGGACCTGTTCAGGCAAAAGACAATGACCTCAGAGTTACGAAAGTGGGGAGGATATTGAGAACCACTGCCATGGACGAGCTCCCCCAACTAATCAATATTTTGAAAGGAGATATGAGCTTTGTTGGTCCAAGGGCACTAAGGCCTGCCGAAGTGGAAGTGAAGGGAAATCCCCACACGGTCAGCATAGAAGGAATTCCTGGCTACAGAGAGAGACTCACTGTAAGGCCTGGCCTGACAGGACTTGCTCAGGTATACCTCTCTACTGATACGCCACGCCAGCAGAAGTTCCGCTATGATCGGCTTTATATCAAAAGGCAAGGCTTCTGGCTCGATCTAAAGCTCATCATCCTCTCCTTCTGGATTTCGGTCAGGGGGAGGTGGGAATCAAGGGAAAGGAAAATATGAGACTAGGAGATTAGGAGATGGGGAGACTAGGAGATTTGGCCTTGAGATTAAGAGATGGAGAAATTGGGAAAATAAAGACTTTTAAACATCTTGACGTGATTAAGAAAAACAAAGGTATGAAGGAAAGAAGCTGAGGCATTTCGAGGCTTGAAGACTAAGATTTTTCGGCTGCTCGCTGCCTCAAATCCTGGCTTTAATACAACTTTTAGCCTCCCTGTAATGAAGTCCCACGAAAAATAGTAATGGCGCACAGAAATGGGTATTGTGTCATGAAGTAGTTCGCGGGGAGTAAGATAGAGGGATCCCCCGGGGGAGTAACTTGTTAAGACGTGAGGAAAGAGACTAACTCCCTGGTGGCGGGAGGTTCCTGATTGGCGTGAACTTTTGAAGTTCCTCTGCAGTAACCTCAACAGGACCGCCCGGCGCGGGAAGGTTCTTGATTACCCTAAAGTTCTCAAGTTCTTTTTCGGTGACTTCGACGGGACCACCAGGGGGGGATGAGTTCCTCATTACCCTGAAGCTCTCAAGTTCCTTTCCAGTGACTTCGACGGGACCGCCAGGGGGGGATGAGTTCCTCATTACCCTGAAGCTCTCAAGTTCCTNNGATCACCGTGAAAGAATCACTGCCATCAGCTTGTTTCCTTGCTGGGGGCAAAATAATTTTCGGTGTCCCACTACCCCTGCCTTCTGACATACTGGGCCCGGCTTTCCCTTTGCCAATGACAATCACACCAACTGGTCTCTCATTTCGGTCATATATAAGGCTGTAATTCATGGAAGAGAGGATTCTCTTCAACCCCTCCTCAAGAGGTAACTCCGTAAAGTGAACCGTTACCTCCTCCTCCAAGACCGACGGATCTCCTCTGAACCAGGTTCCCGTTTCCCTTCGCAATCTCTCGAGGATGATCTTGAGAGGAGCCTCCTTGAGCCTCGCCGATAAGACCCCACCTTCAATGGTAAGATCAAAATCTCCCCCTCTTGCCAAGCCAGGGGCAAAGACGCCCAAGGAAAATGAGCACATGATAAGCGTGGCGATCAGTTTCATGGGTTACTCCAAGTATCTAATGGTTTCGGGCAGCCCTTGATGGCCAACCCGAAGCATTTCTCTACAAAAAATCTACGGCAACCATACAGTTACCAGTATTGT
>JABAOC010000445.1_pt4 | contig 13820 bp, 13 predicted proteins | sample 7062161 | NCBI WGS metagenome assembly JABAOC01 (sample SAMN14538625, study PRJNA623070) | marine sediment metagenome | biome: marine biome [ENVO:00000428]; feature: marine pelagic biome [ENVO:01000023]; material: deep marine sediment [ENVO:00002113] | place: India: Gulf of Khambhat ... | reverse complement strand
CTTTTTCGTTTAATTTATAGCCTCTCAAAACAACTTCCATCACTCTATTTTTTTGCCCTGGGACTAGTTCAACCGCGTCCATGGTTTCAGGCTCAAAATTTTTTCCTAATGCCTCTATCTCTTCAACTCCTTCGCTTTCCAGAACCTCTTTAAATCGGTCCTTAACCAGCGTTACTCCTTTGTCTTTTAAATGTTCTTCACATAATTCCAAATCATCTAAAACAGAAAAAAGTTTGTCCATCAGCTGGGCAGTCGCTTGTTTAACAAACTCCTCTTTTTCTCGGGCAACCCTTTTTTCTAGATTGGCATAATCGGCCAGTGCCCTTTTTAAACGATTTTCAACGTCCTCGAGTTTTGGCTCGGTTTTCTTCGCTTTCTTCTTCGCCATTCTAAACCTCTTTGAGAATTTCCTCTACCAAATTGCCGAAGTATTTAACCATCGGAACCACTCGAGGATAATTAAGTCGGGCGGGCCCAATCACTCCTAAAGAACCGCTTTTCTCTGGACCAGCATCAAATTGAACAAAAACCATACTGCAAGGTTCAAGAAGCTCATACCCCAAATCATCGCCAAACAAAATGTGAATGGGCTCATCGCCAAAAGAACGGCCAAATAAATCAAGCAAGCGGTTGGTCTCCTCAAGCATGGAAAGAACCGCTCGAGTGAGATCAATGTCATAAAACTCTGGGGCTTCGAGAATGTAAGCATAGCCAGAATGGTAAACATCGCCTTTTTTGGTGGCGGCCACCGCCAAAGCCCTTGACCTTTCTGCCAGCGCTTTGGTGGCTTGGCGCATTAATTTGTCAAAGTCAAACCGAGAATCCCAAACTTTTTCTTTGGCGGCGACTTCGTCAGCCACAGAAAGCTTTTTCTCTTCCATGAGTTGGTCCACATAGAACCTAAAAGCCTGTTTGGTGGGCACCCTGCCAGCGGAAGTATGCGGTTGATGCAGGTACTTCATCTCTGTTAAAGCCACCATCTCGTTTCTGATGGTCGCTGGTGAAACACCAAGTTCATATTTTTTCTCCAGTGTTTCTGAGCCAACTGGTTCAGCCGACTCCATGTATTCCTCAATGACAGATTTAAGAATTTTTATTTGTCTGTCCGTTAGTTCTGCCATACTAAAACTACGATTCCTGTCCTTCACGTAGTTAGCACTTTTATAACATGACTGCTAAAGCTTGTCAAGAGGGGAACTAGACGAAGCTCAAAATATCTTTATCTTTTAATTGGTGATTTGGGCTTGCTTGCTGTCCGGGAAAACGAGCACTCGACCCCCAAAGGAGAACTTGTTTAAATTCTTTTTTTTCTGGAAAAATCTTTTCTGATACTTCCTTAACTTTGGCGCCTTTTTTTAAAATCAGTGGTTCTTCTAAGTCTGGTTTTTTATCTTTGGGTTTAAGATAAACTCTGATTAGTCCCAATTGTTGCCAAATCATTTCTTTTAACTCCTCAAGGCCCTTGTTATTTTGAACGCTGAGATAAATCTGCTTTCCTTTTTTAGTTCGAGGAGGTTTTTTCAGTAAATCCGTCTTATTAATCACCACTATCATCGGCAGACTAATTTCTATCTCTCTCAGTTCTTCCTTGATAAGAGAAAGTTCATTTTCTTTTTCAACATCAACCATTAACAGCAACAAATCGGCGATGCGAGCAACAGAAAGAGCCTCCTTCCCCCGCCCCTTACCTGCCGAGGCTCCGCCAATAATTCCGGGCAAGTCTAGGATTTGAATATTGGCTCCTTTGTATTGGAGCATGCCGGGAATCACTTTCAGAGTCGTAAAAGGCCACTCTTCCACTCGGGCGTGGGCCCTAGTGAGTTTATTGAGGAGGCTTGATTTGCCCACTGAGGGTGGGCCAACTAGAACGACAGTGGCGTCGCCGGCTTTTTTAACGGTAAAGCCTTCGCCTTTGCCTTTTTGCTTCGTCTGGGCTTTTTGCTTTTTTAGCTTAGCTAACTTGGCTTTGAGGTGGCCAAGGTAATGTTCGGTGCCCTTATGATAAGGGGTTTGGCGGATTTCTTCCTTGATGGCCCTAATCTTCTCGTCGGCGTCGTTGGTGGTCATTCTATCGAGGCATTTTCCGGATTGGGGGTAGAAATAATCTCTTCTGACTCTTGCAGAATTGAGCGCCAGCGGCCAAGTCGCTTGGCCAAATCGATAAATGATTCCAGAGCCGCAATCTTGAGTAAATAGGAAAAAAAGAGATAAACGATTATCCCTGAGAAAGTGGCGATGGCAGTCAAAATAATCAAATTAATTGTTCGGGTGGTGTCAAGAATAAATTGATCAAGAAAACGCATCGGTACCCAAAGAGCAATGGCGGTCAAAGCCGTGGCTAGGCCCATTTTGACAAGGGGCATGAAAAATTCCTTTCTATCGAATTTGCCAACAGCCCGATCAAAAAAGAAAAGCAATAAAACAGCTTGCAAAAGACTGGCGATGGTAATTGCCCACGCCAAACCCAACACTCCCCAGCCATATTTAAGAATAAAAAGAAAGCTTAGGGTGACGTTGATAAAAACAGCGACTACGCCAATCCAAAAAGGAGTCTTGGTGTCGTGAAGGGCGTAAAAGCCCCTCACCAATAACTGAATAACTGCCTGGGCAGCAATGGAGAGAGAAAAAACCGCCAAAACCCGACCGGTAAGTAGAGTCGCCTTCCAAGGAAAGGAAGCAGCTCCGAAAACAATTCGCACCGCCGGAATACGAAGAACGAGTAAAATGGCGCTGGTGGGTAGAACTAAATAAAGGATTTGGTTAAAAGAAGAAAGAAAGGTTTCCTTAAATTTGGCGTAACTTTCCTCGCCGGATTCCCGAGAAAGAGTGGGAAGGGCGGCCTGGCCAATCGCCGAACCAAAAAGGCCGATGGGCAAATTCATTAAGTGCTGAGCAAAGTAGAAAATAGACAAAGAGCCGGCGGCTAAGGAGGTGGCGAGGAAAACAGCGACGGTTAGTTCAATCTGGTTCACTCCTAAGGCCAAGGCTCGTGGTAAAGTCAAGCGCCCAATCTCCCGCACTCCCGGATGGCGCCAGTCAAAAACGAAGGAATAGCTAAGTCCGAGTTTTAAGGCCAAAGGCAATTGAATAATTAAATGAAGAAAGGCGCCAAAAACCACTCCAACTGTCGGTCCGTAAATGCCGAGCCAGGGACTAAGCACCACGATGCCGAAAATAATTCCCAGATTGTAAACCACGGGTGACAAAGCAGGCACTAAAAAGCGCTGATGGGATTGAATAATGCCGGTGAGGAAATTGGAAAAACAAAAAAAGAGTTGGGCGAAAAGCATAATTCTCATTAAGCTAACCATTAAATCGGTTTCAGCGGGAGTGAAGGTGGGAGCGATTAGTCTGGCCAAGGGATAGGCAAAGATAAAAACCAAGGCGCCAGCGAAAACAAAAAAGACGGTGAGAAAATTAATCACCGATGAAGAAAGGCGGTAGGCCTCTTTTTCGTCCTTTTCTAAATAGCGGCTGAAAACGGGAATAAAAGCGGCGGAAAGGGCTCCCAACACCAATAGTTGAAAAAGCATGTCAGGAATACGAAAGGCGGCAAAGTAAACATCTAGCTGCCATTCTTGACCACCGAAAAAGGCACCGGCCAACAGGCGGTCTCGAAGCAGGCCCAAAAGACGAGAAAGGAAAATTGCCATCATGATTACCGCGGCCGCGGAAAGAATGTTGGCTTGTTTGCGTGAAAAAAGTAGACGTCCGTTTCGCCAAAAGCTTTTCATCATTGTCTTCCTTATTATACTTCGCTATAATTCTCTCCGACAAGAGTGTTTTTTCTGTTTTTAGAAAAATGCCAATTATCAAATCAGCTAAGAAAAAAATGCGCCGTGATCGACGGCAGGCTCTCGTCAATCAAAAAATTCGTCGGCAAATGAAAACGGCAGTTAAAAAGATGCGCCAAAAACCAACCCAAAAGGCGCTTCAGGAAGCCAGCCAGATGCTTGATCGGGCGGCGAAAAAAGGTGTCATTCACCGAAACAAAGCTTCACGACTCAAGTCTCGCCTTGTCAAACTCCTCCCAAAGGGTAAGAAAAAAACCCGCCCTTCTCCAGGCAAAAAGAAAGGAAAAAGCTAGCCTCTTTACAAATTTTGTTTTAATTCATATACTGAGAATTGTTGATATTTAATATTCAATCTCTAATCTGATGGCTGCCCCAAGAAGCAAAATTGAACTTCTTCCCAAGGAAGAATGGGAAATGACTCCTTTTGGTAGGTTTCTCAAGTGGCTCCTAACCGTCGGCCGCTACATTGTTATCTTTACCGAGCTCATTGTCATTCTCGCCTTTCTTTCTCGGTTTAAACTTGACTACGATTTGACCAATCTTTACAAGCAAATCGAAGACAAGCAAGCAGTTATTCAAAGCTACGCCGGTTTTGAAGCCGACTTCCGTTTTCTTCAAAGACGTCTCTCTACCATCGAGGGATTNNAGTTAAAAACCAAGCAACTTTTAGAAGAAATTTCTAATTTAACCCCCGTTGACGTTTTTTTCTCTGATTTAACCGTCACCGATAATCGCGCCAATTTCACCGCCACCGCCCTTTCTGAAGCAGGTCTCGCCACCTTTATTAACAATCTTAAAAATTCACCTCGTTTTAGCGACTTAAGCATTGACAGTTTATCGGTGGGCACAAGCACAGCCGTGGGAATTAGTTTTAATCTTGAAGGTGAGGTGATTAAATAATATGCCAGAGGGCCAAGCTGATCGCTACCGTCGTTACCGTCGCTATTTTGTCAACGTGGGCGCCGTTTATACAAAAAAGCAGGCTAGGGTCTATACTGGCATCATTCTTTCTATTCTCACCATCGCCTTCTTTGGTTTTTTTGCCATTCGCCCCACTTTCGTGACCATCAGTGGGCTTTTAAAAGAAACCAAGGATAAAGAGGAGCTGGTCAAACAAATGGATCAGAAAATCGCCGATCTTTCCCAAGCTCAAACAAATTACAACCAAATCAAAAATCAACTCTATTTGGTTGATGAGTCACTCCCCCTCGATCCCGACATGCCCCTCTTGATTAAACAACTTGAGGCTCTTGCGAGACTTAACTCCGTTTTTTTTGAAACCGTTCATTACAGTGAGGTTAATCTTCAGGGTGAATCGGAAAAGGAAGAAGTTCAAGAAGTTGATTTCACCATCACTCTTTATGGTGATTACCAAAGTCTAAAGTCATTTCTTAACTCTCTTGACCTCCTCAGGCGGGTTATTTCAGTGGAAGGATTTTCTTTTAGTTCAAAAACAATAGAGGATATTGATGTTTTGGTACTTAGTGTTACTGCCAAAGCTCATTATTTAACTAGAGGCAAATGAATCAACTTAAATTTGGTAAAAATATTCTGGCCCTTTCTATTTTTACCTTGATTACTGCCTTTGTTTGGATTGGTTACGAGGTCTATCACGCCTACACTAAAACCACCGTCCCTCAAGTGGTGACTAAATTGATTCAACCACTAAATCCGAGAATTGACCAAAAGGCCCTTGACGATATCGAGGAAAAATATCAGCTTTCTTCCAAAGAGCTTAATCTTCCTCCTGCCATTCTCCCTGGCCTTCCTTCGGAGGAAGAAGAAGGGCTAGAAATTGAGGAAGAGGAAGAAACCGGTCCTAGCCAAATAGCGACAGAGGGTGCTAGTCTAGAAGAAGAATGAAAAAAAAGCGAATTCCAACCATTATTGGTTTGCTAGTTTTAATCATTGGTGTGATTGCCTCTGTTTTCCTGATTAAAGAGAGGACACGCTGGTTTACCCGGGCTGTTCCCGAAACTACCCCTAAGCAGATTCAATTTACCAACGTTACCGATAGCGGCTTTTCCGTCTCTTGGGTTACTGACGAAGCCACCGCTGGTTTTGTTAGGTACAGCGAAACCGACCAGCTAGACCAGGTTGCCAGAGACGACCGCGACGAGATGGCGAACGAAACCGGCAACTTCACCACCCACCACGTGACCCTCTATAATCTCAAGCCAGCCACAACTTACCAGTTTCAAATCTTTTCCGCAGGCCAGGCCTACGGCAAAGACGGACGGTATCATCAGGTCACTACCGCTCCTGCCCTGACTTCCCCTTCGCCACCAAGTGATGTCGCTTATGGTACCGTCAATAATCAAGCAGGTTCACCGGCTGAGGGAGCCATTGTCTATCTTTCTCTTCCCGGAGCCACTGCCCAATCAGCTCTGGTAAAAGCCTCGGGAAATTGGGTCATTCCTTTAAATTTAGCTCGTTCAGAGGATCTCAGCGGCTACGCCCAATATGATAAGCAAGTGACCGTCTTGGACATAATCGTCCAAGGGGGAGGTTTAGGCACGGCCACGGCGATGGCGACCACCAGAAATGATAGTCCGGTACCCACTATTACTCTTGGAAAAACTCATGATTTTAGAGAGTACTCTCCCCCTTCACCACCACCGGAAGATACAAGTGAAGCGACAGAATCTTCAAAATTCACCCTTGAGGAAATGGAGGCCACCAGATCGGCTACCCGCGCGGCTGAAGTGGCCATCATCAATCCTTCTGAAGAAGAAACGGTTAACACCCAGAAGCCGGAATTTGCCGGCACCGGTCCCGCCGGAAAAGTTCTCGACATCACCATCGAATCTCCCCAGGTTTACACCGATACCCTCGTTGTCGACGAATCGGGCAATTGGCACTGGACCCCACCTGCCAATTTGGAACCAGGCGAACACACGATTACTATTACCTATGAAGACGATTGGGGAAGAGAAAAATCTCTTTCTCACACCTTTGTTGTTCTGGCAGCGGGAGAAAGCGACCTTCCCTCCCTCACGGCCACCCCTTCTGGAGAGCCCACACCTTCTCCCAGCCCTTCGCCTTCGATCAGTCCCTCGCCAAGTGTCACCCCCAGTGGTAGAGTTTCCATGCCCTCGACCGAAGAAGGAGTACCTGGCGCTGGATACTTGACACCCACTTTCTTAGTCTTCATAATGGGACTAGGTCTGATTAGTTTCGGACTAGTTAGTAATAGTCTGTTGAAGAAATAGGCTCTAAATGGTTGACCTGTCCCAAAGCCAACCCTTAAAACCAAAAACTGACTCCACCTCAGTTCCTCCCGCGAGTGACAAGCCCCCCGTGAGTCAACAGCCAACAGGCCCCCCCCAGCCTGCCAAGAAAAAACCTGCCGTTAAAAAAGCCGGAGCTTCCCTTCCCCAAATGAAAGGGGAAGAAAAAATAGCCACTCCTGAACAAGAAGAAGTCAAAAAAGAACTTTCTGAATTAGGCATTTCTCCACCAGGGCGCTCTAATAAAACCCGGGTTTTGTTGGCCACTCTGGGTGTGCTTCTCTTGATTATTACTCTCCCAGCGGCGATTTATTTAGTCAGACAAAGGCAGGAGATTAGAAAACAGGCCTATGTGGGTCAGCCCTGTACAATTGACGCCGACTGTGATACCAACGAGGAATGCGTTGGAGGAGTGTGCGTCGCCATTACCCCAAGCCCGTCTCCGACTCCTTCAGAGGGCTTCTGCGGAACTTGTAGTGGTAATAAATCAGAAGGATGGATCGGTGGTAATCAAGGACCGGTTGACTGTGATGGAGAAGAATGTAATGAGGGCGGTTGGAACTATTGTTGCTGGGATGAGGATGGTGACGGTTCTTGTGATATTTGTGCTCGAGGGCCCGGACCGGGAGTTGAGTGTGATGAGGCAAGCGATTGCATTAACCTATCCGGTCTTACTCCGGGAACGGTGGTCAAATTCTGCCGGTTCTATGCCAACTACGATGTTACTTGCCCTTATAGCACTGGTGGCCTTGATTGCTTCAACGTCACCGCCCCGGATAACGGCCGGATCAGCCGGTGTATTCCTGCAGGCAAGTGTGGCCAGCTTGAAGCCGATGGCTACTGTGGAGTTTGTAAAGAAACCGGCTGTGGTGATGGCAACGGTAATGGCAATGGCGGCCGAAGTGATTGCAATGAACCACCTACCGCCGCCGGGTGTAAACCAGGCTTGTCAGTTTATAATGGCGTTTGTCGGAACCCAAGCTGTCTAGAAGAGGCGGATTGTGTGTGTCCCCCACCGCCTGGATGCTTCGATCAATGCGGCAATGACAATGATTGCCCTGGTAGTTTAGTCTGTCAAAACAGTCGCTGTGTCAATGTTGATTGTCCTCAAGAGAGCGATTGCCTCTGCGAGGCGGCGTGTGAGTACTGCAAGGTTTTTGATGAAAATTGGAATGAGATTACTGATCTTTCCACCATTACCGTTGGCCAAGTCATCCGTCTCGCCACCTTTGGCTCGACTAGCCATGCTCAAGGAATAACCAAAGCTCGCTTCAGAATCAACGGCGGAGATTGGATGGAAACCACCGACCGGTATCAAAACATGTTCTATATCGAATACATTATCCCCGAGGCCGGATCGTACACAATTGAATCAATGGTCTACAACCCCGGATTAGGCTGGTATTAAAAATGAACAGGCTCAAGAAAAACTGGTACTTAACTCTCGTCGCCTTGGTGACGATTGTTTTGGGAACAATTGCCGTGGTGACGGCCGTGAGACTGGCTCAAATCGGCCGACGGCCAGTGGCGCCAACGGCGCCCACCTCAAGACCAGAGGCGGCGGTAGATCAAGAACCGAGTGAGGCGTGCACTCTAAGTTTTAATGTCTCTGGCGCTCCGCCCGGATGTTATGAAGAGTGTACCCTTCAAGAAGGATGCCCTGGCGACTTGGATTGCCAAAACATCGGCGGAACCTATCTTTGTGTGAATGCCGAGTGTCCTGAAAAGGACGACTGCGTTTGTCCCCCAACGATTGGGTGCTATGATGAGTGCGAAGATACCACTGACTGCCCCGATGATTTAGTTTGCCAGGACGTCAACGGCACCAATCTTTGTGTCAACACCGAGTGTCCGGAAGAGATTGACTGTACTTGTCCAGTCCCACCAGACTGTTACGATGAATGCAGTTCTGAAATCGACTGTCCTGGAGATCTCGTTTGTCAGGATGTCCTCGGCACTGACCTCTGTGTCAACCCTGACTGCCCCGAAGAAGATGACTGCGTTTGTTCAGTCCCGCCAGATTGTTACGACGAATGTGATTCCAATGCTGACTGTCCTGGAGATCTCGTTTGTCAGGATGTCCTCGGCACTGACCTCTGTGTCAACGCTGCCTGTCCTGATGAGAATGACTGCACCTGCCCCGCCGGGTCACCGACGCCAACACCAACACCGGCAGCTAGTCCAACGCCAACAGTTGAATTGCCAGAAGCGGGAATCGTCTCACCCACTATCTTTGCCACCCTCGGAGGAATAATTCTTATCCTTATCGGGTTACTCCTTTAACCTACTTCCAAGAAGGAAACCAGTAGTAGAGATGGTTGAGCCATTGGGGTACGTGAAGGCCCGTCCAGTGAGGATAATAGAAAAAGAAAGTAAGAATGACGAGCAAAACGTAAGCAATCACCAAAGGCAGCAACTTCTCCCTCTTTTCTAAAGCCCAGTTGATCGCCCAGCCTAAAAACAAGCACAAAAAGACAGCCGAGGGTAAGTAATGATAAAGAAACATGATTCGGGGTGAAAAAGCCCAGGGTAGAAAGAAGGCAAAGTAGGCAAAAACGACTAGGCCTAATTCAAAACGGCGCTTCTTAACTAGCTGCCAAATAACCAGCGGTAAGCTAATCAGACCGCCCCACCAAACAAAAGGGTTACCCATAGCATAGATGTTGGCTATTTCCGTGGCTTGGTAATCAACAAAAAACCAAACCGGACGAACCAGAAGGGGCCAAGACAAAGCGGATGATTGGTAGGCATGAGTGGCGGTTAATCGAGTATGATACCACCACATTTGGTGCTGTAGTTCCCACCATTGAGAAAGCGTGTGTCCGCTGAGAAAAAAAGGCAAATAGGAAAACAAATAGACGCAGAGCGGAACTAAGAAAAAGTAGCCAAGAAAAATTGACAAACTATATGTTAAAAAGTTAACTCGTTCGGCCTTCTTCTGTTTTAAAAACAGGAACAATTGCCACAATCCCAAAACGGGCAAAAGATAAATGGCCGTCCATTTAGAAGAAAGGGCCAAGCCCATGGCTAGACCGGCAAACAAATGCTGCTTTTCTAAAAACAACCACAGGGTTAAAAGTAGAAAAAAGAGGAAATAAATATCGTTCATACCGATCCGACTCATTACTAAAGGTAGACCATCAAAAACAAAAAGAAAAGAAGCCAAAACGGCTACCCGCCAGCCAAAAAGCTTTTTCCCTAAAAGATAAATCAAAAAAGTGCAACCAACGCCAAAAAGGGCCCCGAAAAACCGCCAGCCAAAACCATTTTCGCCAAAAGCAAAAATGCCTAAAGTCATAAATCGCTTTGCCAGGGGTGGATGAGTCCACTCATAAGCCACCCCTTCTGGCGGTTGATTCCACCACTCCCAAGCCATCACGTTCCCCTTGGCCATTTCGGTGGCGGTAAAGGCATGGTAAACCTCGTCAAAGTAAAAGCGGTCGGGCCAACCCAGATTCCAAAATCTGGTCAATAAAGAAAGCGCCAATAACAACACGATAATCCGATTGTCAAAAACGATTCTTCTAATTTTCCGCCAATTGACTTTAATATTTTTGAAGACAAGGCCGATGAAAGCTAAGCTGATAACCACGACGGTGATGGAAAAGAGATTAATCAGAGACCAACTAAAAACATGCCGGCCTCTCTCCAAAAGCCAGATGAGAGCAAAATAGAGATTGGCAATGGAGACGGCAGAGATGATTAAAAGAGGAGACCAATAAAGATAATTGAACCCTACTAGAATTGTCAGGAAGGGAAAAACGGTAAAAATGTGCCTCTCATGAGTTCGGGTGGCAAAACTGAACAAAACGATAAAAATAGTGGTGAGGGCCAGCCAGAGATTCGATTCTTTTTTCGACTGCCAAACAAGGAGAAAAGCAAGACCGACGGTTAAGCTGACGATTAAAAGTCCCCAGTATTGGTAAGTCAGTCCCCAAAATCGGGTGAGGTCAGACTGCCACCAGCGGTTGCCAATTGCCCAAAAGTTAAAAGAATTTACCGAGGTATAGGGATAAACAGAAACGGCAAATTGGTACCTCTCAATCAGCATTCCTAGCGGGTTGGTGAGAGAAAAAGGCAAGCTAATCAGTAGAGCCCCGGCCAAAGTGGCCCCGCTGAAATTTCTGACGGGCCTATATTTTCGCCACCAACTGCCCTTCTCTTTCTTTTTTTGCCAAAGAACCGCTCCCAAAACAGGCAGGGCTAGAAAGTAGATTGGCTTCATGGTTAGAGAAAGACCGATAAGGAAGCCAGCAAGGATAAAACGATTGTTTAAAAGAAAATAGATTGAGGTTAAAAGCATTAAAGCGCCGATGGCATCAACCTGCCCCCACATACTGCTATTGATAAAAACGGCTGGATTGAAAAGATAAAAAGTGGACAGCCAAAGAGCGACGTCTTTTGATTTTCTCTTAAGAATTAAATAAATCAGGTAGGCCGTGGCAAAATCTGCCAGGGTAGCGGGAATTTTAAACAAAACGTCTTTAGAGACGGTGAAATACTGGCTAAGGCCTCGCCAAATCAGTTCCAGTCCGCCAAGAAAATAGAGATAAAAGGGTAGATAATCACAAAAACTAATCTCCTGATAGAACCGCCCCGGGCCTAATTCAACCATTTTCGCTCCCCAATAGTGCCAAAGTCCCATGTCGGAGACGTGAGTCCCGTGAGGTAAGAGGATCAGGCGAAAAGCAAAAGCAAGAAGAAAGATAATTATCAGTCTTCTGTTGAAGAAAAACTTAGTTACTTTCGAGTAAATTTTGGACATATGTCTGCACTTCTTGCCAATCGCCGGTTCGGGGGATCAGAACCCAGTGGTTATCATAGAGTCTGGGACTGGGTGGAGGATTAATTAAATAGCCCTCTTCCCCTTCAGCGCCCCCGTTTAAAATCGCGGCCTTCATGTCACCGGAGCGCATTTTGAGGAGCAGTTTAGTCACACCGCCGAAATCTTGTTGGGGAACATCGGTGGTAAAGCTTTGGCGAGCTACTTTAATTAATTGAAGTGCTTTGGTGGGGCTAAACAGTAAATCAGGAGAAAACAATTCATTTTTAATGGCGACGATTAATCTTTGCTGACGCTGGCTTCGGGCGAAATCTGTTCCTTCCTCACCTTCCGCATATCGACTGCGGGCATATTTTAAAGCCCTCTCGCCGCTCATTTCCTGTTCACCGGCTTCAAAATGAAGGTGCTCATAACGGCAATGATACTCCGGATCACCGTCGCAATCATCATTCTCTTTTCCCGGAATGGGATAACGGTAATCATCAAAGCTTCTTTCCACGTTAACGGTTACTCCTCCTAAAAGGTCAACCACTTTTTCAAAACCGGCAAAATCAATCACCAGACCGTAATCCACTGGCTGGCCGAGGATTTCTGAAACCGAAGCCTTGGCCAAAATCAACCCCCCGTCGGGTTGTTTTTGATTACCATAATAATAGGCGGTGTTTAACTTGGCCCTCATTGAGGCCAACCAAATGTCTCGGGGTAGAGAAAGAATCAAAGCGTTCCCTGTTTGGGGGTCAATGGAGATAAAGATAATCGTGTCGGTCAATTCGGCCCCGGCTTTTTCTTCATTGCTAATGCCCAGCAATAAAAGATTAACTCGGCCATTTTCTCCTTGAAGATCATCGGCCGATTGACTGATTAAGGAAACTCCGGTAGAAACAACTCCCCCAATCACTCGCCCCCCAGAAACTAGATAGGGAAAAAATGCTCTTAAAATTAAAAGGAATAAGATAATACTAGTAACAATCAGGCCGATTTTAATCTGGAAGTAGTAGCGGGCCGTCAGTCGGCGCATTTTGGCTAGATAAGTTCTTAGCTGTTTCTTGGTAATCATGCTAAAATTCCCTTGTGTCAAGCCCTATTTTAACCCAACTAAACCCTGCCCAGCAAGAAGCCGTCGCCTTTGGCGAGGGCCCATTGCTTATCCTTGCCGGCGCTGGCAGTGGCAAAACTCGGGCTTTGACTTATCGGGCCGCTTATTTGATTCAGGAGAAAAAGATACCCCCCGAAAGTATCCTCTTACTTACTTTTACCAACAAAGCAGCTGGAGAAATGAAGGAGCGGATTCAGAAGCTTCTTGGCCAAACAAAAACCAGTCTCCCCTTTGCTGGTACCTTTCATTCTTTCTGTGCTCGTTTATTAAGAAAAGAGGGCAAACATCTAGGGATTCCGGTTAATTATAGTATCTATGATGAATCAGATCAGTTGGAAACGGTTAAGTTGGCGATGGTTAAATTGGACATTCCCACCCGGGATTACAAACCGGCCTCGATTCTGACGACCATTTCTCAAGCCAAAAACGAGCTTATCTCCGCCCCAGAATATCCTCAGTATGCCCGAGGCCACTTTCAAGAAACTGCCGCCCGAGTTTATTTGGCCTATCAAAAACTGCTTAAAAATTATCAGGCTTTGGATTTTGATGATTTGCTTTTCGAAACCGTCAGGCTTTTTCAAAAAGAAAAACCAGTTCTCAACCAATATCAAAATCAGTTCCAATATGTTTTGATTGACGAATACCAAGACACCAACCAAGCCCAGTATATTCTGACCAAGCTTTTGGCCAATAAATGGCGCAATCTTTGTGCAGTGGGTGATGCGGCTCAGGCAATTTATGGCTGGCGAGGGGCTAATTACCGCAACTTAATGAGTTTAAAAAACGACTTTCCTGATTTGACCATTATTAATTTAGAACAAAACTATCGTTCGACCCAAAACATTCTCGGTGCCGCCAACGAAGTGATCAAAAAAAACACCAAACACCCGATTCTCAATCTTTGGACGAAAAATATT
>JABAOC010000281.1_pt1 | contig 13823 bp, 12 predicted proteins | sample 7062161 | NCBI WGS metagenome assembly JABAOC01 (sample SAMN14538625, study PRJNA623070) | marine sediment metagenome | biome: marine biome [ENVO:00000428]; feature: marine pelagic biome [ENVO:01000023]; material: deep marine sediment [ENVO:00002113] | place: India: Gulf of Khambhat ... | reverse complement strand
TTCCAACGAAGAAATGCGACAAGATTTGATAGGGACCACCCGAACTTGGACTTGAACTGAAGGAACTTGACAAGCAGGATAGCGATTAATGCTGTCCAAATTTGAATATAGATAGCATTTTTACTGGTTCCCACGAAGGTTTTGATTTTTAGATTTTGCTTCAACGCCTTGAAGAAAAGCTCAATTTGCCACCGGTCCTTGTAAATGGCAGATATGGTAGTAGGTCCAAATTTGAGGTGATTCGTCAATAAAACGATTTCTCGTTCGTTTCGCTCATCCCAAATTACGATCCTACGAAGGATATGAGGACAGTTTTTCTGGGCATCGTATCCAGTGAACTGGATAAATTGATCGGAGAAGATATTTTGGTTCCGAGGAGTGACCCTATCTTCTTTCACTATAAAATCTGCGTTTTCTTTCATACGTGTAACAAAGAAGATACCATTAGCAGTCCAGGAGGCGAATAGCTTGTAGTCATTATAACCACGGTCCATAGTGACAATAGAACCAGAGGGCAAAGAAATTTTGGCTCCTCCTCAGAATCTGTGGGCTAAAATACCCATTTCCACGATAAAAAAACAGCCTCATGATTCGAGAACGCGTGAGGTTAGCTCAGCCTTACATCTTGACATAATGAAAGCATTTGGGGACAAACGAAGATTAGTTAGGGATATTATTCGGCTACAGCCATCCTTCAAATTAGTGGGTATTTAAGTCCTGATTCTAGGTATTCCCACGGTATTGAAAACGTCAGAAACTGAGTGGAAAGGAACGTCATCCAGAGCATTCTTGAGAAAATAAGGGCACGAAAAAAAGCTTATATATTTGGGATGAATGCAATTTTCATCTTAGCACAGATTCTGAAGAGGAGCCGAAATTTTATGGGCAATAGTTACATCATGCCTCTTACCGTTGGAAATATAGGCGTAAGTGGGAAAGTACCCATCGTGATCGAAAAGGAGATGAAGCTTAACTGCTCCTTTGGTCCTACGAAACTCAGCCCAGGGGAAAAGAGCCAGACAGAGGGCTATAGTCGTAGCACCCAGGGAAAGCAGTTTATTCTTGAATCGAAACCTACGATTTTTCGGTGCCGCCATCTTGCAAAGTTGCAGAGTATCATAAAACAGGTCACGGAACATCTCCCAGGGCCTATGGGCACTAGCATATGAAAGGGTGGATTTCTTCGGGGCAGCTTTCATTCCCAGATGACGAAGTTTTCCCATGGTGCATGCCAGTCCACCACAGATCTCTCGAAGGCTCTTTGCTTGGGCAAGTTGACAAAATAGCATGGCTACAAACTGATCCCAAGCACTGTACCCTTTGGAATAACGTTCTGCATCATGTTTCAACACTAATCGGTAAAATTCTTGTCGGTTAAAAAGAGCGATAAGTTGACTAAACAAGCTTGCACATCGTACCATGATCCTGTCCTCCTTATTTTGGGATTCTTGTTTGTTTCTGCAAAAACAAAGTCTCCCATTAGGAGGACATTTTCAATTGATTTCTTTTAAAAATCGTTTTTGGACAAGAGTGATCTGCTATATATAATGAAGTCGCTCAATCTATTGAAATCACTAATCCTTTAGAATTTCTATCAAAATGGCTTTTTTTTCTTGAAATAGACAAAACATCTAGATATTTATAAAATGCCCAAACTATTGATTCCTACGGATTGTAACTCATCACACCATTGATTAGATAACCTCCCATATCAGGGAGAAACACAATAATGAGGAGAGGGTATTATGTTTACGATTGACATAGACACTGGTGGCACTTTTACGGATGGCTTCTTCACGCGCGATGGAGACCTGAGGACTGCTAAAGTATTGACAACACCGCATGACCTAGCGGTTTGCCTTGCAAATTGTATAAAGGAAGGTGCAGAACAATATGGGGTTTCCCTAAAGGAAATGTTATTAAACTCTGACATTGTAAGGTATTCAAGTACAACTAGCGTTAATACACTCATTACGAGAACGGGACCGAAAATCGGATTAATCGTTAGCAAACGGTATATGGAATCACTCTATTCGAAAGAACCTAAGGAAGTTGAGCCCATCTATTCCCTTATCTCTCGAGACCTGATCTTGGAGGTCGAGGAAGAGATTGACAATCAAGGCAATATCATAAAGCCTTTAAAAAATGCTGAGGTTTTATCAAAAATGCAATACCTCATCGATATGGGTGCTCGAGCAATCACCGTCAGTTTAAAGAACTCCCATATCAATCCCACACATGAAAAACAGTTCAAGAGCATAATAAAAGAACAATATCCGAATTACTATTTGGGAAGTGTAAGGGTCTTTCTGGCCTCTGAGATTTCGGACCAGCCAGGTGATTTTTATCGTACCAATGCTGTCGTCATCAATGGGTATATCCATGATTCCCTGGTCAAGTATCTCTATAAGGCTGAAGATGACCTGAGAGAAAATCTATGTCAACACCCTCTGATGGTTGCTCATTCCCATGGAGGGGTGGCCAGAGTAGCCAAGACAAGGGCAATTGACACGTATGCCTCTGGCCCCGCTTTAGGGGTGATTGGCGCTGGGAATGTGGCGGCGATATACGGCTTTCGTAATGTGCTGACAGTCGACATCGGGGGAACGAGTTTAGATCTTGGATTCATTCGGGACGGGCTTTACAGCTATGATCTCATTCCTTCCGTTGCAGGCCTTCCTGTAACCGTGCCCATGATTACCACTCACTCAGCAGCCTTGGCCGGTGGGTCGATTGCAAGCCTTGACAGTTCGCGAAAGATTCAGATAGGCCCTAAGAGCGCGGGAGCGAGGCCAGGACCAGCTTGCTTCGATTTGGGAGGGTTAGAGCCCACGGTGACAGATGCAGATGTTGTCTTAGGGTTTATTGACCCGGGCTATTTTCTCGGTGGCAGGATCCGATTGAATAGAGAGAAAGCGATTCTAGCAATCAAGACAAGGATTGCTGACCCATTAAAGATCGGTGTGGAGGAAGCAGCCTGTTTGATCCGAGAAGAAACAGGTGTCAGGACACAGAAGGATATATTACAGTTCCTGGAAGGGCAAGGGGTTGGCGCCAAAGCACTGTCCGATTTTGCAGTGGTGGTCTATGGAGGAGCAGGGCCGACCCATTATTGTGACTTCGCAAAAGGGTTACCATTCGGCCATAGCCTGACCAGTCCTTACGCTGCAGTTTTTAGTGCTTTTGGTTCTTCAACGACGGATTTGCTTCATACTTATTCAAAATTTGTTCGAATTGACCTATTGAAGAAAGGTAAATACTTAACGGATTACAAGAAGTTGAACCAGATCGTTGGCAGTCTCTCAGAGATAGCGAAAAACGATATCCGGGGGGAAGGCTTCCCACCTGACAAGGCTCTCTTTTTTCTTGAGATGGTCGGGGATAAAGAATTAGCCGGTGTGAGGATCAAAACGGATAAGATGTTCTTTCACTCAGAAAGCGATGTGAAGGAGTTGTGCACAAAGTTCGGTAAAGCTGGAAGACAGGGGGGAGGAAAGGTGTCTATCTCCACTGTCGTTTTGAATGCACTTGTGCCAATGCCACACCTAGAAATAAGAGCGTCCAAATTGTCTAAGCAGGATCCAGGCAAGGCATTTAAGAATCACCGGGAGGTCTTTTGGTCCCCTAAGATTGGCTATCAAAAAACACCCATATATGAGCTGGCATTGTTAGTTCCGGGCAATGTCGTTGCGGGTCCAGCGATTGTTGAAGCGAAGGATACAACGTATGTCATCCCAGCCAATCGGTCTTTCAAAGTCGATAAATATTCAAATGGGATGATCGAGGAGGCTTAGCCATGACTAAAGTACGTACCACCGAGTATTTAGATATTGATTTGGAGAAGGAGATGTGGTGTTGCAATCGCTGCAATGCTGAACTTATCTCAGCCAGAGAACCCTACATGAAGGGGTGTTTAGTTCATGAGAGGCCAGGATCTGAAATATACGGGCCCCCGATCCGAGTGGGGAAAGACCAGATCGTTAATTATGCTCCAGATCCTGACTTTATGAGAATCCTGGAATTTTACTGCCCAAACTGCGGGATCATGGTGGAGGTTCAATATTTACCACCGGGGCATCCGATTCCAGTGGATATTGAGCTGAACATAGATAAGTTAAAAGAGAAGTATCTAAGAGATCGGAGATGAATGGGAAGGTTGCCTTTAAGAACACCCTAGGGAGAAAGAACGAAGGCCCATTACTTTTTATTCCCTTTGTCTTTGGCTTAGCTGCAAAGATAGCTAATATTCCCTTAAGAGAGATGGTGGGAGACCCTACCTATTATGCCTATTCCCTGGAAGGGACTTACAAGTTATTTCATTACCATGCGATCATTAATAACTTTGATACCACCATTGAGGCTGAGTCTTGTGGCTGTGAATTAGAGTGGCGGGGTGAATTCGAAAATCCAGTCATCAGCAAAGGTTGTGACTTCTTCACATTAGCCCCTGAAGACTTTGTAAAGGTGGGTAGAATCCCAATCTTATTCGAGGTGAGCAAGCGATTGGTGATGTCCCTGGGCAGGGAGGCTGCCATTGTAGGGGTCCTCACTGGACCGTGCTCTTTAACGAGGAGCTTGCAAGCCCAGGGGCCTGATGCCGTAAGAGACGGTATTCAGGAATCCATCTCTTTTGTTGGCAGTTTCCTCACAAGATTTGTTAAGGATCTGTGCGAGCTAAAACTGGATGCCCTTTTTTTTAGAGAAGACCTGCTGGAGGAAAATTTCTTGGGGGAGCTAAACCGTTATGAGGATCTGTACAGAGCCGTATATGCGACGTTATTTAACATCATCCGAGCTTATAACAGCTATCCGTTACTCATCGTAAAGAAGCTACTTCTGGAAGGGATAAAGGACGTGCATGCCTTGTTGAAACCGAGCGGTATGATTCTGTGTGGCAGGAGATTGGATGAGGGAAATCTCCTCTATCTCAAGGATTTATCCGATTCGCTGAAGATATGCTTCGGCCTACCCCTTCCGGTGGGAGTGGGAAGCCAAGATGACCTGTGGGAACAGCTGTCTGTAATTAAATCCTTTGTTACGAAGCAAGGGCCAAAGGGTTTTTTTTACAGCAGCGATGGAGAGATTCCTTACCATGTGTCCTTAGAGACCCTTCACGAATTGATGGGTAAACTATAACTGAGAGCGGTCTCTTAACGATGTACTCAAGGGGAGGAGAAGATGGGTTACACGGTAAACGTTGACGTAGGTGGGACCTTCATGGATTTTTTTGTGGGCAAAGATGCCGAGTACATCACGACGAAGGTGCCAACAACGCGTTATGAGTTAAGCGTGGGATTCATGAAGGGATTGGAGGAAAGTGCGGAGAGATTGAACGAAACGCTCCAAGAGTTTCTAAAGAATACGGACGCCATTAAATACAGCACCACCATTGGCACCAATGCACTGATCGAGCGCAGTGGCCCGAAACTCGGGTTAATCACGACACGGGGATTTGAAGATACAATATTCATAGGCAGAGGACGACAATGGGCAGATGGCTTACCAGCGGCAGATGTTCAGAACGTCACGAGAGTAGAGAAGCCGTTTCCCCTCATTCCGCAAAAGCTTGCGGTCGGGGTCAGAGAGCGGATTGACTATCGCGGTCACGTTGTCATGCCCCTTGTAAAGGAAGACGTCTTAGAAAAGGTGAGATATCTGGTTGACAATGGAGTGCGGGGGTTTGTTGTTTCCCTCCTTTGGTCATTCATGAACCCCGTTCATGAAAGACAAATAAAAGAGATCATAGAAGGAGAATATCCAGAGGTCTACTTGGGGAACATGCCGGTCATATTGTCTTCTGAAATTTCACCCAAAGAAGGGGAATACGTTAGAACCATGTCAGCGATCGTGAACGCTTACATCCATATCCAGTTTGTAGAACAACTCTCTGATCTAATGGGAAACCTCATTGATGAGGGTTACAAGAAACCCATTCTTCTGGTTGATAACTTAGGGGGTTGTACCAAGGCTTCCAGAACGATTGCGGTGAGCACCCACAATTCGAGTCCGGTAGCTGGTTTGTGTGGAGCTTCTGCTGTTGGTAAGCAATTTGATTTGCCAAACATTGTTTATACCGACGTGGGAGGAACAAGCTTTGACATCGGGGTGATTGCTGAAGGCGCCATTCGTTATTACGATTTATACCCGACGATTGACAGGTGGCGGACTCAGGTGACAACGATACAGACATCTTCGATCGGCGCAGGAGGTGGTTCTATCGCCTGGCTGAATCCGCTTCTGGGCAACCGGTTAGAAGTGGGCCCCAGGAGCGCGGGGTCGATCCCAGGTCCTGCCTGTTATGATTTGGGAGGAGAAGACCCCACCGTCACAGATGCGGATGTGGTCCTTGGTTATATCAATCCGGACTATTATCTGGGCGGTAAGATGGCTCTCAATAAAGAAAAGGCGGTCCAATCGATGAGATACATTGGGGGTCAGGCGGGCTGGGATGAGGTGACGACAGCGCTGATGATAAAAAAAGTGATAGACGCAAAGATGGGCCAAGAAATCTTCAAAGAGGTGGCCTTCAAAGGTTATGAGCCTTCAGAATTTGTGGTATTCGCATGCGGTGGGGCCGGACCTACCCACTGTTGCGGTGTAGCCGTTGCAGCGGATATGGATGTATGCTACGTACCGCCGGTAGCATCGGTATTTGGAGCATTCGGCGCATCCACACTTGACATAGTTCACAAGTACGAGAAATCGTGCCATATCAGACTCTTCGACTATGCAACGTCCTCGTATTTTAAAGAATTTGATGCCTTCAATTCCATCGTCAGGGAGTTGAAAGAGCTGGCGGTCAGGGATGTGGTTCTTGAAGGCTTTTCCGAAGGACAGGCATCTTTTAAGCTGGAGCTGGAAATGAGGTACGGGGCCCAGTGGCGTTACACCCACATAGAATCGCCCGTGTTGTTTCTGGAGAGCGAGGAGGACGTAAAAAAGATCTGCGAGCATTTCACAGAGGAATTCAAAAACACGTATGGCGCCGAGGCAGCCTTTCCCGAGGCGGGCATCGAGGTGGAGGCCTTCCGGCTATTCACCGAGTTAAAACTTCCACACTTTCCGATAAGCAGGTATGAGATGGCGGATGAAACCCCATCGCCCGAAGCCCTGAAGGGGAAGAGAGACTGTTATTGGGAGGCGGAGGGTGGATTTAAGAAGACACCTATTTTTAACTGGGATGCGCTGAGACCAGGCAACACCATAAAAGGTCCCGCCATCATCGAAGCAACTACCACTACGATTGCAGTAGAGCCGGGATGGACATTCCTTATGGACCCATACACAAACGGGATCCTAAGGCAAGATGAAAGAAAATAGGAAGGGAGATTAACAATGCCAGGAGGAATTGATTTTGAGGTGCGGACAAGGTTTCACCCGGAAGATCCAACACCGGAGGAGCGGGATGGCATGAGTCGGCTTGATCCCACCCTGGCCGGTATATTTGCCCACAAGTTGATGACCATTGTTGGCGAAGGCAATGAGACGCTCATAAAACTCGGTGCATCCACAGGATGTCGTTGGGGTGATACCGCAATGGCACTGTATACTACCTCAGGAGACAATGCCATGTGTGCTACCGGCCTTTACTTTCACGCTGTGCTCGGTTCAATTCCGGTAAAGTACATCATGAAACACTGGCTCAATGATCCTGCTATAGGGGTGAAACCGGGAGATGCGTTTTTCAGCAATGACCCCTTTTACGCGGGCGTGCATGCCGCGGACATGGGGATTTTTGCACCAATTTTCCATAAAGATAAACTGGTGTGCTGGGCTGGAGCTGTTGTGCACAGCGGTGAATGCGGTGCCTGCGAGCCAGGTGGTATGCCCACCACCTCAAGAAGCATATATGACGAAGGAATACAGATTCCGCCCACAAAAATTGCCGAGAACTATACACTGAGGGAGGACCTGCTCAACGCCTTTAACCATATGGTAAGGGATCCCCGCGTCCTGACGCTTGATATTAAGGCACGCATGGCAGCCCTTAGGATTGTTGAGAAGAGGATACAGTCGGTACTGGAGAAGGTAACCCCGGAATACTTCATGTCCGCACTTCGATACATAATTAGCAGCACAGCCGAAGGCGCGAGGAAGAGGATCAGGGAATGGAATGACGGCATATTTCGAAACGTTCAGTATCTCGATTCGGTGGGGCCCCTTCCACGATTGATGAAGATCTGCGTTACCTTGGAAAAGAAAGGGGACACTCTGTACTTTGACTACGATGGGACATCACCAGAAGTCATGGATCGCGCCGCCAATGCAATCCCGATCGGAATCATTGCCATCCAAATGACTTATTTTATGGCTTGCCTCTTTGCGGATCTGCCACACAACTCAGGGATATTGGAGCCTCTGCGCTACAAGCTTCCCGAAGGCTCGCTGTTGAATGCGAGCCGAGAAACGCCAAAGGCCGGTTCGCCTTTCACCATGAACGTTAACAGACAAATCATATGGCATGTTATCCAGACGGCGATCTTTTCCACCATGAGGGAATTAGTCCTGGCTCAACCAGCCCACACATTTAATACGGTGGTCTATGGTGGTATAAATCAGTATGGCGCACCCTTTGCCGACGCGGGTGCCGAGATGAATGCAGATGGGTTTGGCGCACGGTTTGATAAAGACGGGGTCAACGTGGCAGGCGCATCCTTCGCACCTATGACTTCAGAACCCGGAGAGGTGGAGAGCCTCGAGGCGGGGATGCCTTTCCTTTACCTTTACCGCGGTTTACATAGGGATAGTTGTGGTCATGGCAAATTTAGGGGTGGCTCGGGCATGAACTATGCCATAGCCGTATATGACGTGCCCTGGATATTCTTTGGGTCCTGGGGATTTAATTCAAAAGCGACGATTAATCTGGGACTCTTCGGTGGATATGCCTCACCGGTTGCGCCCTTTGTGAGAATATCCAATAGCAATCTCAAAGAGATGCTCACATCCCCGGAGACAAAACTCCCTCATGCGAGCTGGGCAACCTACGAGGAAAGACAAATCAAAGGTATGTATGAGGCCGACAAGTATCCTTCCCCGCCCAGGCCAGTACAAGAATATGATATCGTTGCAGGTGGATCTCTCGGTGGTGGTGGCTATGGTGACCCCTTAGAGCGCGATCCCTCCATGGTCATGAAGGATCTTGAGGACGGCATCATTTCTCACAAGGTTGCCAGAGAGATTTACAAGGTAGCCTACAACGAGGAAACCCTCCTTGTGGATGAAGAGAAAACAAAGGCCCTGCGCGAAGAAGAACGGGCCGCCAGGAAAACAAGGGGAATAAAATTCGAGACGTTCGAGAAAGAGTGGCTCAAGCTGAAACCCGACCAGGAGATTCTGGAATTCTATGGGGAATGGCCTGAGAAATCTTACGAATCGTTTAGTTACTATGGAGCTTGGCCAGAAGGATCCAAGTAGTTTCGTTTTTTCAGTGACTTGAAATGGGTAAAGAAAACGAAACACAGAGAATAGTTCCCTTGAGAGAGGGCCTTTTCACAAAGGAGTCCGATAAATGCTTTTTAATTGGGAACCGCTGTGAGAGTTGTCATCAACTTTTTTTCCCTTCCAGACCATTCTGTTTCACCTGTTTCAGTGACAGGATGGAGACAGTTAAATTTGGTAGCAAAGGCAAGTTGTATTCTTTTACTACCTCCTCGATGCCTTCACTCCACTTCGAGCCGCCTTACACTGTTGGATGGGTAGATCTTGAAGACGGGATAAGGGTTTTTGCCCCCATAGAGAGAAGCAAAAATCAAGATCTAGCAATAGGCATGGAAATGGAGCTGGTAATCGATGAGTTGTGGCAGGAAGGGGACGAGAGCGTAGTGGGATATAAATTTAAACCCAAGGGCTGAACTTATTAAAGGATATCGGGATGCAAATGAGAGAGGTTGCAGTGATTGGCGGGGGAACTACGATTTTCGGAAAGTTCCAGCACAAAAGTCCTGAGGATCTAGGAAGAGAAGCCCTTTTGGCAGCACTAGATGATGCAGGGATTACACCTAGAGATGTTGAATTCGGGTCCTGTGCGACAGTCTATGGAGGGTTCTGTATCGGGCAACGAATATTTAAAGAGGTAGGTATCGCGGACAGAGAAATTGTAAATGTTGAAAACGCGTGTGGAGGGGGTGCTACTTCCCTTAGGGAAAGTTGGTTTAGAATAGCATCAGGGCAATACGATATCGCGGTTGCTGCTGGAGTTGAGTCAATGACCACAAGCCCTATTGCAGGCGGATTGATACCACCACCTCCAGACGATTTGGACGGTCAGATAGGCCTCACCGTGCCACTATTCTTTGCTATGATGATGAAAAGGCATATGCATGAACACGGGACTCGCTTAGAGCAATTTGCGAAGGTTTCAGTTAAGAACCATCATAATGGATGCCTGAACCCATATTCTCAGTACCAAAAGGAACTCACGGTGACGGAGATCCTTGACTCTAGAATGATCTGTGATCCCATTACGCTATTACAGTGCTGCCCAAATACAGATGGGGCTGCCGCTGTCGTCTTGTGTGCGAGTAGTGTCGCTAAAAGATTTACGAACAAGCCAGTCATTGTAGCAGCCTCCGCTTTAGGCTCAGGGGATTACTTGTATCGCTGGCAAGACATGAGCTTTTCGGACATGAGTCACAAAACTGCAAAACAAGCCTATGAAATGGCCGGGATTGGACCCAGAGATGTTGACTGCATTGAGCTCCATGATGCCTTTACCATATCTGAAATCATACATTATGAAGATCTGGGGTTGTGTGAAAAAGGCGAAGGAGGGAAATTAATTGATTCGGGGGCAACGTGGTTAGGAGGCAGGGTACCTGTCAACCCAAGCGGCGGGCTATTGAGTAAGGGCCATCCATTGAGCGCAACTGGTATAGCGCAGATAGTGGAGATTTTATGGCAACTCAGGGGCGTTGCAGCGAAGCGACAGGTCGAAGGCGCCAAGGTTGGCTTGGCCCATGTGATGGGAGGGTATGTATCAGGTCTGGAATCTGGGGCTGTAAGTATTCATATTTTCAAGACTTAGGTTTCATCAAGGATGTTTATTAGGGAGTCTCCTGAGCTTATAGGCAACACCGTTGTCCATGAGGGTATCCTTGAGAACGGCATTTGGAACCCCCAGTGATAAAGAAAACAAACCATATAGCTGTTGCGGTTGAAAATGCAGAAGAAATCCTTGAGCTTTTCTCCCATTTTTTTGGTTTTGAAAAGAAAGAAGTACTCGTTGATGAAGAGCAGGGAGTCAAGTCGATTATTATTCGCGCCAATGATGCTGTCGTGGAGCTTGTTGAACCCACAAAGCCGCGCTCTGTCATCTCGAGGTTTCTCAGTGAGCGTGGGAGTGGTATTCATCATGTTTCATTTGAGGTAGAAGACCCGGACTCTGCTTTAAGATCGNNACCATATAAGGAATCGACTGATCCATAAGGTTCTCGATGGACAGGTGAAAAAACACGGCAACCGGACCTTCATGTACTTCAAGGAAAGTGAATTCGGCTACGAGGATCTTAACCAAAAGGCAAATAGGATCGCGTGCGGTCTCCAGAGATTGGGAATAGAAAAGGGCGACAAGGTAGCAATAATGCTTCCCAATTGCCCCGAATTTGTTTTCCTGATGGTAGGCCTATCAAAGCTTGGGGCTGTGGAGGTCCCTATAAATACGGCTCACAAGGGTGATCTGCTTACATACATGTTGGATAATCCTGACGCGCGAGTACTCATTGCCGCCAATCAATTCATGGATAGGCTGAAGCCCGTTTTGCCCGATGTCGGAAAAATTGAAAGGGTGATTGTAGTTGACTTTGAAGGAGTGGGAATGCCCCAACTTAACAAGCCCCTGGAAGATTGGGCGGATGTCACAAATAACGATGGGTCCTACGAACCAGTTGACGTTTTTTGGTCTGATCCCTATGGGATAATGTACACCTCCGGCACCACGGGTCCATCCAAAGGTGTCCTACTGCCTCAAAATTATGCCCTATACATGGGCGAGATAATCATTGAGGCGGGCCAGTACACTGAAAGCGACTGTCTCTACAACGCCCTGCCTTTCTTTCACGGCAATGCCCAGGTACTCTCGTTCATGCCGGCGCTTATGAGCGGTGCGCGAATGGTACTTGCAGAACGGTTTTCAGCAAGCCGATTTTGGGGAGACGTGAAAAGTTACGGCTGTACGGAGTTCAATTATCTCGGTGGGATTATCCCGATTCTTTTTAAAGCTGACCCCAAGCCCGATGACCCGGACAATCCGATTCGAGTCATGGTGGGCGCGGCTGCCCCCAGGGACATCTTTAAGGCATTTGAGAAGAGGTTCGGAGTGAAGTTGGTTGAGGTTTACGGTATGAACGAGATTGGCTTGCCCCTTATGGCCAACCTCAAAGATCGGCGCCCGGGCAGCTGCGGAAAAGTACGCCCCGATTGCATTGTTAGAGTCGTGGACGATGATGGCCTTGAGGTAGGGCCCAACACACCGGGAGAAATGCTGGTGCGCCCCCTAAAACCATACTCCATGCTTTTAGAGTACTATAAGATGCCCGATAAAACGATTGAATCGTGGCGGGATCTGTGGTTTCATACCGGGGATTTTGCTCAGTATGATGAAGCGGGTTACTTCTATTTCGTGGACCGCAAAAAGGATGCATTGAGACGCCGGGGTGAAAACATCTCATCATACGAAGTTGAAAAGGTCATCAATTCGCATCCATCCGTCTTGGAATCGGCGGCTATTGCTGTGAAATCGGAGCTTGGGGAAGACGAGGTCATGATTTGCTTAACTCTCAAGGAGGGAAAATCCCTTACACCCGATCAACTCATGGCTCATTGTGAAGAGCGTATGGCATATTTCATGGTGCCGCGCTATGTTCGGATAATGGACGAGTTACCGAAAACACCAACTGAGAGAATCCAAAAGGTAAAACTGCGGGAGGAAGGAGTCACCAAAGATACATGGGACCGAGAAGCTGCCGGCTTTAAAATTAAGCGTTAAGAGGGAGGTCGTACAATTTAGCATCTAGAGATACTCGGCGTATCTTACTTAATGTCGCTACCAACCTTTTCTATCAGAAAGGGTACCCAAACACCACAATTCGTGAAATTGGGCAGAAGGCCGGTATTAGCAATTCAATAATCTACCACTATTTCAAGAACAAGGAGGAGATGCTTTTTGAAATCATCCAAGTTGCCTCCAAGGATCTGGTAAACGCTCTTGTTAAGATACAACAGGAGATAGAGGACCCGGTGGAATGCCTGAAGGAAATGCTAACAACCCATATGGTAGTTTGGTGCCTTAAGCGAAGAAAGGAAGCTAAGATTGTTGTGGCGGACGATTACTTTCTCACCGGCAAGCGGCGCGAAGCAAACCGTATTATACAGCGTCAAATATACACGCTTTACATTGATAAACTCGAAGAACTCCATGAAAACAGGCTTTTGGAGCATATAGATCTGAAGGTCTTGGCCTTCACCATTTTTGGGACCATCAATTCCTTTTTCAGATGGTATCGTGAGGGAGGACCTCTCTCAAAAGAGGATGTGGCTCAAAACGTTATAGCGATAGTGTTTAACGGCATCCTGAAGGACAAGAAATACGGCTAAGGGGAAAACGCATTATTTTCTTTGCCTTCGGAATCTTATCGTTTCGTACCCTCGTTTTTGGCAGCTCGCGGGCAGCTGGAATAACAGGGACACGATGGGGTTTTTCACCTGTAATCGCAGTCATTACCCGCTCATAAGAATCCATTTGTCATCCTTCTACTTCGCCAGTACTTGTCCCTCGCATATGGTGGGGATGTCGACTCAGACGGCGAGTGAGGGCCATACGCAGCTCT
>JABAOC010005288.1_pt12 | contig 13827 bp, 18 predicted proteins | sample 7062161 | NCBI WGS metagenome assembly JABAOC01 (sample SAMN14538625, study PRJNA623070) | marine sediment metagenome | biome: marine biome [ENVO:00000428]; feature: marine pelagic biome [ENVO:01000023]; material: deep marine sediment [ENVO:00002113] | place: India: Gulf of Khambhat ... | reverse complement strand
TATGTAAAATTACTTAATACGTTTGTATTAATTTGAGCAATAAGTGATAGGGTTTGCCGCGCGCTTTCTGTCAAATTCTGGCGTAGTAGCAGGTTAATTACAGCAAGATGAGGAATGACAAAACCTTTCAGCCCAGCTTCGTGCATGAAGCCAGTTCCGACGGATACAGCCGCCTTTGCACCAAAGCAGGTTCGCTTTTCTATGGTTTTCGTGTTTTTGTTATTATGTTGGATTCTTCATGTCCGACCCCACATGTAACTTGCCACATTGGCGAGCCTTATAGTCCGGGTTCGCTCGCAAGTTTGGACCCTGTCCGAATCCATGATGACCGGTTTTGGCTACTACGAGAGTGGCGAGAGATATTCCTGGGATACCAAACAGCCAAATAATGTTAATGAGGTTGAACATCATTACCCTCTCGTGCATCATATCTTGCTCTAACGCCGATTCAGAATTTCGGGGAAGTTGAGGCAGTGGTTCCGACCATAAGCCTAGTGCACGGCCGGCCCTTCCCGCAGTTTGTCAGTTGTTCCCGAGATTGGTCTCTATGGTCGAAGCTCCTTGAGTCCATCTTCCTCTCCCGCCCTTTCCAGTTTCTTCAGAGCCTTATTCTGAATCTGTCTCACCCGCTCCCGTGAAATTCCGAGCTCCATTGCGACTTCTCCAAGGGTGTGTTGCTTATTTTCTACGAGCCCAAAACGTTGCTTGATAATCTTCTCTTCCCGAGGTGACAACGTTTTTCTTAAGGTTTTTCTCAGTTCCTCCGACAACTCCTTTTGGATGATTGCTTCTGCAGGCGTTTGAGTTTCTTCATCGGGAATTAAATCAATCAGTCTCTCTCTTCCATTACCGACAGGAATTTCAAGGGACATCGGTTCTTCAATATGATCTGGGAATGCCTCAGAATGGCTAAATGGAAATCCGGCCTTTTCCATTGCACTCTCAAGAGGACGCTCTCTCGATGCCTTAGCTGAAAAACCGACCCTCCGACGATATCGGTTCATTGCTTCAAGCACGCTGGTGGGTAGACGAATCGTTCTTCCCTTCTCCTCTATACCCCTGTGGATGGCTTGCCGGATCCACCAGGTGGCATAAGTACAAAAACGATTTCCTTTGTTAGGATCAAACCGGGCTACAGCTTTGAGGAGGCCTATGTTGCCTTCCTGGATTAGATCTAGCAGAGGGAGTCCTCTGTTGCGAAAATTCCTTGAGATGCTCAAAACCATTCTCAGATTGCATCGGGCCATTATGCCAGAAACATGTCTGAGCTTAGCCTCAGCCTCGTAAATTTGACCCAAAAGGGCTTGCAGGTTTTTGTCTTTCGGGATCTCTCTCTCAATCTCTCTCAGTCGCCAAAGGATTCCGTCGATCAAATCCTCTTTGGGTCTCAAGGTTTTGTTACCGTTCATTTTTCCCATCCTGATTCTGACCTTCAGCTCATCGATCTCTCTGAGGGCCAGCGGGCATTCTAGCAACAGGTCAAGAAGCCTCTTCTGACATGATCTAATCTCTCTACCCAGTTCTATTTCTTCTTCGGGCGTGAGTAAGGGATATTGGACCGCCTCGCGCAGATAGGCCAAAAAGATATTATTCATCTTTTCAGGAGCCTTTTCCCCATCAACCAGTTTCTCCGTTTTCAGAGCATCAGTTTCCAGATCGGAAGGACCTTCCAAAGCCTGGTTCCTCCTTTCTTAATTCAGTGTCTCAATGACTTCCAGGCATAGCGTGTAATCCAAATTCAAATTGGACAAAAATGTCTTCTAATGAACCATACTCGGAGTACGTGGTGATGCGCCTCACATAATTGGGGTCTTCCCAGCCCATGGCAAATATCTCTTCGCCTCTTACGCGCAATTTCATCTTCGGCAAAGGGCTCGGCGGAGGTCCTGCGGGAGGACATCTCTAATCCCTCCAACCCTTATACAGAAGCGCAAGCCTTGTGCCAGATTTCAATTAGAGAGGAAAAAATCTATGACGCAAGCAGTTGATCTTTAGAGATATTTTTTGAAGGTTTTAGAGATAGGGCAACGAGAGGAAATGGGGTGGGTAAATACGTTTCGATTTGATTCCAATAGCGCTCGAGCGCCGGGGAAAAAATACCCACCCGTCTTCCGCAAAGGTTTTATCCGATACAAGGGATTGCGATTTTTCATAGCTCACTCTTCCCCGGTGAGCCTATACATTTCTTTCAAAACCCTCTCTAAATTCTCCAGTTCCTTCCCGTATCCATTCCAGTTCCTTTGGGTCAAATAATCCTGAGCTTTACTGTAATGTTCCAAAGCCGACCCCACCAGATTGTTTATGTTCGAGCTTTCACGAGTAAGAGGGGAAGTCAATTCTCGAGGGAAAACTTTCCCCCCGAAAATGCCGGCCAAAGCCTTATCAAGATTTTCTTCCATTATTAATCGGTCGCTGAAGGCCACAATAACCCTCTTCAATTCCGGCAAAGCGGTAGTCAACGATATATCCGGCTCGGAATGGCTTGAGGACTGCTTTCTTTGAGGTCTTCCAAAAGCTGTTTGGACAGGAGGTAACTCTTTTTCATCCTGTTTAGCTTCCAAGTAAACCGGTTCCACAAAGATAAAGGAGTCAATAATAGGGATGGCAAGAAGATTGCCTCGTATTACTCTGGAGCCTCGCTGACCCCATAGAGTCAGCTCCCGGGAAATCTCGGTCTGTTGATCAACTCTAGCTTCAATCTGCATTGGCCCATAGACCAGTTTTTCCTTCGGTAGCTTATAGGCAAGCAGTTTTCCGTAGTTGGGTAGGTCGCTTCGGGCCGCTACCCAGCCGATCATATTGTCCTTTTTGGAAGGGGTAAAGGGAAGCATCAGCAGAAACTCCTCCTTGTTTTCCTTCGGGAGTCTTATAATAATATAGTAGGCTTGCATTTCTTGCCGGTTATCACCATACAGCTCTCCAGGGATTTCCCAGAGGTCTTCCTGATTATAAAAAACCTGTACGTCTCTCATGTGATAGGTTCTGTATGTGTCAACCTGAATCTGAAACAGGTCTTTAGGATATCGGACGTGTCTTTTAAGATCCTTAGGCATTTCATTGAAACGCTTAAAAAGAACGGGAAATATGATTGAGTAAGCCTTGAGAATAGGGTCTTTTTCATCAATCATGTAGAAAGAGACATCACCATTATAAGCGTCGATAATTATCTTTACCGAATTTCTGATGTAGTTTAGTCTTCTATTCTTGAAACGGTTATACTTGACCATGGATCGCTGAGAGTAGGGGTACATATCGGAGGTAGTGTACGCATCTTGGACCCAATAGAGCTTTTCATCTGAGATAACGAGATATGGATCTCCATCATAATCCAAGAAAGGGGCGATTGCTTCTACCCGCTTATCAATCCGGCGGTTGTACATTATCTTACTCTCGGAGCTGAGGTAGCCGGTAAATAGTATTTGTGGATCCAAGAACTCGAAGGCGTACAGAAGTCTTCTCCCAAAAGATTTAATAGGGACTCCTCCCCTTCCCTGATAGATGGTGTAGACGTTCTTGTCCCCTCTGGGATAATCAAATTCTTCGGTCTTAGTTCTTACCAGCACATATTCATCGGTTTTTTCTCCGTAATAGATCTCTGGCCGTTTTATCTCTAGGTCACTGTCAAAGGAAGGAGGAAGATCTTTGATTAATAGACGTGGAAGGCCTTCACTGGTGACTTCATTCACGGGGCTTAAAGCTACCCCATAGCCATGGGTATAGATTAGATGTCTATTTACCCAAGTGTTTGCCTGTGGAGGAAGTTGATTCACCGCCAACTCACGCGCTGCCAGCATTACTTGGCGGTATTGGTTGTTGATTAGATAACGATCGACATCGATGCCGCTGAAATCGTAATAGAGCCGCATGGATTGAATCTGCCTATAGGTTTGAAGGAGAGGCCTTTCGTCCCAGATTCTAATATTCTGGATGGTAACATCATTCTTCTTGATGTCCTCATCACTTAGATTATTACTGACCGTGAAATCTACTTCCTTTATCTCGCCCAAATTATAGGCCTTGCGAGTAGAATCGATGTTGTAAGCGATGTAGGGAGATTCCTTAGCCAACTCATTTGGTTTAACCCAAAATTCTTGTACGAGACCGGGAAGGATGAGGGTAAACAGAAAGACAGCACCCAGCCAGATCCCTCCACTTAAGAAGACTAGTCTGGTTTTGGGTTTGTAAAGGCTAACAAAGAGGGCTAGCGCCAAACCGAGGGAGGTGACTATCATGACCTGATAGGCTAAGACCCTGATATTGATATCCGTATAGTTGGCACCGAAAGCAGGGCCTTGGGTAGAATACAGAAGCTCATATATTTTCAAACGATAACCCCAGGCCAGGAGTAGAATAACGACTCCTCCCAGAAAAATCAGGTGCTTTTTCGCTTTCGGGGCTACCGTCAGTTTCGGTACAGAGGCTGGGAGCCCCTCTCCCCCTGTGGACTCACTCGTTATATGAAGGGCACCATCTTTCATGTACCAAAAGATAGTCAGCAGCCCCCCGAAAATAAAAAAGCCTAGTAGCCACCTCTGGACAAAACGGAGAAAGGGAAGTGAAAACACGTAGAAGCCGAGATCTCTGTCAAAAATAGGGTCTGTGCTACCAAAGGCCTGCTGATATAGATAGCGGAGCGTCAGGTCCCAGCGTGAGGATCCATTAGACGCAATCGCTAGACTAATGAGCATAACAAAAGCAATGAAGATGGAAGTTAGGGCCTTACCAGATATAGGCAGCTGGGAATAAACACCTTCTTCATCCACGGGGGTTTTCCCTAGCCTATTCTCTGAGTTTAAACGCCTAGCTAAATAGAGGTTAAGAGATACGATGAGAATAAAAGCCAGCCACGCTGCGAAACCAACCCCGAATTTGCTCAGGAGTGTCGTCCAGAAAACAGTGGAAAACCCCAAATTCTCGAACCACAGCCAGTCAGGATATATCGAGACTCCGACCCACAGTAAAATGAGGCCGAGAAGTGCCAAAGAAATGATTAATCTCTTATGCATATCTCGTCTCCGCTAGGGTAGGTGTGTTATCTGTCTTAATACTGGCAGGCATGATTTTACTCATATTCCTCAGCAGCCCAACCACACGCAACCGGGAAGCTCGAGACAGATAGCCATCTTCAGCTATCTACCTTCCCCTATCATGTCGTTTTCGGAAGATGTCTTGTGCATGTCCTTTGAGGCCATCTTCCTCATCAACAATAGGTGGAGGAGGGGACACAGGAGGATAAGTGCATAGACGCCCCATGCCCCCAGTATTCCCAAAAAAGAGAGGACGACGACGCCCGCTAGAGGAATGGCACAGCACAGAGCCATCCAAAGAGAATGACTGCCACTCGATTTATGATTCTCTTCTCTCATAAAGAACCTCCCCCTATTTTGTCTCTGGCCTTCACCTCAAACGCGTTTCCACCGCCGACTGGCTGGGGTGTCCAGGCGTAAAGGCCTTAGATGAAGCCTAGATCTACTAAACTTGTCTGAAAAGGGCGAAAGGGAAACTCAGCCCCTTTCCAAATGAGAGGATCAATGTGATTTCGATCGACACATGAAATAACTACAACGCAAGGTTTGTGCCAATGCTCGCTTGATGGAAAATAGAGTTGGCATGGGCAACCGATTGATTTTATTACATAATTTCTTGATGGTCGAAAAAAGAGGTAACTACGAGAATAGAGGTGTGTAAATACTTTTCAATTTAGCCCTAGGAATACCTGATCGGTGTGAAAAAAATACACCCAGGCTCTGTCCGAGCCTGGGTGTATAACAATTTCTGTGGAGACTCACTCTATCACTGACCTGGTATGAAGAAAGCTGTTTCGTGGGGTTCAGGCCACAGGTGGATAGTGTGGATCACCTTCTGCGATTCCGGATCGTAGATATAGGTTTTGAACTCAGCCTCATCGTTTATGTAAACGTGTTTTCCTCCTGGACGAACGCTGACGTGTCCAGGTCCCTTACCCAGCTTGGAGGAATGAATCTTTTTCAGTCCCGGAGCCGAGAAAACTGAAAAAGTGGCGCTTCCCCGACTCGCCACAAATACCTGTTTACCCTCTGAGCCAACAGCAATTCCGTGAGGTCCCTTTTCCACAGGGGTTTTCGCCAAAACTTCCAAAGGATCGGTCTTCAATGCCCACACCTCATTTGCATAAGTCGCAGTGAGGTAGATAAATTGTCCATCAGGGCTTACCGCAAGGTGGTCGAGGCCCTTGCCAACCTCTATGCTTTTGATGACTTCAAGTTTTTCACCGTCGATGACAGAGAGTGTATCATCCCCTTTGTTGACGACATAAATGAGCCTTCCATCGGGAGAAGTAACAACGGAATTGGCCTTGAATCCGGTCTCAATGGTTTTGAGGATCTCGTTCGTGGTCGTGTCAATGACCACAATGCCTTCGACAGAGGGAACGACGATATAAACCTGCTTTCCGTCAGGGCTCATCCACGCATGGTGACTTTCGCCACCCACGTCGATTGAGGCGACTGTCTTTCCAGTGTTCACGTTCACCACACTGACCGGGAACTCTCCAAGGGAAGTGGGTTTCTTCTCCTTATCCGAATTTTTGCTGGTCAGATAGGCAATGCCGTCCAGAGTAACGTCAATGCCATGGGGGTTCACAGGGCCAGCGACTGCCCTCATCACCTTTTCCGTGGCAATATCAATCATGACGAAGTTATTGGAAGGTCCCATGGCGATAAAGAGGATCCCTTTTTCTCCACCGCCTGAACTTCCCTCTCCAACCTCGTGCCCTGAGGAAAGAGTGGGCATGAGGAGTATTGGAAAAAGAAATGGGAGCATCGTGCGTCCAAATGATTGGGACAAGATTTTCATGTTTTCCTCCCTTTATTCTTCGCTTTATCTAGTCAAGAGGAAGTTTCCACTCGAAAACCCGCTCTGGTACGCCGCCCACTTCTCGAATAATCAATTGAAGAGTTTTCGTATCAGTAGGAATGGGACCCGCGAACTTCAGAACTCCAGAGACATGGTGTCCGCCACCGCCTGGTTCAAACCAGCCCAAGGCTTTCTGTTCCGACCCCCCATCAATCCGGAGGGAACAAATCTTATCCATCTTATAGCTATCGAGATTTGCAGAATGCGTGTTCATTCTGACCTCAAATGAGATCTCGGAACCGTTTTCCTTCTTTAGCGGGTTGAGGTAGACTACGGTCACCTCCACTGGCCCCTCATCGTTTACTCTGCGCAGGTCCCTCTTGCTGATCGCGTGCGCGGTGTTTTGCCATCCCGCAAAAACGAGCAGCAGAACAACAGCTGTCACCCAAAAAATCGTTCTTGTTTGGTTTCCCCCAAGTTTCATGGTTCATCTCCTTTCTTCAGGCTTAGTAGGATTCTCTTTGGCAAAGCTTCGTGGGTCACTTCTCCTCTCAAATTCGGCTTTAGGTGAAGGCGATCATACTCTCGGGGAGAATGAAATGCTAACGACAGGATACATCGGGTAAGAATGTTTTGGATCTGGTTAGAAGTGCCGCCTATAGAATTCAATTATCACAAAAACGGTGAAAACGGCAACGGACAATCCCGTGTTCCATCTGAAAACTCTTGCCAGATTCCATCTCGCGATCTTCTCAAAGAATGGATGACCGATTTCTGTCAATCCATGTTTTTGCATCACGTGGAGCATGAGGGTGATTCCGACTAGGTTGGAAAGAGCTCCGAGCAGAAGAAAGGCCTTCTGGTAATCGCTAAAAAATATGGCGGCCCCAGTAAGTCCAATCACCGGAAGAACGTCCGACAGATGATGGACGCAGCAAGCTGCCATGGCTGTCGTGGAGATTCCCCCTGTTGCGGTGATTCCTTTCGTTGAAGCTGTCTTTGAAAGATGACGAATCCTCAGGAGTCGTCGATTGTAGGAATAGAGACCAACCTGGATCCCAAATCCAAGGATTAAGGCGGAAAACCATGACCACAGCATGACAAACTGGTCTACGGCATGGCCCAGGGAGTTGGCCATGGTCAGGATTCCAAAGTACAAGCCGAGAAGGCCCATTGCACTCAAGGCACCTGTGAATACGGGACCCTTGAGGAAGTTCCCCTTCTGCTGTATATTTTCGCTCATTCTAGGTTCCTTTGTTGGGGTTGGACGCATTTACGAACAGTTCAGCGCAAACCCACCGTGACCATTAGCTTGAAGAAGCCGCCCAGAGTCCTACCGGGCATAGTAGACAGCTTCGCTAGTGGCATCCCCCGGCTTTTCGGTCGGACGTTCCATCTTCTACCAGGTTTGCCTGGGGATTGTTCTCGGACTCGTCTTCGGTTTTTTCGGGTGGGTTTCCATGAGAGTGACCGCCTCCGCAGCATCCCATGCCGCTTCCGCCGCGGCGCATCATTAGGAAAAACAATCCGATGACTCCCAGAAGAATAAGCAAGTTTTCCATTTCCACTCCTCCCGGATAGATTTTGCAGACCAAAGAACTCTCTCTTTTACACTTCCGTGTAACGTGGGCTCGTAGTTCGTCCTGTGGTCAGGACGTCAGCCTGGTTCTTGCTAGTTTGATTCTTTACCTCCTTTCGGCTCATCATTAAGAGAAGCCCGATAGAAACTATTATTCCCATCACTCCTATGGTCTGAGCTACGGAAATATCCCCGAAAAAAGTAAGTCTATCGGCCCGAAAATGTTCTACGAAAATCCTCGCTGAGGAGTAAAGGAGGACATACAGCAGGAATAGAAATCCGTCAAAATGATTCCGCTTCCGCAATTTCCACAGGACCAAAAAGATAAGGAGGTTGAAACCTAACTCATACAGCTGAGTCGGATGGAGGGGGAGATCGGGATACATTTGTCCAGCGGGGCTTTCCTTGGAGTAAACCAAACCCCAGGGGAGCTTTGTGGGGTAGCCGTGTGCATCTCCATTGAAAAAGCAACCTATTCTGCCGATGGCCTGGCCTAAAATGAGGGATGGAGCTAATGTATCTGCCCACCTCCAGAACGGGATCTTCCTTGTCATCGTGAAATAAATGGTGACGAAAATCCCCCCAATGATAGCCCCGTGGATGGCCAATCCTCCCTCCCAGACCGCAAAGATGTGAGAGGGGTGGGCCAGAAAGTAGCGCAAATCGGAAAATAAGACATAGTAAATTCTAGCCCCTGCGAGACCCCCCATAATGACCAAGAAGGCAAAATCATTGACACTCCTGGGCTCGTAACCTTTTCGCTTTGCTTCTTTGCCTGCCAACCAAACACCTACCACGACGGCAAGAGCGATCATCATTCCATACCATCGAATTGCAAAAGAGCCCATCTGAAGCAGGACCGGATCCATAGATACCTCTTACATTCCATATGATCTGTCAGTGTCGAACATCTCGAATGTTTCACCCTTCACGCTGACGCCTTTCATTGTGAGCTTTTCAATGAGGTGCAACAACATACAAATCCTCTGCAAAAACAAAAGACGATCTCGACTCGTCCAGGTGCTCTGGCGTTCGAATCTGTTGAGAGAAGTCTTTCAATAACCTAGGAGCCATTCAGAAGTAACCTTATGATTTTAGGACATATCGGTAGGGACCGATCTGCTTGGAAGTAACTCCAACGATCATTCTGGATTCAAAATAGAGAATCTTCCTCCCTCTAGTGGCACTTAGGAGGCTTATCTCCGTAAGTATCTGCGCTCGCCTGAGCCAGCTTGTTCAGGAACCGGCCCATCCATCCTTGTTTCTTGGAGGGACCTAGGTACTTTCCAGGGGCTTTTTTGAAGGCTTCATAGCAGGACAAGGCACAAAAAAAGAACTTCTGCCCCTTGAATTCCAAACTCGCAGCGGCCTGGGATTCACTTACTTCCATACCGCAGATGGGATCCTTCGCCATAACTTTTCCTCCAGGTTCACAGATATATGTAAAGTCTCTCCTCTCATTCCTTGCTCGGTTTTCTCTTTTGAGAGAGGGTGAAAGAGTGCTCCTACATTAGTTGCGCTCCTCACTCCCTTTCACCTCCCCTTTATCAGTTTGGAGCTAGTTTCTCCGTGGTCCTTCCCATGCTTGCCAGCCATATTCCTCATGAAAAAGTAATGAAGAACAGGACAGAGTAAAATCAAACCGTAGTATCCCCACGCCTCTATGACTCCCAGGGTGGAGAGTAAGACGATTAAACCTAGGGGCAAAGCGCAACAGATAGCCATCCATAGGCCATGGTCTCTGTGATCTCTACCTTGACGTTGTCCTTTTCGTGGTTTACCTCGTGAGTTTCCACGTTTTTGGTCCTCGAAGCCGGTAATCATGAGACACAGCGTCATGAGTGTTTTTCATGTTGAATACGCAACACCCATGCCAATACTCGTGAAATTCTCCCCATAAAGATGGCTGATAAGTAGTTGTAATTAATTGATTTTTCTAGGAAGTTTTAACGCTTACCAGAGAGAGTTCGTGAGGTGTATAAAATTTACTCGGAAGGCCTCGTAATTTAGGCTTGACTGCGTGAAATTTCCGCACGATTCAGTAGATAGCTCGAATTTGAAAAAGGACAAGTTCGGCAATCAAGAACCTGGAGAGGTATTCAGGAGGTGATTGATTAATCCGAAAGCATCCTTGCTTGCCCAGTTACGAGCGCCTAACGCCCCCCCTATCAAGTAACCCTCCCGGTCGACTAGGTAGGTTGTGGGAATGGACCGAACGCCGTAGGCGAGGCCAATCATGCCGTCCGAATCCAGGAGAATCGGAAAATTGAGCTTGAATTCATCCCTGAAGGCTTTCACCCTTCTTTCGCTCTCCTGAAGGTCAATGGCCAGAATGACGAAATCTTCTTTTCTAAACTCGTTGTAAAGCTTTTCCATCGAAGGCATCTCATCACGGCATGGTGGACACCAGGTTGCCCAGAAATTTAGAAAGACGATTTTGCCGCGATGGTCCTTCAAGCTTACTTCTCTGCCATTTAAGTCTTTCAGCGTAAATTCGGGGGCCGGAATCTTCCCGTTTAACGCGACGATGCCGAGGGCATCCATGAAATGACCATCGGCATAGGCGAAGTTCAAGAGAAAAAATGAATTCATAAGCAGGAGAATCAGTGAGAAAATGAAAGAAACACCTTTCCGAATTTTACGTAGCAATTACTCAGCCTCCGCGGTATGTCGAGGACATGCGGGCGACTACCCTTCGGTCACCGCTTCAACGGTCCTTTTCAGTTTCTCGGAAACCTCCTTGGCGATTTTTCTCAAGGCTTCGCTTTTTATGATTTCCAGAGCTGACATGGGGTTGAGAGCCGAGACGCAAGCTTTCCCGTCGTCTCTTTCATAAACGATCACGTTACAAGGAAGAAGGAGTCCGACGTCCAGAGTCGCCTGGAGCGTCCGATAGGCATAGGGCGGGTTACACGCCCCCAGAATGACATACTTTCTGAAATCAACGTCCAATTTTTGCTTCAGAGTCGCCTTGACGTCAATTTCCGTCAGAACCCCGAATCCTTCCTTTTTCAAGGCCTCCGTCACTTTTGCCACCGTTTCTTCGTAAGGTTTGTCCAAAACCGTGCTGAAAGCATACCTCTCTGACCCGTTCATGGCGTTCTCCTCACTCAATGAGCAATCTTCTCTTTTCCTCAAATTCCTTCTTATTAATCTCGCCCCGAGCGTATCTCTCTTTCAAGATGTCAAGAGGAGAATCTTTTGAATCTCCTTGTTCTTTATCCTGTTTAAGGTATTGCCACACTAAAACGGCGATCAAGGCGATAATTGCAATCCAGAAGATCCCCATAAAGCCCATTCCAAAACCCCCCATCATTTTCCTAACCCCCTCTTTAGTATCCTAGGTCCTTCTTCTTTTCTTCGAACTCATCTTTGTTGATTTCTCCTCGGGCATACCGTCTCTTGAGGATTTCCAGGGGCGAGTCTACCGAGCTTGCCCCTTGACCTCCCGCACGCGTTGAGATCACTAACCACCGGATCAAAAAAACGATACCCACGATTATGGCGATCCAGAAAGCGGCCATGATGATCGTTCCTAGCCATCCCGTGCCGTATCCCCAACCCATCATCCCTGGGCCCATGCCCCATCCGTGACCGCCCCAGTGTGTCAGAATATGGTTAAAGTGAGTTGAGTACATTCCCCTCCTCCCTTAGATCAGAAACTGGAAGGCTTCCTAAAAGCCAATGGGCTTCTGGAAAGCCTGAGGATTTCAATACACCGAGCGCATCCAACCCGTGTTCTTGTCTACCAGGATTTTGTCGACCAGAGAATCGTCTTTGATCAATATCTCGAACTCTTCCTAAGCATCAAAGTCCAGAGAATCTCTGATGTTGGATGCAGCGAGAATTCCTCAACAGAAAACGGCTGCAAGCAATTGAGAATGCTGTGTTACTGATTCTCCTCTTCGATGTACTTCTCAGGGTCTTGGGCGAATCTCTCCTTGCACCCTACCGCGCAGAAATAGTACGTCTTACCCTTGTATTCATAGGTAGCCGCTGCTTTTTTCTCGTCCACTTCCATCTTGCAAATCGGATCGACTGCCATCAGCTTCACCTCCCTATCATGGTCTGTTCTTCCCATGGCGAATTATAACATCCTATTGGCTCCTTCAGCATGGTTTGAGGAAAATTATTCTCCAGTCAGACGCACTGCCTGGGCGTTTCAGAGTTATTTCTGACTCCAGACCTTCGCCAAAACGGGGACCCCAAAAAATCTCATTATGTTCATTCTGAGGACATCGTTCCTTGGGAACGAGTCCAAAAGATTTAATCCAATTCCCCTTTGGGAGCTTAGAGCAATGGATATGCCAACCAAGCAAAAAAACTCAAGATTTTCTATTATTTAAGTTATTGATATCATTTGCAAATCTTTAATATGAAAGAGAGGTCAAATGGAGGCTCATTAAAGGCTGGATAATATTTTCACCATCGTCGCCGCCCGACCCACAAAGCTGCAAAGTTTTTTTACACCGATATAGAACAATCTGACACGAGCCGTAACTCGAAAAAGAGCTTGACTTTGTACCTAGGTATAGCGAGTATGCTAACCTTGAAAGGCAAAATAAGTATTCTGCCGTACCCCACTGAGGCCTGAAAACGCGGCTGGTTGAAAAATTGAGAGCAAGGGGAGGCAAGAAAGATGAAAAATAAGCAAAAAGTGGCAGGCGATCCTAACATGTCTCAACTCTGCGAAGATGGAAGTTGTGGATGCGGATGTGGGCTGCCTATGGACACAAACAGGGTCTTTTCCGAACAAAAGGTCCAAGAAGTTCGATCTTCAGCAGGCGAGGAGGCATTGGGAGTTGAGGAGAATTCTGTAAATACGAGACCTGTAGAAAATTAGGGAACCCGTATTTGAGAGAATGAAAACCTCCATCACCTAGATTTCTTTTGGGAAACTGGGGGCTCTCCCGCAGCCTGAGGAAGGTGGCACTGGAGGCAGTTGTATCGTATCCCGGTGACCTGATCTTTTTGCTCTTCCCCCCGATATTCATTGAGATAGTGTGAGGGTGGAACCTGAGTCGCAACATGTCCTTCTTCGATTTCAACTCCTTCCAGATGACAGTCGAGACAGTCATTCGCAGACCTGCTGATGTTGAATTCGACCACGTCATGTGGGACAAGAGGGGGCGCGCCCTTAAAAGGCCGATCAATTCTCTTTGTCTCCCCGGGTGCACTATCAGGATAGATGTTCATTCCAGGCTCACCCGAAGCGAGACCGACGCCCAGAGAGACCCTCAAGAAGGAGACGCCTAAGCCAAATGTTAGTGCAAGTAAGGGCATAAGAAGAAACAGTTTCAATCTGCTTGAAAAGGTCATATCAGCGCTCCCTATTCCTATCAGATTTTCTCAATTTTCACGGCACATTTCTTGAAGTCATTTTGCTTGGAGATGGGGCAGTAAGCGTCCAGGGT
>JABAOC010016286.1_pt1 | contig 13831 bp, 15 predicted proteins | sample 7062161 | NCBI WGS metagenome assembly JABAOC01 (sample SAMN14538625, study PRJNA623070) | marine sediment metagenome | biome: marine biome [ENVO:00000428]; feature: marine pelagic biome [ENVO:01000023]; material: deep marine sediment [ENVO:00002113] | place: India: Gulf of Khambhat ... | reverse complement strand
GATGCCAATCATCTCATTGGTAGCGATGCGTTTTATGGGGATGATCCTGAATTTTTGCGGCGACGGGATCAGATGGAAGAAACCTATATACTGGACATTCATACAGATCAAACCATTTATTTAAATGATCCAGCGCATTATATCCCCCCACGAAAGTCATCTCGTGGCAGGAGACCAACTCGATTAAAACCCGATCAAGTTGCTGTTGAAGTGAGTCAACGGCCTGATGAACAGCCGAAATCAGCCTGGGAAAAAATGTTTGTTCGCCATGGTGCCAAAGGATTCATCTTCGCCGAGTTCTTCACCGTGAAGTTTGGCTTTGGGACGGCGAAAGACAAGAAAGCCCATAAATGGCATTTGGTGGTGAGCGAACCCAATTTGTCAAAGAATAATCGAAAATATAGCCTCAGCAATACCCCTTCCGATACTCCAAGACCACGGTTAGTTTATATGCAAGGTCAATGATATTGGGGGAAACAGGCCATTGAAGATGAAAAAACTCGATATATAGCGGTTATTGATCTACATATTTCAAAGACAATTGAAACTGAGATTCGTATCGAAGACTGGCAATCGAATTCGGAAGGAAAAATAATCTGGCTTGATGGTAAGCATTATAAGACAGGAAATACTTTTAAACATCCAAATAACATCATGGTGAAAGAATAGGAAATAAAAGATTTAAAAAATCCATTGGTGTGTCAATTCAGATTCTATTCTGTGACAATTTTGGAGTATTATCGAAAATGAGAACAACGACGAGATTCTTTTTTTCCTATACTTACTCTCATGTGGGGACAACTCTGAAGTTGAATTGACCCATGTGCAAGGCGAAATAGTAGGTGAAGTGACTCAGACCAGCGCCATATTGCAAACACGATTAACATTAAGTAACTCAAGAATTGATAGGGACGTGCCTAGTTGTTCAGGAATAGCTTGTTTCGAACTATCAACCACTTCTGATTTTAAAAGTTCCGTTAGGACAGAATGGATTAGCGCACTTCCTGAGAATGATTTCATCGTGAAAATAAAAATGACTAATTTAACTGCTGTAACTCGCTACTATTTATCGCTTGCTCTTTGGCTCAAACACAACTTCAATTCAAGTTAGAAACACCTGTACATTTAAAACATTGTCTGAAGAGAGTATTGAAGAAGAGGTTTCATTCGAGGTTGTTACGGGGATGAGCTATAGCAAATTCCATTTTGGAGTTAATAGTACTGGTAAACAAGCTTATCAAGGAAGTGATAAAAATCTCGGTTATCCAGCATTAGAAACGATTTTGAAGATGAAATTTGATTTTTTTGTGGGAACGGGAGATAATGTCTATTATGATTTTCCAATAGAAGGTCGAGCTCAGACACAAATCGAGTTAAGAAAAAAGTGGCATGAGCAGTTTGTTCAACTTCGATTTATAGAACTTTCTGCACAAGTGCCAACATACTGGGAGAAGGATGATCATGACCACCGTTACAACGATTGTGATACAACAGGTGATAAGAAACCTTCCAGTAAACTGGGAATAAAGACATTTTTGGAACAGGTTCCTGCAGTTAATCCAAGAGACATTAAACCAAAAACTTACCGTACTCATCGAATCAATAAACTATTAAAAATTTAGCCTGTAGAATGATGTGGCTATCGAAGTCCGAATAATATGCCTGACAACGCAGATAAATCTCTTTAGGGCAAGAAACAGAAAGAATGGCTCAAAACGACACTATTAGAAAGCGATGCCATTATCAACACTAATCTTTTTGGGATTAGATAGTGCTCTGGCTAATGGAACAAATCGTATAGGGATTTTGATGCAAAACATATTTGCAGTGTCATCTTTTCTCGTCAACAGAAAGTTTATCAATATAAGGTGATTATTTATATGCGCTATAATTTAGATAAAAACAATATTTATTGAAAATGAATAATAGTTTTATTTAGAATATTTATAGCTACAATGACTCGTGCTTTTTGGAATTTATTATCTAGTGAAACAGAAGATGAGCTCTCGAGAAATTGTTGAAAAGACATTGGAGTATGATTACCCTGAACGAGTTGCACGTTCATTTGCCGATTCGGATTTTGTGTTTTGTCGTTATATCCATAGCGCTCGAGCTACCGATTTCTTTGAAGTGAAAGATGGTCGATGGGAACGAATCGATAAGTGGAGAAATCTGGTTTTTCTCATTATACAGAGTCCTCGATCCCGCTTCGCTTCAATCGGAATGACTAAACAATGTAAACTATTTTATGATCCCAGTAGTAAAAATATAGAATCATGCTAGTCGTATTTGTCAATGCTTTTCTTGTAGATTTAAAATCATTCCTAAGTTTTTAATCAGACGGATTGTTTCAATCCGTTGGAAAAAATATTGTAAACTCACATCCCAAAATAATATTAAAAGGAGATTCAGATGATAAGAGATTTAATACTCAGGAACCGAAGTTATCGTCGTTTTCATCAGGACTTTGTTATTGACCTTGAGACATTAAAAGAACTTATTGATCTTGCCAGGCTTTCTGCATCAGGGGCTAATTTGCAACCCCTCAAGTTTATTCTCTCCTGTGATAATAAAAAGAATGCTTTGATATTTGAACATCTTGCATGGGCTGGATATCTTAAAGACTGGTCTGGGCCAGTTGTAGGAGAAAGACCATCAGCTTATATTATTATTCTTGGTGATACAGAAATACGAAAAAGCCCTTATTGTGATCATGGAATTGCAGCTCAAAGCATTCTATTGGGTGCTGTTGAGAAAAATTTAGGCGGATGTATTTTCGGATCTATTCAGAGGGAAAAACTCCGAAAAGTACTTGAAATACCTGATCGCTTTGAAATACTCATTATTATCGCTCTTGGTAAGCCAAAAGAAAAAATTGTAATTGAGACGACTGGAGTTGATGGTGATATTAGATATTGGCGTGACAATGAAGGTGTTCATCATGTTCCTAAAAGGCCACTTGATGAAATTATCATTAGTTAGAAAAATAGTGAGTTCATAATAATTTATAGGGTTAAAATCCTATGTCTATCAGAACGATACAACTCGATCATCTCCATGTAAGCAGAATGATAATTGGGAGTTATCCATTCGGTGGATATTCTCACCAGAGTGTGAAAAGAGGACTTGAAATGAAACGTTATTAAACAGTAGCCAGAATTAAAGAAACGATAAAACATGCTGAAGAGCTCGGCATCAATACCTTCATTGGTAGAACTGACAACCGTATTATAAGCATGTTATTAGAACATTGGGACGGAGATGGTGCTATTCAATGGATTGCACAAATAGCTACGGGGCTCGAAAGTATTGATCAAGGAGTTACAAATGTGATTTAAGGAGGGGCTAAAGCATGTTTTATACACGGTGGGCAGATGGACTTTCTTCTTTTACAAAATCGGTTATAAGGAAGTTCACGCAGTTATTGTTAAATTTAATGATGCTGGAATGACTGTGGGAATTGCAGCACACAATAAAAAATAGACAGGATTTCCTGGATTTAATTTTAAATGAAATAATCCTGTTTTATCCTGTCGAGGGCTGGGAACCAGATGGTCAAACTGACTTGGCGATCTAAATCATGGAAATACATCAAGATGGCACTCCGTTTTGTTTATTCTTTTTATGGTGACCTCCTCATAATCCCTACAGGGTTCCTGAGAGATAATTGAAAATGTATAATCCTGATTACAGAGAATTAAAGGAAAAATTAAGTCATAAGTTGGATGAATGGCTTAAAAAAACGAACGATTACTTTTTGCCGGGAAAAAGTTGTCCCAGATGGGAAATGTTTGGGAATAAACCACCTCTTCTTAAATAATTCCATCGGATTGAAACAACCAAACTAATGAAACTAATTTTTGATATTATCCATTAGGTCGTTTCTATCCGTTGTGCAAATTTAAAAGGGAAATACTATGATCAAAAAGGGATTTAAGATATTGAAATCAGAATTTGGTGTTCTTGCGAATAAGGAGGAACTAATACCAGATTTATTTTTCTCGGTCAATTTTGAATCACTCCTTACCGATTTTCATTCTGTGGAAGAGATTGAATATAAAGACGATCTGGATTTTTATATTATTATGCTTGATGAGCCAAATACACCTTTTGACATTTCAATTTTAAATAGAAAGATAATTCTAACAGGTTCAATTTTAGAGGCAACCAATAAAGCATCAGATTTGAGATTTACGCTTTTCGGCAATGAAGGGCTTCTCTTCCGTTATGTATTGATGGCTATGGAGCGTGATCACTACACATATAGTTTTCATGCCTGCTCTCTTTATAATGAAAAGTCGAACCACATGTATATTGCGCCTGGCAGTGCTGGCAGCGGAAAGACATGTCTTATATTAAAAGGACTTGAGTTAGACTTAAAACTATTTTCTACTGAAATGACACATTTCTCGTTTAATAACGAATTAACGCTTTACAAAGGTTCCCTGGTAGACAATATTAGAGTCGGCAATTTGAAATATAGCTATCCCCTGTTAACTAAAAAGTTAAACCTTAAACTCCCTGAAGTTTCGGATGAATGGGGAGAGAAAATCGCAGTTGATTTGAAACAGAAACAAGCCAAATTTGACACAGTTGAAAAGACGAACATAACAGTTATTCTTCCACGGATTGAGGAAGGACGTGAAAAAAGTATTGTCATTGATGAAAAAGATAAACGAGCTGCCCGAAAAGCATTGTTTGATAATATCAGTAATAAAATTGGGGAGACGGTGCTGTATTACGACACGACACCACTAACTGGGTTCGACAATCCAGTTCGTATGAAGAATCGACTTGATGCTGTTGATAAGTTACTGAATTACGTTAATCGTGTGGTAAAAGTATTGGCGGGTTTCCAGAATTGCTGGGAGGGGATTCTATAATAGTGTTAAAAATTCCATGAAAAATAGGATAAAAGGATGATAAAGAATTATCCAACGGATTAAAACAGGCCAATGGATTTTATCAACAACTTATTTTATCAGTTGGATTTTTTCTATCCGTTGAAACAATATCAATTAAAGAGGAGAAGGCAAAGTCTACTTATATAAAGGATATAATGAGAATATATTTTTTAATCAATAAAGCTTTTGTCAATTTGTGTCGAACAATAAGGAGAGATAGATGATTAGAGCTTTTGAAAGATTTATTTCTGTTCCAGAAGAAACTGGAGTGGTAATGGTTATTGAAAAAGAATTCGGGCTGATCTGTGCTAAAGACTGGGCAAGCATGGCATCTGGAATAGTTAACATTGTAAAGTGCACTTTTGGCACAGGAGCACTTTATGACGAGAATATTCTAAAACAAAAAATTGAGATTTATAAAGATGTCGGTATCAGTCCAATGATAGGTGGCACCTTAACTGAAGTTGCTATAATTAATGCAGGAAGCTTTTTTCGGGCAGATTTGCAAGGTTATTTAAAATACGCAAAGTCTTTGGGGTTCACTCATCTTGAGTTTTCTGACGGTACGATCTATATTCCCGATGATAAAAGAGGTGACATTATAACAATGTGTATAGATGAAGGATTTACCGTAGTATCAGAAGTTGGTAAGAAAGACCCGAAAAAAGATGCTCTGATTTCACGTCAAGAACGCATTAGACTTATGAACAAAGACCTTGAGAATGGGGCTGTAATGGTGATTATCGAAGCACGAGAATCTGGAAAAGGTATCGGTGTTATGGGAAAAAGCGGTGAAGTCAATTTCACAGAGTTGGATGTAATTCTTGATGCAGTTGGACTCGAAAAAACAATGATCGAGGCACCTGAAAAAGCTCAACAACAGGCGATTTATATGAAATATGGCCCAAAGGCTAACATTGGTAATGTACAGCCAAGAGATGTTTTATCTGTTGGGGCTTTAAGAAGTGGATTGCGGGGGGATACTATTAGTGCTTTGAGAAAAGATGATTGGAAAAAGTATCATGATTCTGTGCATGCACCAGATGATTATAAGGAGGTTTCATGACCAACGATAAAACGTCAAATCGTAAAAATCTACTATTTGGGACTTTGATTGCCGCTAGCACGAGTAGTTGTGGTGTCAGTGTAAATGTTGCCACAGCCCAATTATTGATGTTAAAGTAGAAAAAACAGCTTATGCAGTATATATGAATGGCGGGATGCAATCGGTTATATCCCCCAAGATAATTTCTTTATTTCTTTATTGATGTAGGCCTGAAGGATAATATGGTGTTACAGGAAAAAGAAGATAATGATAAATTAAAAAATGTTCTTGATGTTTGCGGTTTACTTGATTTTATTAAATTTTTAGATAATGATATCGAATCAATTTTCCGAAGTAATCAAGTGTTTTTATCTGGAGGATATCAACAAAGAAGAGCAATAGCAGGTGCAATTTATAAAACAGAACTGATAAAATGGAAAAATAAATTGTTGTGAAAATTTTCAAATAATAAATTGTAGTTAATTGAAACTCCTAGGGTAACAGAAAAAAGTGCATATCGATTAAAAGGATGGGCATTCCTTTTCACACTTAGGACGTGAGATTAAATTAATTGACCATTTCTGAATTTGAGATAATTGCAAGCAACGACAATCTGATAATAAATTTGGTAAGTTATTTTATCTCACGTCCTTAAACATTTTTATTGCAAAAAAAATATTAAACAAAGTCAATTTCTTATCAAAGACGTTTTATGAAAGCAATGGATTTAGGATATGATAAAAAGCACCGTATTTATATTCCACTTCGAGATGATACCAAACAATCATACGGGGTGTTAAAAAATAGATTGCTCAAGGGCAGAAAGTCGTTAATGTAACTGGAACCAGTCGTACACCCACCCAAATTGATAGTAATTCAAGTGGCGCTGATTGGAATGGTAAAGTTCCAACCTTTACTATTCTCATATCTTTTAATGCGGTTAATTTTGATTATAGTGTTTATTTGGTATGTGTGATTTTGGTCACAATTTTCCCTTTTGTAATTTTATAAATTTAACTATCAATCCAATCTCCTCAAAAGCCGACCTTTTTGTATTCGTGAAAGATCGGCTTTTAATATTATTCACCTTATTCCACCAGATATTTAAGGTCATCTGTATATTGGAAATTACTGATCTAATACTATAAATAATTATCTTTGCCAATAAACTTATTTGATACCTTTTTCAGATTCGTGTTTGGTTCTTGAAATATAGTATCTTTCTTGTGCTCGATCTTGGCTTATACTTTTGATTGTTAACAAAAGCAACATAACTATTAAAAAAGGTGCTATCCATGTCACCATAACAATCAAGCCCGCATTTTCTTCTTGTTTATCCTTTGGTAATTTAGAGATGTCATACATAATCCAAACTAGTGTTATAATGCAAAAAACAAGAAGAAAGACAAGAATAAATGATTTACCGCTCATTTTTCTCCACCTCCTAATCAAATTTTATAACCTAAAATTTTGATCAACTCCTCCTATTTAGTGAAATGTTCAGATTTGGTTTTAGTTTCATCTGAGCCGACTCATTAATGCCGCAAGGTGTAGAATCGTTTCCCCTCCTTAATAGCGTAAATGGAATCGACTCGTAAGAGGATTTAAGACGCTATCGAAAAGTTGGTGGTGATTTTTTTGTTAGAAGAAGAAATGAAATGAATTTTGTATTATACAAGGCACACAGAGTTGTCAGGATTGAAGTTTAGACAGTGGGTAATAGTTTGTGATATATGTAATCTCTTTTATTAAACCAGACAATCCAAAGAAAATTAAAATCAAGAAAAAATATGTTGACTTTTTGATTTATATTTTTTATTTAACGAAAAAGTAAAGTACTAAGAAATTATAATCTAAATCGTTAAGGATTAAAAAGAATGAGATTCTCCAAATAAGAAATATCTAAATATAGACATTTTTATGTTCCGAATATTAGGGACATTGCCAAAAAAGATATTATTTATAATAGATTATGAGTAAAAAACAAGAAATTTTATTATTTATTTATGCTCTACTCATTCTGTTAATGGGGCTCTTGCCACCCTGGAATTAAAAAAAGGATGATACAATGAATGAAAAAAAAGACTACAATTTATTAACTCGTAAAGAATTCCTCAAAACATCAGCATGGATGTTAACATTGGGTTTTATTGGCTCAAAAACTTTCGACAAACTCGATTATCAATCACCCAAAACAATTCTTGGGAGAACAGGTATAAAGGTTTCCCCAATTTGCTACGGTGCCGGTCGCACTCAAGAACCTGCTCTGGTCAAAACTGTTTTAAACAAAGGAATTAGCTTTATTGACACGGGAAGGAGCTATGCCAATGGACAAAATGAAGTCATGATAGGACAAACTCTAAAAGGATTGCGAGAACAGGTTGTCATTCAATCAAAATTAAAATTTCGGATCAGTGAAAAAGGGAAAGAGCTTCAGTCTTCGGAAGTAGCGAAAAAAATCAAAAAACGGATGGAATATTCTTTGCATGCAAGCTTGAAAGCACTGCAAACAGATTATGTTGACATTATGCTATTTCACTATGCAACATCTAAAGAGTTGCTGTTTCATGAAGCTGTAATAGAATTTTTTGACCAGGCTAAAGTCAGTGGAAAAATTAGAGCTTGTGGATTTTCCGTTCATAATAATCATCTGGAAATTATTGAAAAAGCTTCCGATAATCCATTTTTTGATGTGGTTATGATACCATATAATCACAAAGGATCATACATCCATTCTGTTTCTGGTCGATTTAGTAAATGGGATCAATCGAAGCTTGAAAGGTTGTTAAAAGAATTGCACAAAGAAAAGGTTGGAATCATCGCTATGAAAACCTGTTCTGCGGGACATCTCGCCTTTTATGATTCGGAAAAGCCATCTTATGGAGATGCTATAAAATGGGTATTAGATCAAGATTTCATCGATTGTGCTACCGTTGCCATGTTAAATTTCGATCAGATCGAAGAAAATTTGTCCCATCTGGATTAGTTATTAAAATCACTTTCAAAAAAGCAAATAAAAAAGCTCTCATATAACCTTTTTCATTTTGTGTTGAAATAAAAAAATAAAGAGAATAAGAGACGGAGGGTTGTCACTCTACATAAATTTTTTCAATGCAATCATAGCTCGAAAACAGCAGAAGCCGTACGCTTTACGCCCCACGCTCTACTAAATTTGAACCTTTACAACAACTTTTGCTAAATCAAGGATAATAAAGAAATAGTACATTTTAATTCTTATTGAGTATAGTAAAGACATCTCTGCAACAAATTCTAAACATCCTCCGTAAGTTATAGTTGTATCCTTTTTATTCGGTATTGCAGAGAATATCATTTTGAAAGGAAAACAGCCATGAGACCCTCCCGATTTTTAACCATCAGTCTAACATTCTGCATGATCTATGTTCTCCTTCCGCCATCTTTAACTGGACAAACTTCGGGGAACAAAAACTATGGCTCAGGTACAAAGGAGGATCCCTATATTGTGCCTAAAACCGAGGCTGAGATCACAATTGATGCCGTCCTGGACGAAGTATTATGGCAAAAGGCGCTGGTGCTGGAATTGAAATACGAAGTTCGACCGGGAGAGAACGTGACCCCTCCTGTGCGCACAGAGGTGCTTCTCACTTATGATGCAAATAGCTTTTACGCTGCCTTTCGCTGCTATGATCCCGATCCCTCGGCTATCAGAGCCCACCTGAGAGATCGAGATACATTAGGTGGAGATGACTGGATTGCCCTGGTCCTCGATACCTTTAACGACGAACGTCGGAGCTTTGATTTTATCGTAACCGCCCAGGGCGTGCAGTTCGATCAAATCGAATCCCAGAGCGGCGAGGACAATGGTTGGGACACGATCTGGGATGCTGCCAGCAAAATCACAGACTGGGGCTATGCGGTAGAAATTGCAATCCCTTTTTCATCATTCCGTTTCCAGCGCAAAGAGGGAATACAGGTTTGGGGATTCGATGCGGTGCGCCGTTATCCTCGCGATCATCCCTACCACATCGGGTTGTTTCCCAGAGATCGCAGCAACAACTGCTATCTATGCCAGGCGGTCAAGATAAAGGGCTTCGAGGGCGCCAGCCCTGGTCGCAATATCGAGTTCGATCCTACAGTCATCGGCTTCCGTTCTGATGATCGACCAGATTTTCCTCATGGAAACTTTAAAAAGCAGAGCCAGGAAGCTGAAGTTGGGCTCACCGCACGTTGGGGAATCACGCCAAACCTGACCTCTAATTTTACTTTAAATCCCGATTTCAGCCAGGTCGAGGCGGATGCCCAGCAACTCGATATTAACGAACCCTTTGCGCTGTTTTATCCTGAACGGCGACCGTTCTTTACCGAAGGAACTGACTTTTTTGCCGCCTTAGAAAATATCATCTACACGCGAACCATGCGCGACCCATCATGGGGTCTTAAACTGACTGGCAAGGAAGGAGGCAACACCATCGGCGCATACGTGGTCCGTGACGAAATCACAAACCTCATCTTCCCTGGCAGCCAGGGATCCAGCTCGACTTCATTGGATACAGCAAATACTTCATCCGTGTTCCGTTACAAACGAGACTTTGGCAGTAGATATACCGTCGGGCTTTTAGGGACTGATCGTGAGGCTAAGGATTACTTTAACAGGGTATTTGGATTCGACCTGGATTTTCGATTCACGCCAACCAATCAGATCCAGTTGCTGGTGCTTGGTTCCAGTACAAAATATCCCGATGAAACAACGAAAAATTTCGATCAACCTTCTGGAACCTTCAACGATCGACTCATCTCGTTTGAATATGACCACTACACCAGAACCTGGGGCTGGTGGGCGGACTACGAAGAAGCCGGCTCACAATTCCGCGTTGATCTTGGATATTACCCCAGGGTTGGGTATCGCAATGTCGAAGGGGGATTGCTCTACACCTGGAATGCAAAACCTGGTTCGTGGTGGTCACGATTTAGAGTCGGCAATGATTTGAACTATTTTGAAGAATTGGATGGAAAGCTGCTGAACAAACGAGCCGCGCTTTGGTTTTCGTACAGCGGAACCATGCAGTCCTATCTTAATACAAATGGAAGAAAAACCAGGGAAGCATACAATAATCGTGAATTTGATCTGACTTACTTTCAGATTGAAGCTGGATTTTGGCCAACCAGCAACCTCCAATTAGGCGCGTACACCATATTCGGGGATCAAATTGACTACGCCAACACACGGTTGGGGAACAGGTTCAGGATTAATCCCTGGTTTTCTTACAATTTGGGAAAACATCTGCGTCTTTCCTTTGACCACAACTATGAGCGGATGATTGTTCAGGATGCACGTCTGTACACAGCGAACATTAGCCAGTTGACGGCTGTCTACCAGTTCAACGTCCGTACTTTTTTCCGAACGATCCTTCAATACGTGGATTACGACTACAATCCCAGCAATTATACTTATGACATAGAGAACTCAGAAGACAGACGTTTCTTCACCCAGTTGTTGTTCTCGTACAAGTTTAATCCCCGCACCGTACTGTTCCTAGGATACAGCGACAACTATCGCGGCAGCCAGGACTTTGGATTGACCCAGTCCAATAGGACATTTTTCATCAAGTTGGGATATGCCTGGGTAATGTAAAGGAAAATAGGATTGGTAAAACTAAGGAAAGTGTTGCAATCGCTGATGTTTGGATGATTACAAGTTTATTTTTGAACAGGTAATGAACACTAATAAGACAAATTTGTGACGCATCGTATTAAATTAACTGGTATCAATTCTTTGTCCGTGTTCCAAAATTTCATAAGCAACAGGATTTGTGATATTGAAGTCTCTTTCTCTGAAAGGGTGTGGCTCAATTCTGCTATCTATTTTGCGTCTCAATCTCATCAGCTCTAATTGTATGTCTATTGGATTTTCAAATTCCTTAAGAATTACGGCAATGTCAATATCACTTTCTTCGTGATATGTTCCTTTTGCATAGGAGCCGAAAAGAAAAATCTGCTTGCAGTCATAATTTGCTTTTATTACTGCTGCAAATTCACGAGCAATATTTAAAGCATCTGTTCTATCCATTTTCGTAATTCCTCCATACGATCAATCCACGACCTGGCATATTCGTGTGTACATAGCTTGTGAAATTCTCTTTTATAATCATCGTATCGGGCATTTATATTGAAAGATGTGATCGTATCAAGCCAGTCAGAATATTTGTCTGTCAATTCAATATTACATAATTCTGCTAATCTGTATAAATTGTGAATGGGCGGGGCGTGTTTTTTATGTAATTTTACATATAGTGCCTTGAGTAATTTTTCCACAGAAATATGTCCTACAAACAAAGCCCAATTGTACGATTTTGCTTTGAATAATTCATGCATCGTGTTAAAGTCATCATTTGCTGTCTCGATCCAATGATTCTTTATTTTCTCAACATCCAACTCGTTTATTTCTCGATTTTCCAATTTTGATTCCCTTTGAAGATGACATTATTCCAAATTTTTCACTGTGCAGTATAGACCCTATTTCAGTTATAATCAATCCCATTTATTCTTTTTCATTCCATAATTTTATTAGTTTACCATTAAATAATAAATTAAAAATAAAAAGTCAACAATTTTTTAGTGTCCTTCAAAAAAAGTGGTAAATCTTCTATCTACTGCTCCATATTTGCATAAAACAAAAAATAAGCGCAATTTACCCTTGCGAAGGTTTAGAGTTATACAATATATTAGATATAATTCTTAAGCTGCCGCAATATATAGATATTGGTAAAAAAACAACCTTCGCAATGGTATTAAATCAACAGAATCATAAATGAGCCCTCGTGAAAATACCAGGGCTCACATAGCCATTTTTAATACTTTCCGATAAACTTCCCGATAAGCTTTTCTCCTGGTTTCCATCCCGCTGGGACTGCCTTGCTGGATTTTCCGCGACCGCTTGCATCGCTTTAATTTGTCGAATCAGCTCTTCCACATTCCGCCCGACAGGACCTGTTAAGACTGCTACTCCCATAATAATGCCATCAGGATTAATGATAAAGCGTCCTCTTTGATTTAATCCAGAACCTTTTTGCCATCCACCGTAAGCTCGGAATACGGCACCGCGCGGATGTCCTGCAATTGGATATTGGACATTTTTCTCAGTTGGCGATGTTTTTTCCCACAAGAGAAGGAATGAATCGGTCAGGATTTTACCCCTCGATAACTGGGGAGACACAAAGTGCTTAAAAACTATATCAAAATCGCCATCCGAACTATTCTTCGTCATAAAGGATATTCATTTATCAATGTGGTCGGCCTCGCCATCGGTATGACCTGTTGTCTGCTCATTTTAATGTTACGGCTGGATGAGTTTAAGGGGTGAGAAAGAAAAATTGTAATTCTTGAAATTGATTTTTTTGTATTCACTGAAGTTATAATAACACTTTTAATATAGACACAAGAAGCAGGCGCTTTTTCCTGCAGTCTAACGTAATATTTTTCATCAAGTTGGTGTATGCCTGGGTGCTCTAAAAGAAAGGAAGATTGGTGACGGTCATTTTTTATGGCTGTTGCGAATTTGGTCGGTTTTTCTAAAAATTATTTTTTCTAATGCCAGGAAAATTACTCTAATTACCTATGTTAAGGTAATCACAAGCTCATTTCAATACAACAGAAACCGCCAGTGTTATGTTAGGTAGTTTTTAATTTGACAACTTATAAAGAAGCAATTGTCTGTTTAATAATTTCGCTAACCAGTTGTTTGGCTGGCTTTTGCATTTTTCTGGAATAAGATCGTAAAGCTAAAAAACTTTCTTCATCCAGCTCAACCTGGAAATGACGTCTTTTAATATCAGCCTTGAATTCAACAGGCTCCAAATATTCCTCGTAATCTGTTATACTATGTGTATCCCAGAATTCCCTAATT
>JABAOC010054310.1_pt2 | contig 13835 bp, 15 predicted proteins | sample 7062161 | NCBI WGS metagenome assembly JABAOC01 (sample SAMN14538625, study PRJNA623070) | marine sediment metagenome | biome: marine biome [ENVO:00000428]; feature: marine pelagic biome [ENVO:01000023]; material: deep marine sediment [ENVO:00002113] | place: India: Gulf of Khambhat ... | reverse complement strand
CAAGCGATCGGAGAAATGACTTGAAGATGTTAAAATTAAGCCTCCCATCATGGATTTTTTTAACGTTTTCTCCATGACCCTCTTCCTAGATATAAAAACACAAAAATCACTTGGACATAAATCTTGTCCATGAGAAAAACACCCAATTTTTAGGTAAAAATGCCTAAAGACGCGTCCTTTGAAGCGCCTATAAAACAGGAGGGGGATGAGGCGGCATCAACGGTAGCCTAATCAACGATTCTTTGGAGTAAGTAAAACCACGATCCAACGCTTTGACCATGTCCGGACAAACGAAAAACGAACACAAACGCGAAGCAGAAGGAGGGGGAACCGTAAACCAAGTTGGCGGCGGTCAAAAAGATTGGCGTTTCAGAAACCTATTAAGATAATGTATGATTAAAAACTAAGCTAAACTAGATTTTACTAGACAGGCATTAGACCCCGCTTATCGCGGAATCGTAAAAACACATATTCTCGATAAAGGCCAATGTGGTGAAACAGTGAACAAGGAAAACTTGAGAGAAACTCATACCACGTGAAGGTAGCCGTTTTCCGAGCATTTTCTGAATAGAAACCCTAGGGTAAATGAAGAGAAAATGCTTGAGAAAATATACCTGACTCAGCTTAACGGCGACTAGCATTCGATGGCTCTGGCTGGACGACGCCAACGAAGCGTTTCGCAACAGAATTATGAGACAAAGACGGGGATCTATTCAACTCTCCTATACTGGCTTAGAGTTGTTCCAAACGTGCTGGAAGTAGATCGACGCCACGCTGGTCAGCGTCTCGTGCTCAGACCATATCGCCGTGTCGACCCCAAGAGGCTTGGCGAGGTCCAGAAAGATGATGGACTCCTTTCCGTCTATCACAAGCCCTCCACCGAACATTCTGTCACAGACCCGTACCTCCGCCAAGCCTAGCTCGTAGGCGCTCATGGACTCCAACGCTTTCTCGGTGNNTCTTGCTATCCATCAACTTCATGACGGCGTCGTTCAACGCCGAGCCGAAGGATTGGTCGTCTTCGAAAAGACTATCAGGCACCCAGGGCACGGCGAGCATGATCTCCTTCCTAGCCTTGGATAACAACTCCAGTATCTTGTTGAAGCTGTTGCCCTCGCCGCGGATGATCCATATCTCCGGTATCTCCTTGACCTCGCTCCTCTCATAGAGGGGCTGAAGCTCGTCCACGAGCACCCGCCTATGTTCCTCGAACTCAGCCTCTATCCGGTTACGCTCAGCCATGAGCGCGTCTATCGGCGACCGCGCGTGGTATTTCCGAGGCCGCCCACCTTCAATACCAACCCAGCCCCTCTCTTCGAGCCCCTCAAGCACACTGTACACCTTCGTGTATGGTATGGATGAAGCCTGACTCACGTTCTCCGCGGTTACCTGCCCAGACTTCAGAAGGGACAGGTAAGCCAAGGTCTCGTACTCGGTAAGCCCTATATCCCTGAGCATCTTCTCGGCGCGCTCGCTGATCAGGAGCGTGGACATCAATTAGTTGGAAACCAAGCATCCCTTAAATCACTAGCGTTATTCACTTCTTTGAAGGTGAGTCTTCAAAAAACGTTGATAAACAAAGCCTGTTCCCCTCTATCTTGCTGGGACCAGAGTTGAACCACCTCAAGTCGACGGACAGTCTCTGCCCCGAGTGCCTAGCCGTAGTCCCAGCGACCATATACGAGAAAAAGGGGAAAGTCTACATCTCTAAGACTTGCCTGGACCACGGAGAGTTCACTGACCTATACTGGGGAGACTACGATCAGTACACCAGAGTATTAGAATACGGCTACCTCGGAACCACCATGAAGAACCCGAGGACAGAGGAGAAGAAAGGGTGCCCATACGACTGCGGCGTCTGCACCAACCACAAGTCTACCACAGTCCTCGGCATAATCGACGTCACCAACAGGTGCAACCTCCGCTGCCCCATATGCTTCGCCCACGCCGGAGCCGCCGGGTACCTGTACGAGCCAACGATAAACCAGATCAGGGAGATGATGGAGAACCTCCTTGCCAACGACCCGGTTTGGACACCCGCGCTGCAGCTGAGCGGAGGCGAGCCCACCGTCAGGGACGACCTCCCCGAGATAGTGGAGATGGCCAAGGACCTGGGCTTCATCCACGTCGAGGTGAACAGCAACGGCATCAAGATGGCTGAGAGCAGTGACTACTGCTGGGAGCTGAAGAAAGCCGGCGTAGACACCGTGTACCTCCAGTTCGACGGCGTCACCCCGGAGCCCCACATCAAGGCCAGGGGCTTCAACCTCCTACCAATCAAGCTCAAAGCCATCGAGAACCTCAAGAAATCCAAGTTCTACAGCACCGTACTGGTGCCGGTGCTCGTTAAGGGCGTGAACGACGAACAGGTGGGCGACATAATCAGGTTCGCCTTGGAGAACAGGGACTGCGTGAGGGGGGTGAACTTCCAGCCAGTCTCGTTCACCGGCAGGATAAACAGGGAGGAAAGGGAGTCAATGAGGATAACCATCCCCGACCTGATGCGCCTGGCTGAGGAGCAGACAGATGGACTCATCAAACCCGGTGACTGGTACCCACCCTCCATACTGAAGCCAGTCTCAGATTTCCTGAGCGAGATTAAGAACGAGCACTTCGTGGACATGAGCTGCCACCCCCACTGCGGCATGGGCACCTACCTATTCTTCGACGGCGGTGACCCCAGATCCGTGACCGAGTACGTCAACGTCGACTTGGCCATCAAGACTTTCGAGAAAGCCAACGAAAAGCTTTCGGAGGGGAAGGAGCTCAGAGCCAAATTGGAGGTGGCGGCCGGCGTCGTCAGGAACATAAAGTTCAGGACCTTCTCGAAATACCTGAACGACGTCATACTGTACAGCGACTACCTTAGCCTGAACAGGATGCACCACAAGATGGTCCTGGTCGCCGCCATGCACTTCATGGACCCCTACAACTTCGACCTCAAGCGAGCGGAAAGGTGCATAATCCACTACGCCGCGCTGGACGGCAGGATAATACCGTTCTGCACCATGAACACCCTCCACAGGAGAGACGTGGAGGGGCTGCACGCCCAGCCTCTGAGCCCCGACAAGGTCACGCCCATCTTCGACGTGCAGGCGCTCAACCAAAAGATAATGGAGGAAGAGCAGACCCGGGAGCAGGGGCTCGCGGAGCAACTCCTCCACTCCCCCGGAAGAGACACGCGTCATTAAACAGCTTTTCGTGCAATGACACGTTTTACGAGACGTTTTCCCGTTAAAAAGGTCTAGGTAAACCAACGAAAAACGTGCGCGGCGGCAGCCTAGACCCTAAGGACGGCGCCCTTGTCGGCGCTAGTCACCAGTTTAGCGTACCGCGCGAGGACGCCTCCCGTGACGTTCGGCGGCCTGGGCTTCCACGTGGCCCTCCTACTCGCCAACTCATCCTCGGAGACCAGGAGATCGAGCCTCCTCCCGGGGACGTCTATGCTTATCTCGTCGCCGTCCCTCACCAGGGCTATCGGCCCTCCGACCGCCGCTTCAGGCGCTATGTGGCCTATGCAGGGGCCGCGGCTCGCGCCGCTGAACCGGCCGTCTGTTAGGATGGCGACCCGGTCTAAGCCGTAGCCCACCACGGCGCTGGTGGCAGCCAGCATCTCCCTCATGCCCGGCCCCCCCTTGGGGCCCTCGTAGCGGATCACTACTATGTCGCCGTTCTCGATCTCTCCCCCATGGATGGCCTCCAGCGAGTCCTCCTCCCTGTCGAAACACTTCGCCGTCCCCCTGAACTCCCACATGGCCGGATCGATGGCAGCCATCTTGGCGACGCCGCCGTCGGGGGCCAGGCTCCCCCTTATTATGGCGATGCCGCCGGTCTCGTGCACCGGCTCGTCCAGCGGCCTGATGACCTCGTCGTCGAGCACCCTCACCCCCTCCAGGTTCTCCTTAACCGTCTTCCCTGTGGCGGTTAACACGCCTGTGTCCAGCCTCCCCTCCAGCCTCTTCATCACCGCGGGTATCCCACCCGCCCCGTGGAGGTCAACGATCTTGTAAGGCCCAGCGGGAGCCATGTTGCAGAGGTGGGGCGTACCCTTGCTAATCTCGTCGAAAAGCTCCAGGGGCAACTCGATGCCGCACTCCTCCGCCACGGCCTTCAGGTGGAGCACGGTGTTGGTGCTGCCTCCCAGCGCCATGTCCACCGTCAAGGCGTTCCTGAACGCGGCCTCCGACATTATCTTTCTCGGCGTCAGCCCCTCCTCGAGGAGCGTCATGATCTTCTTCCCCGCATCCTGGGCCAGCCTGACCCGCTCCATGCCCGTGCTCTCCGCCGTAGCCATGTAGGGCAGGGTCATGCCTATGGACTCGATGAGGCACTGCATGGTGTTGGCGGTGAACATGCCGCCGCACGCACCGGGGCCACAGCAGACGTCCTCCAGGTATCTGGCCTCCTCCTCGCCGAGCTTGCCGCCGACCATGAGGCTCGCCGCCTCGAAGAGCTCCTGGACCGTTATCTTCTGGCCCTTGTACCGTCCCCAGGCGGGGCAGCCCGGCTCCATGGGGCCGCCGAGCACGAATATCGTCGGTATGTCTATCCTCGCCGCGGCCATGAGCATCCCGGGGTCGATCTTGTCGCAGGTCGTGACGCAGACCATGGCGTCGAAGCCGTGGCTCTCGGCCATGACCTCGACGCTGTCGGCGATTATCTCCCTGCTCGGGAGGCTCATCTTCATCCCCTGGTGGCCCATCACTATGCCGTCGCACACCGCTATGGTGTTGAACTCCCTCGGCACTCCACCGGCGGATGCGACGCCCAGCTTGATCTCATCTGCGAGCCTGTCCAGGTGCACGTGGCCCGGGGTTATCTCGGTGAAGCTGTTTGCTATGGCTATCAGAGGCTTCTTCAGGTCCATGTTCGACACCCCAGTGCCTTTCAGGAGCGAGCGGTGGCTCAATCGGTCGGGGCCGTCGTAGACCTTGCTTGATCTGTGGCGTGGATTAACGCTCATACGGTGGAACCCGTTTTCACGCCATATAATATTTACTTGAAAAGACTGGAGCATCCGGATGCGCCAAAATAGCGCTGGGGGGTGATGGCCTGTTAACCGGTTTAATAACCGATGTGTGTTTTTATACGTGGACGATGAATTAAGCCTAGATGGTTAAAGCCACGTCTTTTATAATCTGATGTTTACTAAGAAGATGCATTAATTCCTGTGCAAGTTCGATGAAGTCTCTAACCCGTGGTGCAAATTATATATTTTAAGTCATTCATTGGAAAAAACTTAGTTCAAGTTTTAATGCTTTTGCTAACGATAAACCGAACCTATTTTTAATCCACGGAGGAAACTATGGGGATATGCTTGATGAGCCTCGTATAGGGAACCGCCATAAAGCCGCGGGGGTCTTCAACCCTCTGACGCATCACGCTGCCATAGGCTCCATACTGAGCGGTTTGACGGACGCGAAAGTCTTCGTAGACAACCGAGACGACCCCAGATGCGCCTTGACCTGGACGAAGTCCAGAATATTCCTGTCCGGGGAGCTCGGCGGTGAAGATTTGCAGAGAGCAGCGGAGACCATCGGCTGCAAGATCAAACGAGACAGCGTACGCCGCGGAGCGAAATACTTCATGGTGTACTTCGACCCCAAGATATCGCTTTCGGGTTTGTTTCAACGCCTGGGCGGCGTGAAGGTACACCCAGACACTAGGAACTACTACGAGCTCAACGCGGAGACCCGTGAATGGGGGGAAACCGCCTCTGAAGGTTTCAGGCTAGAGGTCATCGACAGGCGTTTCCTGAGCACCCCCTACGCTAACCTCGATAAAGTACGTGAGGAGATGTGCTCCGAGAGGGCTTCGGTGGAGGAGTTCCTCGAGAAAAGCGTGGGCGTCTGCGGTTTAACCGGGGACGAGGTGGTTTCGTGGTGCATGTCCGAGTACAACCACGGCGACAGGTACGAGATAGGGATAGCGACAATCGAGAAACACAGACGGAAAGGGTTTGCAACGATGACGGCGGGCGCCCTCATTAGGCGTTGCCTCGGCCTCGGGTTCAGCCGGGTGGGTTGGCACTGCTGGCAAAGAAACGAGCCCTCAAACAGGACCGCCCTGAAGCTGGGCTTTAGATTCGTCGAGAGCTACCCCGTCTATCTACTTGAAGTAGAGAACCAACTCTCTTAATACACTCCGAGCGCCTGCTCCGCCTGTGCAAGCTTCTCTTTTGCCTTGGCTATCTTTTCCCTCCTGTTTTTTCTCCTCTTCTCCTCGTCTCTCAAACTCATCCGCTGGTTCTCGATCATCGCTTTCACGGACTCCGGGGCCGGCCCGCCTATGACCTTTCTCCTCTGGACGTTAAGCACTGGGTCGACGGCTGAGCGAAGCTCCTGCTCCGGAACCTTGAGCGCCCTGCCCATTACCTTCTCCGAGGCCTTCCTGATCATCTCCACCGTGATCCCCTCGGCCTTGACGCCGTTCTTGAGGGCGCTGAGGATCACCTCTACTACGATGTTGTGGGCCTGCCTGAACGAGACGCCGTGCAGCCTAACCAGCGTGTCGGCGAGATCCGTCATGGTGCTGAACCCCTCCCTGAGCCTATCCATCATGTTCTCCTTCATTGGCCTCATGGTCTCGGCCACCCCGGCCATGACGTTGGTGCAGCCTACCACGGTGTCTAACGAGACGGGCTCCAGAAGCACCTTGTCCTGCATGTGCGAGTACGAGACGCCTTTCACCGCTGAGACGACGGCAACCATGGCTCCTATGCACTCCGACGTGTAGCTCTTCACCTGCTCCAGGACCAGAGGGTTCTTCTTCTGGGGCATTATGCTGCTGGTCCCGGCGTACGCCTCGTCAAGGTCTATCATCGCGTACTCGTCGGTGGACCACATCTGGATGTCTTGGGCGAGCCTACTGAGGTTGGTCATGTGTATGGCGAGGGCGGCCGATAGCTCCATGAAGTAATCGACGGAGGCCACGGCGTCCTGAGAGTTCTCCAACAAGCCGTCGAAGCCCAGAAGCTCCATTGTCCGGTTTCTGTCTATGGGCCAGCTGGTGCCCGCGAAGGCGGCTGCCCCCATTGGGCTCAGGTTGGTTCTACGATACACACCCTCAAGACGCTGAACCGTTCTTCTGGCTGCCTCCACGTGAGCGAGCAGGTAGTGTGCCAAGGTAACCGGCTGGGCCTGCTTCAGGTGCGTGTACCCCGGCATGTAGGCGTCCACGTTCCTCTCCGCCGCGTTAAGCAGCCTCCGTCTGAACTCTATCACCGAGCCTATGGCCCTCTCAACCTGTTCCCTGTAGTATAGCCTCCGCTGGGTGTGGCCCAGGTCGTTACGGCTCCTAGCTATATGCATCTTGCCGCCGAGGTCCCCGATCTTCTTGATCAGCGCCGTCTCTGTGGACATGTACGCTGTGAGGCTCGGGTCAGCCTTGGCGACCTCGGCCACGCTCTTCACTCCATCGACGATGGCCGCTGCCTCGTCACGCGTTATTATCCCTTCCTCGGCCAGCATCACCACGTGAGCCCTGTGGATCAGTGTCTGGCAACGGTAAGACGCGAAATCGAAGCTCTCTGGGCTAGACCGCCACTTGTTCAGTTCGACGATCTCTTGCGCCGCCGCCTTCCTCGCCCTGCCGAATCTCTCCCAGTCCTCCTTCCCTGTGTCGACCATTTAAAACACGCTTAGGATAATATTCCTGAATAAGTAAATAAGCAAGCGGCAACAGTGCAGAGATGAACGACGGGAAAAGGGAGATCAGGGATCGCTACGACGACATGGGCGGCAGGGTATACGATACTAGATACTCCGAGGAGCAGCGCCTTAAATACAGGTTCATGCTAGACGACGTAGAGATCAGCCCCGATGATATTGTCCTCGACAACGGATGCGGCACGGGATTGCTTTTCGAGCATGTTAAAGCGCAAATGGTGGGCTTGGACGTTTCCATCGAGCTCCTCAGTAGAGCCAGAGACAGAGCAAAAGCCACGGTTCAGCTGGTGAACGGGGACTCGGAGAACCTGCCTTTCAGGCAACGCGTCTTCCACATGGTTACGTCCTTCACGGTGCTGCAGAACGCGTCGTGCATGGTGCGTATGCTCATGGAGATGGACGCGGCCAGACGAAAAGACGGGTTTCTCGTGGTTTCGATCTTGAAAAAAGCAATTAGTAAACAGGAGTTTATAGGGTTATTCATAAAATCAAAACTGAAAATAAAGAAGGTTATCGACAACGAAAACATAAACGACTGGATTATACTATCTGAATAACGCTAAAAAGTGAATAAAATAACTGTTTGTTTCAGAAGCTTTTTATATAAAGCATATATGGACTATTCATTACATAGAAACGGTGTAAACGACTTGGAGCCAAGAAAGAAACCACTAAACGTACTGATTAAAGCAGTGGGAAGCAACGTCGCCGTCGCCCTCAAGGGCAGGGGAGAGTACTGGGGAAAGATGACCCGCGCTGACGGGTACATGAACATGATGCTCAAGGGAGCCAAGGAGTACGACCATTCGGGGCTCGTCGCGTCCTACGGGGACGTGTTCATCAGGGGAAACAACATCCTATACATCTGCATAGAGCCGCAGACACCGCCGCCGGGCGGAGACTGACTCCGAATCAGTTTATAACCCGCAGATTCTAATTCATACCGTTCAAGTGGTCTTAGACATGAGGCTTGTTGTGGCGGTTACCGGGGCAAGTGGCTCCATCTACGCGAAAAACTTCCTAAATGCAGCGAAGAGCCAGGGCATCGAGACGCATCTGATAGTCACCGAGGCGGGGAAGACGGTGGCGGGACACGAGCTGGGAGGCACAGAACAACTCACCGCTCTAGCTGATTTCACCTACGAGCCAAACGATCTTGAGGCGCCTCTCGCAAGCGGCAGCTTCAGGGTGGACGGGATGGTCATAGTTCCAGCCACGATGAAGACGGTGGCTGCCCTAGCCCACGGCTACAACGCCAACTTGGTGACCCGGGCTGCGGACGTCCACCTCAAGGAGCGAAAGCCCCTCGTTGTGGTTCCCAGAGAGACGCCGCTCCACGCGGTTCACCTGGAGAACATGGCTCGGCTCAGCAGGCTCGGCGCAGTGATGCTGCCAGCCATGCCCGGCTTCTACCACAACCCCGAGTCCATCGATGATCTGGCGAGCTTCATCTCAGGAAAGATACTCGACCAGCTTGGCGTCCCAAACAACCTCTATAGAAGGTGGGGCGAATCCTAGGCCTCCGCCCTCAGCTCCTTCATGAACTCCTCAAGATAGGACTCCAAGAACCTGTGGCGGCTCTCTGCCAGCTTTCTAGCCTCATCCGTGTACAGGAGCCCCTTGAGGGTGAGCAGCTTCTCGTGGAAGTGGCCTAGATAATCTTCAAGGGATCTACCGTGTTCACCGCTGTACTGCCCAGCCCTGTAGACGCCGACCGCCCCCAATGCATCAAGTTTATCTGCGTCGCTCAGGATCTGGGCCTCGAGGGAAGCCGCCTCTAGCCCTCCGCTGAAACTGTGCACCCTTATGGCTTCAACCATCCTCGCTATTTTATCATCCGGTGCGCCTTGCTCCATGAGGATTTCTCTGGCTTTCTCTGCTCCCTTCTCGGCGTGGCCGTCTTCACCCCGCCCTATGTCGTGGAGTATCGCCGCCGGCACTAGCACCGACATGTCTGCGCCCAGTCTCTCGCCGAGAACCCTGCAGAGCCGTATAACCCGCTCCGTGTGCTCGAAGCCGTGGCAGCCATTCATCTCTTGGCGTCTCTTGGACTCCTCCATGAGCCTATCCAGAAGGTCATCCTGCAATGAAGGTCACTGTCTCTGTATTCCCGAGTCCCTGCCGATGTTGACGGACAATTCACCCTTGAAGGAGGTTATGAAGCAGCCGACTAGCTTCAAAGTGTCGCCGGCCTCTACGCCCTCAAGTTCCTCGATCTTCTCGTTCCAGACCGTGAGCCCCATCTCTCCTGAGCCGTCGTCCACCACCCCCTCGACGAGGTTGTGCTCCAGGCCGCTGTACGTGGTAACCATGCGCGGCTCCTCCAGGCTGATCAGCTCAACTACCAACTCCACGTTCTCCATCCCGGGCCTCAGTTCGGATAGCTTCAACGGTGATACGTGAACTGATACATGGTACCCAATAAAAGAATTAGCATAAGAATAAAACCGGACCCAGCCATATGGTAATTGATGAGCCCCGAGCTTAAGCTCGTCTGCCTCGAATGCGGGGAAACCGTTGACCAGGAGCACCCCCAGTCGACCTGCAGGAGCTGTGGGGGGATTCTGGAGTACAGGCTGGCGCCGGGGAAGGGAAAAACACGGTTCAGCGGCTCATTAACCTTCTGGCGGTATAGGCAGGTCATGCCCGGGGTCTCCCGCGTGGTCAGCCTAGGGGAAGGCGGCACCCCGCTCCAGAGATCGAGGCGGCTAGCCGAGGCCATGGGCTTCGACAATCTTTTCCTCAAGGACGAGAGCAGGAACCCGACGAACAGCTTCAAGGACCGCTCCGCCGCCCTCATAGTCTCTGACGCCGCCAGCAGGGGCTACGACACGCTGGTGTGCGCCACCAACGGGAACCACGGCGCCAGCGTCTCCGCATACGCCGCCCGTATGGACATGAGCTGTAACCTCATAGTCCCTAAGGCCGTGGACATGGGCAAGCTGGCCCAGATGATGATCTACGACGCCAAGATAGTTGAGTCCGGGGAGAGCATAGAGGAGTCCATAGAACGGGCGCGCAAGCTCGAGGAAGAGCTGGGGTGGTACCAGGCAACCACGGAGCTCAACCCACTGTCCGTCGAGGGCTTAAAGACCATATCCTACGAGTTGGTGGAGCAGAACGGGGTCCCCGACTGGGTTATACTGGCCATGGGCAGCGGAGCCACCTTGCACTCTCTCTGGAAGGGCTTCCTGGAGCAGGAGCGGCTAGGACTCATCGACAGGAAGCCAAGGATAATAGGAGTACAGGCCGAGGGCTGCTCACCCATATCTAGGGCCTTCACCCGAGGAGAGGAGAAGCCCGTGGACGTCGGCGGCGGCGAGACCGAGGCATCGGCGATAAGGGTCGCCGAGCCCATATACGGGGCGTTAGCCCTGAAGGCGCTGAAGGATTCAGACGGCTACGCGGTATCCGTCTCCGACGAGGACATGATATCCGCAGGCAAGGAGATGGCGAAACTTGAGGGGATATTCGCTGAGCCGGCGTCCGCGGCCCCCGTCGCATCGCTGAAGACGGCCAACGTGAGGGGCCTTATAGATAGCGGGGACAACGTCGTATGCCTCGTCACGAGCAGCGGCCTCAAGGCGGACGACATACTCAGCAGCCTGACCAAGCACAGGAAGGCTCCCCGGCTGGGGTCCCGGCTGGCTACCAAGGAACGGATACTCAGGGAGATAGCCCAGCAGCCCACCTACGGGTACGCCATATGGAAGAGCATGGGAGGCGAGATGACGCTGGGGGCAGTGTACCAGCACCTGAACGACCTTGAGAGCCGAGGCCTCATCTCCTCGAGAGTCTCCGGTAAGAGGAAGGTCCTAGAGGTCACCGATAGAGGCCGGAGGGTCATCGAGGCCCTGGAGGATCTGCAGGTTCTCCTCTAGCGTTCAAAACGGATATTCGTACACGATACTATAGTTTAAACTAGAATATTTTATATTATAGCTATAACTATAATATAGTTGGGTTTGAGATGAGCGTAGGAAACACATTCACGACTAGGCAGCTGGCAGCGATGGCAATAATGGGGGCATTAACAACCGTNNAACTATAATAGTTTATGGCGATCCTAAACACGCGTCAAGTAGCGGCAATCGGCATAATGGGCGCCCTTGCGACCATAGCGACCATGATGTTCACTTTCCCCATACCCGCCACCAGCGGTTACTTCAACCTCGGAGACAGCATAGTAATCATCACCAGCCTGACCTTCGGGCCCCTGGTGGGCGCCCTGGCCGGCGGACTCGGCTCAGGGCTGGCCGACCTCCTCGGCGGATGGTACAACTGGGTGATATTCACAACAGTCATCAAAGGCGCCGAGGGGTACATCGCCGGCCACCTAGCGGGGGACAACGAAACGAGAACCATGAAAAAGACAGTCACGGCGTGGCTCGTAGGAGGCGCCGTGATGGTGGGCGGCTACTTTGTCGTCCAGGTCTTCATGTACGGGTTCACCGCCGCGCTCAGCGAGCTCCCGTTCAACATGGTCCAGATGATCGTCGCCGGCGTCGTGGGCATACCCATATCCAACGCCTTAAAAGACAGGCTTGAACTCTAACGTCCCTAATATATAGAGCGAGCCCGTTCCTATTTCTGTGTCCTCGGCCGAGAAAGCAGCTGAAGCCATCACCAGGATCGAGAGCTACGACGTCAGGATACTTCAAGCCATAGAGCTGGGGATGATACAGCACGAGGTCGTCCCCTTCGAAGACGTAGCCAGGTACAGCGGCCTCAACGAGAACGAGCTAGAGTACCGTATGAAGAGGCTCGACGAGCTGGATCTACTCTATCGGCAGCAGGACCCCTACCTCGGCTACATGATGAACTACAACGGCTACGACCTCCTGGCCCTCAACGCCCTCGTCAAGGCCGAGACGCTGGAGGCCCTGGGCCCACCAATAGGCATAGGTAAGGAGTCCGACGTCTACGAGGCCGTCACCCCAGACGAGGTCAAGGTGGCCGTGAAGTTCCACAGGCTCGGCAGGACCAGCTTCCGCGACACAAGACGAAAGAGGGAGTACGTCGCTGACAGGCGGCACATCTCGTGGCTCTACCAGTCGAGGCTCGCCGCGGAGGCCGAGTACAGCGCCCTCCAGGCCATGCACGGCGCCGGCGTCTCGGTACCGGAGCCCATGGGCCAGAACAGGCACGTCATAGTGATGCAACTCATCGAGGGGACCCAGCTATCGGACATAATCAGCCTCGAGGAGCCCCGCTGGTTCCTCGACGACGTACTCAAGGACGTGGGGGCCGCGTACAGGGCCGGCGTGATACACACCGACCTCAGCGAGTACAACATACTGGTGGACACCGAGGGAATGACATGGATAATCGACTGGCCCCAGTACGTGTCGGCTGACCACCCCAACGCCTTGGAGCTCCTCGAGAGAGACGTGGGCAACGTGGTGTACTACTTCAGGCGAAAATACGGGCTAGAGTACAACCTCGACCAGGCGTTGAAGCACGTGAGAGGCTAGCCGCTCAGCGTCATCTTGACGTCGAGCGCGCTAACGCCCTTGCCGTCGTCGTAGACGAGTATCGGGTTGATGTCCAGCTCCGCGAGCTCAGGGAAGTCCCAGACCAGCTCCCCGATCCTCAGTATGGCGTCCCGCGCCGCGTCTATGTCAGCGGGGGCTTGCCCACGGACGCCCTCGAGCAGCGTGTAGCTGCGGGTCTCCTCCATCATCTCCTGGGCCTCCCTCTCGTTCATGGGGGCGAGCCTGAAGGAGACGTCCTTGAGGAAGTTGACGTATATGCCGCCGAGGCCGAACATGACCATAGGCCCGAACTGTGGGTCCCTGCTCATCCCTATGATCATCTCCCTGCCCCTGGGCACCATCTTGTCCACCGTGATGCCGTATATCTTGGCGAGGGGCTGGGCCTTCCGGCTCTTACGCATTATCTCCTCGAACGCGATCCTGACCATGTAGGCGTTATTGAGGTTGAGCTCGACGCCGCCGATGTCCGTCTTGTGCATTATATCCGGCGAGACTATCTTCATGACCACCGGGTACCCTATCTCCTCGGCGAAGTCCACCGCCTCCTCGGCGTTCTTGGCGAGCTTGCTCGGCGGCGCGTTCACGCCGTACGCCTGAACCACCGCCACGGCCTCGTGGGGGAAAAGCACGTTCCTGCCGTCGCTCCTCACGCTATCGTAGATCCTCCTCACCT
>JABAOC010017128.1_pt2 | contig 13846 bp, 7 predicted proteins | sample 7062161 | NCBI WGS metagenome assembly JABAOC01 (sample SAMN14538625, study PRJNA623070) | marine sediment metagenome | biome: marine biome [ENVO:00000428]; feature: marine pelagic biome [ENVO:01000023]; material: deep marine sediment [ENVO:00002113] | place: India: Gulf of Khambhat ... | reverse complement strand
CTGGAAGGCGGCTACTTCGCCGCAGCTCCCTGGATGGCCGGAGCGTTCGCTGCAAGTGTCGGCGGGTTCTGGTGTGATCGCCTCTGCAAACGCATCGGCCCACGTTGGGGGTGCCGAATCCCCGGCATAACCGGACTCAGCCTTGTAGCCGTGCTTCTCCTTCTCGGTGCCACAGCCAGAAATGCCTATCTCGCCGTCCTGTTCCTCGCCTTGAGTTTTGGATGCACTCAGCTCACCGAAGGAGCATTTTGGGCGGCGGCGATCTTCGTATCAGGAAAAAACGCATCCGCAGCTACAGGAGTCTTGAATACAGGGGGAAACGTTGTGGGCGGTATCGGGGCCCTCCTCGTTCCGATCACAGCGGAAGCTTTCGGCTGGGTGCCGGCACTGGCGACTGGATCGGTATTTGCATTGATAGGTGTCGCCTTGTGGCTNNCTCCGTTTAATCTGATATCCAAAATCGGAGGATATTATGCTTATCTCCGTAATTCAAGGGACATCATACTTATCTTCTCTTAGTTGAAGTATTGAACGAAATTGCCCAGGGATGTCATCATTTCATACGGATTTTTCATGACATTCCCGCCATTTTCTGTTCATCGTGACAAACTCCACATCCTGACGTAGTCTCGTATTCTTTTTTTCACCTCGATATGAATCCGGGTTTCCCGGCGTGTTAAACCGTAGCCTACAGTCCTTGGACCAGACAGCATCAGGCTCCCAGAAAGGAAAACTTGGGAAGTCTGGGGGAGGGTGGGTCAAGGCGCTCCTATCTCCCTCAATCCATACCTGAGTTTTTTCATCTTGAATTAGACTCTCCGTCTGACTCCCACAAAGAGGAAGTGAGCTGAATTAATCAATGGATACGTATGATGTCCCAGGAATACGAATATGAGAGCAGTCTCATTGGGGATCTTTGTACCAGCCCTCCAGCCAAGAGCGCTCTCTATGCTGCGGCCAGATTTCCGTAAGCGTATCCCCGGTGTAAACGACGCCGTTCTTTATGACATAGCGTATCGAAGTGGTATTCCGGATATTTTCGAGGGGATCTCTATCCAGAATGACAAGATCTGCCAATTTCCCGATGTCGATCGACCCCAGGTCTCGATCCAGTCCGCTGATCTCCGCTCCCATAAGTGTCGCTGCTCGGAGCACTTGATGGTTGCTCATGCCTGTCGCCAGGCTCCACATCTCCCAGTGAAATCCGATGCCTTGCCTCTGTCCGTGCGCCCCGACTCCGATCCTGCCTCCGGCTGCGATCACGTCTCCGCACGATTTTGCCAGACGGGGGAAAACGTACTCCTCCTTGACCATCCAGCGCTGCCAAGGTTCCTCCCGGCGCCGCGCCTCACGGTCCAGAAAAGGATGCGGGGTAAAAAGACTGAGCTTTGGATCGTCGGCCACCGGCCCTTCCGTGTAATAGTAGTCTTCCGCACCCTGGGCTCCGTGCGTGATCAGCAGAGTCGGGACATAAGCCGTCCCAGACCAGGCGATGAGCTCTACCATATCGCGATACAGAGGGATGAACGTGAAGTAGTGCTGGTGCGTCGTGTATCCGTCTATGATCTCGGTCACACCCGGCTTGGTCTCACCGTTGCCTTCGGCATGAATGGGAAGCCCGAACTCCCTGGCTGCCATCATGAGGAGCTGCCGCTTCCGACGGCCTCCGCATTCGTACATCTTGACGCCTTCAAGTCCGAGGTAATCATAGTACCGTCGTATGAGAGCTCTGGCATCGTCCATGCTTTCGAGATTTTCCACCATTGCGGGGAGAATGAGGGCTCCGGCGCCATAGAATCGAGGTCCTACGAGCTGGCCTGTTTCGATCATATCGGCATAGGTCACGAGAGACGGTCCGGCAGCGCCGGTGTCATATCCCGTAGTAACACCGTAAGCCAGGCTCGAGATGAATTCCCAGGGTTGGATGATCCGTGTTTCCTGGGTGGTACCCTGGTGATTATGGACATCTATGAATCCGGGCAGGATTGTCTTTCCCGTGATATCGATGACGTGGGCTCCGGGAGGAAAGGTTACGGTTCCACTGGCACCTAAGCCCACAATCCGGTTTTGTTCGATGACCAGGTCGCACGATGGAAGGATCTCATCGCCGCGCATGGTGATCGCTCTCCCTCCTTTGAGCACGACTGTACCCTCCGGGATGGAGCGGGGCATTGCGATCTTGACTTTGGTTTCCTCGAGCTTACCCGAACCGAGATCGCAGCGAAAAAGACCGACGCCGAGAGAAAAACAGATTCCGTATCCATCAGGGGTCCAACTGGAAAATTCACCCCCGATGGTACTGACCTTTCGAACGGAATAATCCCGGCTGGGACTGCTGACACAGAGCGTCATCGGCTCTTCAAGATATTCGGGAACATCGGCGAGATAGATTTGACGGTCGGCCTCTATGAGAACCTGCCCGCCCCCAGGAGCCATAAGGATTTGGTCTACGGGCCATTTTTCATCGAACACGGTAGCCCTTAAATGACTGCGAAAATCGCTTCCATCCCAGCGGACAGAAACAAGCCCCTGCCATTGAGTCCTTGCCCGCACCGGCTTCTGATAAATAAAGATCCTTTCCTGATCGGCCTTCATGAAGTGGGGACGTCCTAGGTTATGCAGCAGGGTGATCCTCCGGATATCTCCACCCTCGGACGGTATCCAGCCAAGCTCGACGCGTGGCCCGGCCCGCGGAGTCATGTCCGAACCCAGGGAGAGAAGGTCCTCGATCCAGGCCTGCTGTGACATGGAGACAAAGACGATCCGGTCACCATCCGCTGTGTAGGTCGGATACCCATAATAGGCAGCATTTTGAGTCAGGCGTTCGGGCTCTCCTTCCCCGTCCGAACGAATACGGTACAGATGCCCCCCTTCCTTCATATCCTTCCAGGTCGCATAGACCACGAATCGGCCATCGGGCGACCACAGGGGTTCGAATTCTCCACTGTCTTCATCTGTTAGACGCCGGGGCTTTCCATCGGGAAGATCCATCAGCCACAGTCGCCCGAGAGCTGAGAGCACCGCCTTTTTCCCATCCGGAGAGATGGACGGATCCGATATCCGGCGGGCTTGTACGGGACTATCATCGACCCGAAGTTGGTAATGCACCGGAGGACCGATCGGTTGCTCCACGTTTACCGTGAAGGGAATCGAAGCTTTCTTTCCTGAGGGGATGCTTACCTTCCAGAGTTTTCCCCCGGCAGTGGTGATCAAGAATTGCGAATCGGGCGTGAAGGAGGATCCCGGCATCAGGTCCCAGCTCGCATGCTGGGCGCCCTGTACGTCGAGCTGCACAGGATAGAGCAGCCATTTTTCCCGACCCGACTGCAGGTCCCGCAGCTTGAGACCTGTATCGGTATGGAAACGGCTTGCGTAGACGAGCCAACGCCCGTCAGGCGAGAGCACAGGGCGCATACCTGCTCCTTGGGCATTACTGGCCGGATAGATCTCTCCGGTCTGTCTGTCATACACGGCCAGCTGATATTCGCCGATCTGGGGATGGTAGGTCTGAAGGGAGGCTGCTTTCTGGGAGAAGTAAAGAAAACGGGAATCGGCTCCGAAAGCCGGTCCCAGGGCTGTCAGGCTGTTCTTTTCTCCGTTTACGAGACACACGCCTTTTTTATCTGCAACGGAATAGAGCCAGAGTTCCATCAGGCTGTTGCGAACCACACTGGTTTTGGCGGCTATGACGGCGTCTCCTTCCTGAGTCCATTCCGGAGAGATAAACACTGTGTCCTTCCCGAAGGTGAGCTGCTGAGCGCGGCTGCCGTCGGCCTTCATGATCCAAACATTCTCGGATCCGTCCCGGTCACTCACGAAAACGATGTGGCCGCCGTCCGGGGAAAAACGCGGCTGAGTATCGAAAGCCATGCCTCTCGAAAGAGCCCTGGCCGTCCCCCCTTTGATGGGAAGCGCATACAGATCACCCAAAAGATCGAAGACCAGGGTCTGTCCGTCCGGAGAGACATCCGTCGATATCCAGGTGCCTTCATCGGTCGTGAAATTCAATGTTCTTTTCGGCTTCAGGGGCAGGTCTTCGGTCTGACCCCCGCTTCGCTCCGTCCACCCATTTATTGGTGCTATAAAAAGTGCCAAAATGAGCACCCCGCACATCAACAAAACCTGCGTGTACCCACACCTTCTGAAATCAATAAAAAGCCTTAATGCCTTCATCATTTTCTCCGATCTTCACTCATTTGGATTCTGAGGAATAAATGACTTTCCCTCCGAGGATGGTGGTGATGACTTCCGTGTTCAGGATCTCTTCCTCGGGTATAGTCAATAGATCCCTGGAGAGCACGGCGATGTCCGCCAGTTTACCCGCTTCAAGAGATCCCTTGATCTCCTCCTCGAAAGAAGCATAAGCGGAGCCGAGCGTATAGAATTCTATGGCCTTTTCCCGGGAGAGGCTTTCATTTGGTAACCGGGCCCCTCCCGTTTTGTCCGAAATGCTTTTCCTGGTGACGGCCGAATAAATCCTTTCCATCGGATCGAGGCTTCCAACGGGCCAGTCCGTGCCCAAACCCAGCCGGGCATTGGCCTGGGCCAGAGTTCGCCAGATGTTCGTGTATCTGGTCCTTTCCGTCCCTACCCTGTTTTCGAAAAAGGGTTGTATGGTCTGTCCGTAGGACGGACCGAACACAGGCTGGACAGAGGGGATAACGCCCAAGGCGTGGAAGCGGGGGATGTCCCCGGGAAGGATGACCGTGGCATGTTCGATCCGGTGCCGGGAATCCCTTCGACTGTTTCGTTTTACAGCCTCCTCATTAGCGTTGAGAACGATGTTGACGCCTTTGTCTCCAATGGCATGAATGGCCATTTGGAACTCCTCTTTATCATACATGGCGACAATATCGTTGAGTTCTTCTTGTGCCATAAGCAATAGCCCTGAGGTCGATGGATCATTTTTATAAGGCTCGGCCAGCAATGCGGTCGATGAACCGAGTGTCATATCGATAAAAAACTTGGTCGCGCCGAGCTTCAGCATATGGTGGTTATCGATGAGCATGCGTTTCCATTCCTTATAGTCCTTTATTTTTTCCGGTGAGGAGGTCAATGGGACTCCGACAGAAACTCTCACCGTGAGCGGCCCCTCATCGAGCAGTTCTTTAAAAACCGCGATTTTCCTGTCCAGTACTCTTGGATGAGATGTCGCTAAAGATCCGGGCACATCCTGCACGCTGGTCACGCCGCACCTGGCCGCTTCTTTTAAGGCCAACCTAGCGGCTTCCTTGTCCATTTCGTGAGACTCTTTATCCGAAGGCTGCGGCTGTTTTATGAGATCCATGGCTTTCCAATGCAGAATCCCTGTGGGTTCACCTGTGCCGGGGTCTTTAACGATGGCGCCTTCGGGAGGGTTGGGAGTGTCTTTGGTGATTCCAGATATTCGGAGGACATAACTGTTGACTAAAGCACAGGCTCCGCAAATTCTGTGCAGAACAACGGGATTATTGGGGGCGACTTCGTCGAGAAGCTCTTTTGCCGGCCATTTTTTACCCGGTAATATTTCCTGATCCCATTTTTCCATCACTTTTTCTTTGACCCGCCTTTGAATCTCATCGAAGGAAGTCACCCCATCAAAGGAAAAAGACAAAAAAGCGTGTCTGCCGGAAAAGAAATGCACATGACTGTCGTTAAATCCAGGAAGAGCCAGTTTCTCTTGAAGGTCCATGATTTTTGTCTCTTTTTTGTCTATATAAGGCTTTATTTCTTTGAAGAGCCCCAGGGCGACAATCGTGTCCCCTTTGAGGGCAAGGGCTTCAGCCCGAGGATTGTCCTTGTCAACGGTCACGATATTTCCATTGATGAGCACCAAATCCGCTGCCTGAGCGGGTGGTTCATGGCGGCAATATACTGCGGCCAAGACAAACACACTCAAAAACAAATATCTGAATGATTTCATGGAAGGCCTCCTGGATTGTGAAGGATTCTCTACGCTCGATTGGATTGACGTATTCGAGCAAGTCATTCGACTGTCAATTACCTTACACCTTTTAGACACTTTTGAAAAGGCATCAAATGAGTATGAACTCCCCATTGACACTTCAGTCAGAGATTTATATGCTTCTTGCAGCGAAGGAACAAAATCGTAGCGTCTGATTGGAAGGAAAGAATGAAAATCCGCAAGGCCGTATCATTTAGAGTGCGAATCAAAGAGAGATCTTTTCTTGCTTTAATCGTTTTACTTATTGCAGCGATGTACCCTCCATCAGCAGCTTCTTTGCCGTTTTCTTCTGAAGGCAAAGTCGATGCTACGCCTCCAATCTACGGATTCATCGTCGAGACTGACTGGCTGACCATGCCTGATGGTGTGAGGCTATCAGTGACGTTCTTCAAACCGGTGCCACGTGTTTCTGGCGAGAAATTCCCTGCACTCTCGGAGCAGGAACTCGCCGATGCCGTCGTGATCATCGATCAGCCTTCGAAACTGTCTGAATCCAACGGAAAAGTCGGCATGTGGGGAATCTCCTGGGGCGGTTTCAACTCCATCCAGGTGGCCATGAGGCAACCTCCGGCTTTGAAAGCCATCCTGCCCACGGCGGCTACCGACGATCTTTTTCATGACGACGGCCACCATATGGACGGTGCCTTCCACGTGGACCAATTCATGCCGGTCATGGACCACGGTTACAGCCTGCCGCAGACGCCTGACTACAAGATCGATGAGGCCTACTTCAGGGATCGGTTCAATACCTATCCCTGGTTTTTAACCTACACCAAGAACCAGCTCGACGGGGATTTCTGGAGGGAAAACTCGCTGCGTTGGCAGTACGATAAAATCAAAATACCCTGCTATCTCATGGGAGGAATCCTCGACGGCTACCGGGACAGCATTCCTCGGATGCTCGCAAACATGAAGGTCCCGGTCATGGCCGCCCTAGGTCCCTTCAAACACGATTGGCCTCACAACGGTGTCCCAGGACCCAACTACGAATGGCGGCACGAGGCGGTCCGTTGGTGGGACTACTGGCTGAAAAACAGGGATACGGGCATCATGGACGAGGCGCCTCTGGCGCTTTTCATACGAGAAGGACACGGCCCGGACATGGATCTCCAGAAGACGCCCGGTCATTGGATATCTGAACAGTGGCCCATTCCTGGGACGATGTGGAAGAAGTTGTTTCTCTCGAAAAACCGCCAGCTCACGACCGGCCTCCAAAATGAAACGGTCGAAAAGATTCGCTATGTTCCCAGCTACGGTGTGCAAACGGGACTCTGGTGGGGTGAGCCGACAGGAGACATCCGGCCGGACGATGCAGGGGCATTGGTCTTTGACAGTCCCGTACTCACGGAAGGATTCGAAATAGCCGGTTTCCCTCAGGTGTGCCTGCGTGTCTCAGCAGATGCGCGTCTTGCCCACTGGGTGGCTAGGCTGGAAGACGTTCAACCGGATGGCACAGTTTCTCTAGTGACAGGCATGCTTCTCAATGGCTCACAGCGCAATTCCCGGCTCAAACCGGAGGCTCTCGTCCCCGGAGAGATCTATGATCTCGAATTCGAAATGCACTTTACCACCTGGACATTTAAACCGGGACACCGGATTCGCGTTGCGGTGTCCAATGCGCTTTTTCCGATGATCTGGCCTACGCCATATCCCATGACCACAAAATTATATCTGGGTGCTGCAAATACGCGCGTGGAGCTCCCTGTGATTCCTTCTGTCGAACGGAGGGCTCCTGCATTTCTTCCCCTCGAACCTCCGGAAAAAAGACCCGAGACCAGACGTATCGTCAGTGAAAGCTACCCGTGGCCTCGCGGTTTCTATGAGTGGAAGCGCGATCTCTGGAGCACGAAAACCAGCGTGGAATGGAAGGGTTATTCAGATACTGCGAACGATGAGGACCGTTATTACGATTATGAGAGAAACTACTACGAGACCAATGATGTAAATCCGGCAGAATCGCGGTTCAGCGGTGAGGCCGGCCGCCGCATGGAGCTCGGAGGCCGGAAACTGCATATCCGCACCACTCTCGATGTCGTTTCGGATGAGGTGAACTTTTACGTGACCATTGTCCGGTATGTTTACGAGAACGATTCTCTCGTACGCCGCCGCGAGTGGAAGGAAACCGTCCCCCGCATGTTTAATTGAAATCATTTTACGTACCGAGATTATTTAAGTTTTGAAGATAGTGCAATGAATTGTGGGGACAGCTGCAAAAATGTGCCTGGAATTTGCAATAAAGAAGGAGGGAGATTCATGAAAATCAAAGATATCCTCATAGGGCGAATGGTGAGATGGGGTCTGTTGATTTCGCTAACCTTGGGTTGGCTCACAGTCACGACAATTGCCAACGGCCAGCCAAGACTTCCCGATGTTACCTATGAAGGGATCACGATCAAAGAGGTCTGGATTCCCATGCCTGATGGTGTACGGTTGGCCGCAAGTCTGTTCATGCCGGCCGATCGCCAAGCATCGGCCAAATTCCCTGTTTTGCTCGAATATCTGCCTTACCGCAAGGACGAAAGCCGCCATCACAGGTTCGCGCTGTTTTCCTATTTTGTTGCACGAGGCTATGTCGTGGCACGTGTGGATATCCGGGGCTCCGGCACCAGCGAAGGCAAACTCATCGCGTATGAATATACCGATCAGGAACAAGAAGATGGTGAAGTGGTCATCGATTGGCTGTCAAAACAGCCCTGGTCCACGGGTAAAGTCGGTATGTTTGGTCTTTCGTGGGGAGCCTTCAACTCCATCCAGATGGCCATGCGCAATCCTCCTGCCCTCAAAGCCATTGTCGCGATTCAGGGTACCGATGACCTGTTTCGTGACGACTGTCACTTTATTGATGGCATGATGCATGTCGATTCCTACGAATTCGGCCAGGATATTGCGAATATTCTGCCGACACCGCCGGATTACGCCCTCGATGAGGCTTATTTCTACGACCGCTTCGATACCGAGCCCTGGTTGCTAATATACAAACGCAATCAGCGTGACGGCCCCTTCTGGAACCGGGCCTCACTCAATTCCGATTACTCCAGCATCCGCGTCCCGACATTTGTTATAGGCGGATGGTATGACGGCTATCGCGACAGTGTGCCCCGTATGCTCGAAAAACTCGAGGCCCCGGTAAAGGGCATAATGGGCCCCTGGGCCCACACCTGGCCGAACGAGCCCTATCCGGAACCTGGAATAGAATGGCGGCACGAAGCCGTCCGCTGGTTCGATCATTGGTTGAAGGATGAGAAGACAGGCATCATGGATGAACCGCGGTTCGCAGTCTATGTGCGTGAATGGCATCCGCCGGGCGTTGTCGAAAAGGTCCCTGGCTACTGGCGTTGGGAGGACGGCTGGCCGATCGATCGCACCAAGAAAAGGGTAATGTACGCTCACGCCGATCATAGCTTGTCGCATGCGCCATTTGTCGAGACCGGGGGACAAGTTCACAGGCTCCGATACATCCCCACGGTCGGTGTCGAGGCCTCGGGAAACGTCAATTGGTGGGGGGATTTTCCTTGGGACCAGCGCGGCACAGACGCCTACAGCTTGGTCTATGATTCGACCCCCCTGGATCAAGACACGGAGATTCTCGGCTTTCCGAAGGCGGTACTGCATGTGTCGGCGGATGCGCCCCTGGCCGATTGGATCGTCCGCATTTGCGACATCGCGCCCGACGGAACCGTCACCCAGGTTGCAGCAGCCGGTCTTAATGGAGCACAGAGAGAATCTCCCGAAGAGCCGAAGCCGCTGGTGCCCGGACAGCTTTACAAGCTGGAGTTCGACCTGCACTTTACTTCGTGGATCTTCCCCAAGGGGCACCGCATCCGCCTGGCTGTCAGCAACGCCCTGTGGCCCATGATCTGGCCGACACCCTATGCGATGACAACGACACTGGTCACGGACAGCGCCGACACATCTCATGTCGTGTTGCCGATAATTCCCCGGTTCGACCGGGCCAAACCCGAATTTTTGCCGCCTGCCGAGGATCCGAAGCTGCCGGGGTACGGATATCTCGAAATCGGCGATGAGTCCGTCTCGGGCTATGCCGAAACCAGGAGAATCGGGCGCATGCCTCTCGAATTTAAAACACGAGTCACGTCCTCGGCCGCGTACGGTTCGGTTTATCCTTGGGCGACTATCAAGTATTGGGAGAATATGGCCCATGAAGCACAGGACAACGAGCCCTTCAGGGCAGGCGTGACCGGAAAGAGCCGCTACATGATCGAACTCGATAATCGAACGGTGACAGTAGAGGGCGATCTTTCATTGACCAGCGATGCCGAGAACTTTTACTACACGTACACGCGGAGGGCGCTGGAAAACGGCAAACTCATCAAGGAGAAGACCTGGAAAGAGACTATTCCACGCGATCATCAATAACTTGAAGAATAACAGATCGAATAGGGACTGAAGTCTGACCCAGCTATTTTCGTATTTCAGCTACTCTTTTGATCTTTAACAACGCCTCTTCAGCCTTAACTCGCAGATCATTATCACCTGATTCTTCNNNTTAAGATCGGCATGGCTTCTGTGACCAGAAGACTCTCCAATAGTTCTATGGAGTACCATTTTACATCATACGTGCCGTACTCTGCACAATCCATCAATGCTTTATGGAGCTTTGGGTCATTCGAATCACAACTTCTCCATGCCGCCAGGGCTGCTGTCTGGATGTGATCGGGATTTTCACTCGTCGTGAATTTCTCGATATCTGGAACCAACCGTTCATCCGCCATAATTGCGAAAGCATTCAAACAGGCAAGGTCGATCTCGTCATACCAGGCAGGGCGATTCATTTGACCACGTATAAAATCTTCGCTTTCCACTGGGTCCGTCTGGGCCAGGGAAACGATCGCCGTGGCAGCTACATCGGTGTGTTTGTCCTTCAATATGACATTTCGCAGTATTTCAACGGAGAAATCCTTTCTGAAATTCCGCATAGCCAGGACGGCCGCTTTCCGGATCCGGTAATCTGACGATTTCAAAGCTTGAAGAAGAAGTGGTTCCGCTTCCCGTGTGTTAAGGTCGCCCAAAAGATACGCTGCTTCGGCTTTGAGCGCCCAAAAATATTCCCCGGAGAGGATATCTGAAAACGCCTGCACGGTTTTTTGATGAACGGGGAATCCACGAGCCATCGCTCTCATGGCCCTGATGCGCCCGGGGATTTCATCGTTAAAAACCTGATAAATCAATTCATCAAGCGATTTTTCGAAACTAACTTCGGCCACCAGAGCTCCGCCGCCGTCGAAACTCACCATCAACGGATCTTCCGTGCAGTGGAACAGGAACCGGTCCGATGCATTTTTCACCCACATGGATTCCTTTTTTTCACCCTTCGAAGTGACAACCGTGATTTCAACGGGCAAGGTGAACAAATCCTGGCCTTCTATGATGGGCTGGACCTGTCTAACCGAAAGATCGATGAGCTTGCGGTCTTTTAAAAATGTGTACGCGACTTCGAATATCGGGTATCCGCCGCCGTAGACCCAATCGTCGAAAAACCAGTCCAGATTCTTTCCCACGGCTTCTTCAATGGCGATTTTGAAGTCGGAGCTTATCACGCTGGCAAATTCGTGTTTGTGAAGAAAATAACTCAACGCCCGAAAAAATTCCTCGTCTCCCAGAATGGTTCTCAGCATATGGAGGACAATAGCGCCTTTCAGATAGGTGATCTGCGTTGTATACATATCTGTAACGGTGTCGTAATAGGCATATTCTAGGGGACGAATGATATGAGTTTCCTTAACATAACGGAGATACTGGTCCAAAGCCTCCTGCCGGTCGAAAGCGAATCTTTCTTTGCCTAACGATTCTTCATCCCAGAGAAAATGGCAGTACGTAGCAAAGCTTTCATTCAGCCAGAGATAATTTATATTGAGGCAGGTTATCGTATTCCCGAACCAATTATGTGCCAGCTCGTGAGAAATCGTGTTTTCTGCAGTCCATACGGAGTAATAATCATAGAAATTCGGACCTCCGAAATTCTCAGGTGCATCTTTCTTTCTTAACACAGAAGCTCGATGCCCTGTTATCGAAGTATTTTCCATCGCCCCAGCTCCGTAATCGGGTATGGCGATTTGAGCATACTTAGACCAGGGATATTTGTAATCGAACCGTCGAGAAAAAAACTCGACCATCTTCTTGGTATTGCGAAACACATAAGCTCCTTCTTCCAAACGGCCTTTGGGAACCCAGTAATCGACCGGGATTGTGCCAAACGCTGGCTCCAGTTCCCCTTTTTCGAATTCGCCGACAAAAAGGGCAATGAGATATTGAGAATGCGGTAGATCCTGCTTCCAGTGAAATGTACGGTCTCCATTTGGCTGCGTTATAATGTCCACCAATTTTCCGTTCGAAACGGCCGTATAAGGAGGGGGTATGGACACGATCATTTCAGATGAAAATTTATCATTATATCCCGTGTATATGGGAAGCCAGTTCGCCTTCATTTCGCCCGCCCCATATGTGGAAACGATAAACTGGTCTTCATGAACATTATCCTCGAAAAAGTACATGCCGGCATTAGGTTGAGCCGAATAGAGAATGGTTACAGCTAAAGTATCTTTAGGTAAACATGTGCGGCCCAGGTGAATTTCTACCGACTCCTCCTTCAGAACAAACGGCAAAGGTGTGGTTCCCCCATTTTCTATGAGTTTTACTTTCGTAATCTCCATTCGATAGGCATCTAGGGCGAAAGACTCTAACTCAACCAGCGGAGAGAAAACAACGGTCGCTTTGCCTTTAACCGTCTTTTTATCGAAATCTAAACTTAAATCGGCTGTGTAGTGGATGATATCAATAAGCCGTTCCCGATTTCGGTGATATCTTCCCTTGAGCAGATTTTGGGCATAAAAGTTATTTACTGCAAAAAGAAAGCAGCTCAATAAAAAGCAAAAAAATCGCTGTGTTCCTTTCATATTTTCTCTCCATACTTTTTTACTCAGCTTCCGATGAGTGGATAATCTTCCCTCCGAGTATTGTAATAACGACTTCCGTATTCAGGATCTCTTTCTCCGGTATGGCGAATATATTTCTGGAAAGCACGACGATATCCGCCAATTTACCCTTTTTAAGGGATCCCTTGATATCCTCTTCAAAGGAGGCATAGGCGGAACCCAGCGTATAACATTCGACGGCCTTTTCGACTGAGAGGCTTTCGTCCGACAACCAGGCATTTCCGGCTTTATCGGAAATACTTTTTCTGGAGACGGCCGAATAGATTCCTTCCATCGGATCGAGGCTTTCCACGGGCCAGTCCGTGCCGAAAGCCAGGTGGGCATTGGCCTGTGTCAAAGTCTTCCAGATATTCGTGTATTTCGCTCTTTCCACTCCTAACCTGTCATCGAAAAAGGATTGAATGGTCTGCCCATAGGATGGCCCGAATACAGGTTGAACCGACGAGATAACGTCCAACGCATCGAAGCGAGGAATGTCACCGGGAAGGATCACCGTGGCGTGTTCGATCCGGTGCCGGGAATTTCTTTGGCCGTTTCGTTTTATGGCCTCCTCGAAAGCGTTGAGAACCACGTTGACACCTTTATCTCCTATGGCGTGAATGGCGATCTGGAACTTCTCTTTATCATATAAGGCAACGATATCGTTGAGCTCCTTTTGTGTCATGAGTAAAATCCCTGAGGTAGATGGATCATTCCTGTATGGCTCTGAAAGTAACGCAGTCGATGAACCGAGCGATCCGTCTATGAATCCCTTGATCACGCCGAACTTCAACATATTATTATTGCTAGCGAAGGTTTGTTTCCGTTTTTTGTATTTCTGTATTTTTTCCGGAGATGATTCGAGGGGCATTCCGGCATAGACCCTCACCGTAAGTGCACCCTCATCGAGCAGTTCTTTAAGAACGTCGATTTTCCCGTCCAGATCCTGCACACTCGTCACGCCGAACCT
>JABAOC010000042.1_pt3 | contig 13849 bp, 11 predicted proteins | sample 7062161 | NCBI WGS metagenome assembly JABAOC01 (sample SAMN14538625, study PRJNA623070) | marine sediment metagenome | biome: marine biome [ENVO:00000428]; feature: marine pelagic biome [ENVO:01000023]; material: deep marine sediment [ENVO:00002113] | place: India: Gulf of Khambhat ... | reverse complement strand
AAAACAGTCAGGCTCTGTCCGGTTGATCCGCTGGTGGAACCCTCTGTAATCCTTCCCCTGTAATTCGGATTCAAGAATTCCAAAAGATGATCTCTCACATCTTCTTTTTCTATTTTGGGAATATTTACGAAATCTTCATACGAGAACTCTTTATCATTAAAATCCCAGCCTATGCACCTGTAAGCCTGTCTGTAATAAGGGACTTCCTGAGCTGCCTTATTGACTATTCGTCTAACCATTTGCCATTGTTTAGAAAGAATCTCATCCTGACTTTTCCACTGTGATTCAGACAGCTCTTTAAATGCACGTGCAGCATACTCCCCTTTCAATTTCTGCCCTAATGGCCAGTAAATATGGCGGCTAAAAGATTCACGCAGACTCATGAAGTTAGTGCTTCTTGATAGAGGGTGATGTATTCGACGGCAGCTTTCTGCCAGGAAAATTTTTTTATCTGCCGATATCCCGATTCAACGAGAATTTGTCGGTAATCGCCATCAAGAACTATTTTCCTTAATCCATTGGCAATATCATCCACACTCAGAGGATTCACTAAACAGGCGGCATTTCCCGAGACCTCCGGGATGGATGAGCTCTTTCCAGCTAAAACTGGCACACCAAGTGACATAGCCTCTAACGGTGGAAATCCAAATCCCTCATACAGAGAAGGATAGCAGAGCGCTGTAGCTTTTTGGGTTAATCCCCATAAGATATCCTTTTCAATAACTCCACTTAAGTAAATATTGTCAAAGATACCTAATTCCTTGGCTCTTCTGGCTAGATCACTTTTGGGCCATTGTTCATGAGAAACTCCTGCAATGACCAAGTCAGGAAAATCATGAATTTCTTGTCGGCATTGGGCGATAGCTTCAATCAGTCTCCCAAGATTCTTTCGGGGTTCCAATACTCCGATGTAAAGTAGATACTCTTGAGGTAAATTTTTCGCTTCGATGAAGCGATTAGTCTTTTCTTCCTGACGATCCTTATCTGACATCCAGGGGCTAAAACCATTATGTATCACTCTTACCCGGCTTTCAGAAATCGGGAAATAGGTCAAAATCTCCTGTCTCGTGAATTCCGAGACTGCGGCCACGAGATCCACACGGTTAAGGGAAATTGTCATTTGGCGATGATAGCTTTCGACTTCCGGGTGTTTATAAAGTTCGGGAAAAGCCAGATAACGGCAGTCATGAACAGTTAAGACTGTTTTGATATATCTTGTGGGAGGGATTTGGATATGAAGAGAGTGATAAACATCCATTCCTTTTAGACAATAATCAAGGGGAGGCCAAGCACGTTTCCACCACCAGCCCACCAGTCTTCGGGGTAATCGAAAAAAATGGTTAACTGTTCCTGGATAAGAAATATTTTTTGAGTTCTTAGTGGCTCGAAAATAGTTCATGAAGAGCGTAAAATGATTATCCTCAGCAACATGCGGCAGATGTAGAAGGAGATTATGAACGACTTCCGATAGTCCGCTAAATCGATTAATTAGCAAGCAGCTTGTATCGACAGCGATCTTCATGCAACCTCTTTAAATATATCTGCTGTTTTTAAAGCAGTTTTTTCCCAAGAGAAATTGGCTGTCCAGTTCAGGCGTTCCTTCAATGAAGAAGGTGCTCGTTCTTCACACAAAGCTATTCCCTTAGATATGTCTTCTATATCTGATGGGTTAACATAATATGCCTGGGATCCTAGAACCTCTTCAAAGACTGGAATTCGAGAAACCAATACGGGAGTGCCACAGGCTAAAGCCTCCAGAGGAGGAAGTCCAAATCCTTCATACAATGAAATATAGCAAAATACATCAGAAGCGGCATAAAGCGCAGGAAGATCTTGCTGTGGAACAAAGCCCAGATAGCGTATCCATCCTTTTTCAATTCCAGAAGAGGCTATGCGCATTATGTTTTCGGCTCCATAACCTGGAGAACCTGCTAAGACAAGTTGGCATTTTGTCTTCCCCGAGCGGCGCAATTTTAAATAAGCTTGGGCAAGAGAGGTAACATTCTTACGAAGTTCAAGAGCGCCCACATAGAGAATAAATGGGGCTTTAAGTTCGAGGCGATTTATTATCTCTTGAATTTTTTTTTGGGATTGAGGACAGAATTCAGGACCAGGGGCTTCATGAACAACATGAACCTTTGTTCGATAATTTGGCCATAATGTGCAAATTTCGTCTGCAGTAAAATGACTTACAGCGATTACTGCATCTGTGCTTTTTAACGTTTTGCTTAGCTGAACTATTCGTTTCTTCGCAACACTATATGGAAAAAATTCCGGATAGCGCTGGAAGGATAAATCATGAATCGTCACTACTGCCTTAGCGCTCCGCAAGGGAGGGATAAAAAAGTTTGGCTCAAAAAAAATATCTACGTCCCCAGTAATCCATTCTACAGGCGGCCAGCCGATTCGCCACAATCGTTCTAAAAAATGCATAGGGACAGGACTCCAAGCCCACCGAGATTTATCTGGAAGTGGAGGTAAGGAGCTGTAAACATCATTCTTTCTGGGATGCTTAAAACCAGGAAAAAGTCGGAAATACATATTTTGAATATTTAGTAGGTTACTAACTAGATGTTTTGTATATTGACTGACGCCTTGCAGGTGGTTAGAACCAGATAAACATCTCACATCAACAGCTACTCTCATCGCTTTTCCCCAGCAATATAAACTTCATTGCCGCTATAATATTTCAACATGATCAATCGTAAGAGAAATAGCCGAAAAAGGTTAATCAAGGCTTCTAGGGGACGTGTCCATGTTGTTCTAAGTCTTGTTGCCGGATCTACTCCGCAGTCTACGATGTGCAGTCCTAGATAGGTAAAGATGCTCTTCAGACCGTTTAGGGAGTATGGTCTGCGGTGGGTTATATCTGACCAGAATTCTCCAATACTTGGCAGAAAATTTGGATTTGGTGTCACTACTACAAGACGGCCGCCAGGATTTAGTTTTTTAGCAGCTAGCTCCAACAGATCAAATGCGTCCTCATAATACAGATGTTCGATGAGATGACCTATGAAGATTCCATCCCAGCTTTCGTCGCTTTTTTTCTTAAGGAAATTGATAACATTATCTTCTACAACGCTCAGCCCCTTTTCTTGACAGATGCTTACTAGCTTTGCATCTACTTCTACGCCCTGACCAGAGCGGCCGCTTTCTTGGAGTAACTCTAGAAACTCTCCTTGACCACATCCCAGGTCAAGCACTTTTCCCTTTGGCTTGAAAAACTTTCGGTAAAAGGCTCGGGCTCTCTTCATCTGATTTTCAGGTGGAAAATAATGTATATTATATTTACTCATAGCATCTGATCCTCTATTTTTTTATAGACTTCTATTAATTGGAGAGCTGAAGCACGCCAGTTTAACTCTGCAGCCCGTTGTAAACCCTTTTCAATGAATTGCGCTCGGAGATCCTTATCCTCTAGCAATAATGAAGTCTTATCAGCCAGAGCTTGAGGATCATCAGGATCTGCAAGCAGTGCTGCCTCTCCAACCGTTTCAGGAATTGATGAACAGGATGATGCTACGACCGGGGTTCCGCAGGCCATGGCTTCTAGCGGAGGAGAACACCAACCTTCATAATAACTTGGAAACAAAAAGCAATCAGCGCCATTATAGAGGTCAGTCAATTCCTGTGTATCCTGTTTGAGTTGGCCAGTCATAATAACCCAATCTTGCAAGTTGTTTTTTCTTATGAAATCTCTGGCTTCTTGGCTGGCGCTATCAGAAGGACCGACCAATAAAAGGTCATGATTGGCATGGCCTTTATCCCGAAGCAATCTGTAGGCCTGAAGAATGCCCATCACATTTTTGTGCCTTCCGATCGCTCCCACATAAAGAAAATATGGTCTTACAATGTTGAACGCCCTTTTTAAACGCGCTGATAAAGACTCTCGATCCGTAAGATATCTAAAGACAGGATCCACTCCGTGAGGAACGACATAAATTATATCTGAATTTACCCCCAAGTGCTTCATCATGTCTTTTTTTGTAGTTTCGGAGACTGCAAGATAATAATCTGCCCGGGCCATAGCATTTCGTAGCACTTTTCGCAAGCTTTTGACACGCTCAGGTGGAAGAAGTTCTGGAATCACTTCGGTAGCGATTCCCCGAATTGTAACCAGAACTTTAGCTCTTCTGGTAGCTGGAGCGATGATTCCTGCGACATGGTAGAGATCTATATCCCCAGTGATCTGTTCTAACTTTGGCCAGCTTAGGCTGTTCCAGGTCCATCGGATCAGCCGGATAGGAGAAAAAACTTTACGGACAGGAATTTGATTTTCATCAAGAATGGCGCTATAAGGCAGTCTTTGAAGATGACGGCCGATGTGAAGAAATACATATTCGTTCTTCTTATCTAATCGCAAAAGCTCCTGATAAAGATTGCAGGTTGTTCGATAGGCTGCCCCAGTACCATAGATTAAAGGAATTGTATCAAGAACAATTTTCATTATTTCTTTTTTATAGGACTATTTTCTATCATTTCGGATTCTCCGAAACCATAATTCGAGTACGAGAAGAGCATACAGGTCCGCACGAGAATCATCTCTCAAGCTTTTTTGACGCATCTTAATGATTGTATTTCGATCTAGCAATCCAGAAATACATGAGTCTGAATCCAAACCCAAAGTATCAAATAGAGAAAGGAAGTGATCTTTTAGCCAATCGTTTAAGGGGATCACGAAACCCTGCTTAGGTCTGTTGAGAATACCATCAGGCAACCAAGGAGCTACGGCCTCTCTGAGCAAGCGTTTACCTTCCAGGGGGAAAGGGCTGACCAAAAAGTTTGACGGAAGAGAGAGAGCAAATTCCACCAGTCGATGATCCAGAAAAGGTACTCTTACTTCCAATCCGTGAGCCATGCTCATGCAATCCACCTTGGTTAGCATATCGTCAGCAAGTGAGGTGGTGAGATCCATCCATAAAGCTCTATGTACAGGATGTTTATGGGCAAATTTCGCGATGGGTTTCGAAACAATCTCTCTGAGAGATTGTTCATATTCGGAAGTTTGTCTGTGGCCAAATAACGCAGCACGATCAGAAGCCGAAGTGATCTGCCTTTCAACAACATAACGCTCTTCATCTGGCAATTTTGCCAGGTCCAGCATTTGGGCAAGCGAACGTCGTCTTCCAGAACGCCAAGGTGGAAGGAAGCGGAGTCCACGAGCCAAGATACCAGGTGCTGGCACTACTGCCTTTAGGGCGGCTACACGGTACCGTCCTGTATACCCACCCAAAACTTCATCTCCCCCGTCACCTGAAAGTACGACCTTAGCTACCTTGCGAGCTTCTCGACACAAGGCAAAGGTAGGCAGCGCAGATGAGTCAGCAAAAGGCTCATACATATAGTTAACTGCATCTTTAAGCAGGGAAACAGGATCAATTTTTATTTTTACTTCGTGATGGAGTGTCCCCAAATGATCCGAGATTCGATGGGCTATTGGGGCCTCATCGATGCATGTATTTGGGAATGAAACGCAGAAAGTTTTCATGATCTTGTATTTCTGCGCCAGAGCAACAACGGTTGATGAATCGACTCCGCCGGATAAAAAGGCAGCTACTGGAACATCGGATACAAGGTGTGAGCTAACATATTCTTCCAACCGGCCAACAAGTTCTTTAACTGCCAGGGAGCGTTTCCTTGATACAGTCATCTCTTGCGGTGTCCAGTAGATATCACTCCGAATAGCGCCATTTTGGATGATAACTCTTTCTGCAGGCTGAATTTTTTTGACTCCCTTTATGATACTCAAGGGTCCAGGCACGTAGGAAAAGGCCAGATAGGAATACAGCGCCAGAGGATCCACTTTTTCTTTTATCAAGCCAGATTGGATAATTGCCGTAAGTTCTGAGGCAAAGCAAATGAGGTCCTCCGAGATGGCAATGTATAGGGGTTTTATTCCAAAGCGATCCCGAGCCAGAAGCAACTTTCTTTTCTTGGAATCCCACAGAGCAACAGCGAACATGCCGTTGAGGTATTTCACACAGTTTTCACCTTTTTCCTCATAAAGATGAAGAATTACCTCGCTGTCACTTTTGGTTTTAAAAATATGTCCCTTTGTAATCAAATCTTTGCGGAGTTCTCGGTAATTATAAATTTCGCCGTTAGTTACCAAGTTTAGCGTCCCATCTTCATTGGCCAAAGGTTGATGCCCCCCACGAATATCAATAATAGAAAGACGTCTGTGTCCTAATCCTACGCCCCGTTCTAGATACATTCCTTCGTCTTCAGGCCCCCGATGCTTCAGTGACTTAAGCATTGAAGCCAGTGGTTCCTTAAGCTGTTGTATAGAGGTTCTAGGATTTATTATGCCTGCTATCCCGCACATAATTTTTTATCTTTGTTAATAATTTCCAAAATTTCTTTTGTAATAGCATTCCAGGTTAGTTTTTTAATGACAAAGTCATGAAGATAATTGGCCCTTTCTTTTCTTTCTTCGGGATGATTGTATAACCAGAGAATCGCATCTGCTAATGCACGAGGATCTTCAGGGGGAACCAAGGATAATCCTTGGATAAGATCTTCTGCGTAGCCTTTTATATACATGTTATTGGCGATAATCGGCAATTGGAAAGCTGCGTAAGTTGCAAAACGAGTTGTTATTGGACCTCCATCATTAAGGCCTTTCTTGGTCAAATTCATTAGACCAATGTCAATAGCTCCCATAATTTGAAAAAGCAATTCTGGATGAATATAACCAAGAAAAATTAACCTTGATATTAACTGCCTTTCTTGTATTTTATTTCCTAAATTATCTATCTCAGCGCCACCGCCAATCATTATCATGTGTAAGTCTGGTATCTCTTCAAGGCAGAGTTCCATAGCTTTAAATATAGTATCTAAATCATAATATCCCCAAACATTACCTAAAAATCCTAAATAGAAACCGTTCTGTGGTAGCTTTAGTTTTTTTAAGACAATAGAGCGATCTGTTTTTTTTACTATGGGGATATTTGTCCCATTCAATATCATATGAGCTATATTTGGATTTAAGCCGTAATGCTCGAGTATCCAATTATATCTTGGGAAAGATGGAACAATCAGGCCTGTTGCTTGCTTAAAATCAGAAGCCTGGTGTCTTTCGACTCTAAGCATGCGGCTCCTCTTAAGCCCGGCCATCTTCGCTTGTCGAAGCAAGATAGAATTTATTTCAATGTATAAAGGAATTCGAAATATTATGGAACACAACCGAGGGCAAGGATTTACTTCAAGTTCTCGAACATAAATTGCGTCATACTTTTTCAACAGACATAGCGCAAAGAAATATGCTGCTCCCAGTATTTTTGTCCATAATCTGCCCAGAGCCGAAAACCTCCAGGGCCATAAATAATAAAAACGGACGCCAGGAATCAAAGGGCGTACTTTTTTCGGACGGGGCACTACGGCATCTACCTCGCATGAATTGTGGCTAAATCCTTGCAATACTCCCAGTGTGTGAGTCTGACAGGCATTTGGAATATCTAGTTCTACAAAAGAAAAATATAGAATTTTCATAAAGAAGTCACATGTCTATTGCTTCTCATAAACAGCAAGGTACCAAAGAGGTATTTTTTTCCTGTAAATCATTCTGTAAAAATTTCGCATTCCAGAAGCGATCCAGCCGATCCAATTTCTTCTCGGCCTTTTATCAACTGTGGACAAGCATACAGGACATGTTATTGAAGGTCCAGTATAGAGATATTCTCTAGCTAAGCGGTGGCGGATGAATAATTCAAGAGAAATTGTTCTATCAGGATGAGGTAGCTTAACAATCCCTTTCAGATTTATACATTCAATTTTTCTGAAAAGGAACTTCATATCTCTTTCCCCAAATGATCGAACATGATAGGCCCCGTTAAAGATGCATCCACATACAGGGCAACGCGCATAGTTCCATTCCAATTTTTCTTGATAGGGCACTGTAATTATGATATACCTTTTTGTCACTCTTGCTATTTCATCCAGTACATCCTGGTAGATGGATACCGGAAGATGTTCTAACAACTCACAAGCAAGAACCAGATCAAAGCTGTTTGAAGGAAAAGGTAATTGATTTCCTGTCGCCTGCACTAGCTTGCTGCTTTGTATGTGTTTTAGAGCACTCTGACTGATGTCCAAGGCGACAGGATCATGGCCCGCTTTCCTCAGGGCTTTTATAATCAGGCCATCACCTGATCCTACTTCCAGGACTCTGTGGGCGTCACTCGGCACGGCCTTGGCTGTTAATCTTGCTCTTTCCAAAACCGTTTCAGGACGCTTTTTCCCCCACATCTTTGAGTTTTCATAGAATTTTCTCTGAGCTTCAGTCGTCATGGTTGTCGTCCGGAACGGAGAAAAATTTCAGGAATTCTGCTCTTTCATAGAGATTTCAAAATTTCCCTTAGAAGTTGCTTCTTAAAAAGCACGAGGGTTCCTCCATAAGCCACTAGGCATAGCAAAGCGGATGAGAAAAAAAGCCATTCGTCCATATCCGAAGGAATAAAGCTCCTAACCGCCAAAAAGATCACAAGTAAAATCGCTAAAATCCCCAAGGGAAATACAAAAGCATTGGACATGATTGTCCATAAAGGACGGAGAAGGCGAGAAGTATCAAAGGTGTTGATCAAGGCACTTATTCCATAAACGATAGTTACTCCCCAACTGACTCCTACTAAACCCCATTTTAGGGTTAATGGATAAACCAGGATAAGAAAAGCTACCAATTCAATTGTCTTGTTTCTGCTCTGGATATTTGGCCGGTTGACTGCCAGATGAAGTGCTGCAAAAACGTTGGTAAGTCCTCTGAATAGACCTAAGAGACAGAGTATTTTCAGGGCAGGCACCATAGGAAGCCACTTTTCACCTAGGCATACTGCTGTAAAATCTTGGGCAAACAGAAATATGAGCCCTGTCACTGGTAACAAAATAACCATGACAGCTTCAAGAACCTTCTTAAAAGCTTCTTTTAGTCTCTCTGGCTCATTCTGTAAAATGGAGTATGCTGGGAATGATATTTTCCCGACGATACCGGCCAGGCTAGTAACAGGGACATTGGCAATATTATAGGCCATAGTATAAAATCCGAGAATTGCTAATCCCAACAATTTTCCGACCAGGGCATCGTCACCGCTTGTTACGATAAAGGTCATTATGGAGATCCAAAAAATATGCTTCCCAAAGCTCAACAGGCCTTTGGCCACAGGCCAATCCCAGCGAATTTTTGGTCTATACAAGTGCATTCTGAACGAGCCAACACATTTCACAGTTGCCCAGGCAATACTTCCCAGCACTAGAGCCCATACGTTTCTCATCCAGAAGGCCAGTAAGATGGCAGCAGCAAATCCTGCAACATCTGCTGACAGCTGTAGAATCACCTTTTTTTTAAATTCCAGTTCCTTTTGAAAAAAGACAATTCCGATATTTGTGAATCCTTCTAACAAGAAAACAATGGCCATGACTTTCAAGACTGGCTCGAGGGATGCGTTGTCAAAATAGGAAGCAAACCATCCTGCAAACATGAAGAGTAAAACAAACAGAAAAGCCCCTCTTATGATTTTTATTGTCCAGGCTGTATCCAGCTCTGCTTTCCCTATTTTTTGTCTTTGGATCAACGCTGACTCAATACCTGTCTCTGAAAAAACGTTGAGAATATTGATCGAGAGGATTGCCAATCCGAGAATGCCAAAATCTAGAGGCAGCAACAAGCGGGCCAGGATAATCATTTTGATTATCCCCAATCCTCTTGATAGCCAATTACCTCCCAAGCTCCAGAAACCAGACCTAATGACTTTCGGTTTTAAGTTTTCCATTGATTATAATAAAAGGATAAATTTCTTATTTGAGTAGGCTACCGCCCTTAAAAGCATAAAATTAATATAAATTGTTATTCACCGAACTTGTGTTTTTTGTCCGTTCGGTTTTATTTGTAAGTCACGCCCATTCCCTGCATTAACTTCTCATTTCTGTTCGAATTATAGAATAAATCAGCCATTTTAAGGTTAATCGTATATAAAATTTTGAGGTTAAGCAGACTTAAATACAAGAATAAATTCCTATTTTATAATAAGTTACTTTCTTGTTGTAATGACTCTTCTTCTTTCAACTCGGGCAGCATCATAATTATTGCCGTGATAAACCAGAAAGGTTCCATAATGCGAAGTATAATAAAAGTATTGGCCGTGAAAGCATGAACAGTTAAGCCTATAAAACCAGCTATGAAGCCTAGCGTTAGACCTTGGCATAATTGATCATCCATTTTTTCATAAACACGGAGGGAATGCTTAAAAATTGACCATAAAAGCCATAATAAAGCTACCAGGCCAAGGGCGCCTATCTCAGGCAGGGTACGCACGTACTGTCCATCTATAAATCCGTGTCCTGATATTCCACGACCTAAAATAGGTCTCTCTTTCCAGGCATTATAGCTATCTTGCCAGCTAAAAATTCTTGCAGAGGCAGACGGATCGAGATAGATATTAAAAATTCTTGCTAAATCGGGCTGTCTTTCTTGAAATGTATATTCTAATCTGGAAAATACTGCTTCAGGCTTTAACAGCGCAATTAAAACAACTATGGCCAGCATCGATACAAATAATAATAATCTTCTCTTGCTCAATATTATAAACACAAGAAAAGAAAAGACTACGCCCAGATATGATGCACGAGACAGAGTAAATAAGAACGGAACGGAAATCAAAGCAGCTAAGCCAATTAGAGCTAGCCTTTTCCCCTGCCCAATATTTTGCAAAAAGAGCCCTATTGCTAGACATGAGATAAAGAGTAAGTATCCGCCAAAAGTATTGGGTTCACCTGTTTCTCCTTCAAAGGGAGCACTTACTCTCACCCCCTGGGGAATTTGTAGTATTCCATAGACAGATACAATAGCGCATGTTATGAACAAAGCAGTAAGGAAGAATTTTATCTGTTTTTTGCTGTGAATATGATTTGCCACTAATATATAAAGCAAGAAGTATTCAGCATATCTTAAGATATAAAAAAGTCCTTTCTCAGGAATCACAAATCCTAAAGCAGCACCTCTCAAAGTAGCGATTATGCATATCAGCATATAGACACCTATGGCTTTATTAAGGGGTGTTTTTATGAATAAGGCTAATCCTTTATTTATGGCTGCTTTTGCCAGCCAGGCTAAAGTAATAACCATCAACAATAAGTCATCAAAGCGGATGATTATATCTCTGCCTGGAAGCTGACCTATCATTATTTCTGGAGAAAGGAGCATTGAGAAAATCAATACAGCCAGCCCTGCATCCGTATTAATAAACGTTAACAAAAAAATTAGAGCACTTGCAGCTAATGCTATGGCAACTTTATAAGAATACCCAGTAATAATTTTGCCTAAGAAGATAGCAATAATAATGACTGCTAAAATAACTATTGTAGCGACAGGTTTTGGCTCTTGCCAGTTTATACGCATATTAATCCTTTGTACCTTGAAAAATGGTAAGCGAGTCTCTAAAAAGAGAACCATTCTCTTGCATTTTAATATTTAAAAGGAGCATCATTGGCTCTTGACTCTTTAGGTTAATTACAGACTTATTAGTCTTATTACAGTTAATAAAGTTCTTGATATTAGTAAATAGCCTTTATAGATGATATTTTGAATGATTTTTCTTCTTTTTTTATCACCTGAGAAGATGATTTATTCTCACCATCTCAAGCAGAGAAAAAAGCAAACCAGAAAAAGGGGACAGGCTACTTTTTTCAATCAGGTGATTGACTCTTTTTTTTAAATTAATCATTAATGTGGACGACTTTGAAGTGTGACAGTCTCAAGCTGTGATTGAAAAATCAGGGCTGACTTTTTTTATAATAAAAAAGTAGCCTGTCCCCATTTTCACCACAAAGGGCTTTAGCTCTGCTTAAGTCTATATTTGCTGGAAGATAACCAACGAGCGGTAGTATTCGTTTGTTTCTAAGAGTGACTGGTGTTTGCCAACGTCAATAAGGCGGTTCTCATTCAACAGCAGGATGCAGTCTGAGTCCCTGATAGTGGAGAGTCGGTGGGCTGCCACGAACAGCGTCTTGCCTCGGACGAGAGAGGGGAGCGTGCGGAAGATCGACTTTTCTGTCATGCTGTCTAAGGCAGCGGTTGGCTCATCCAGCACCAGGATATCTGGATTCTTCACAAGCGCTCGAGCAATCGAAAGTCGCTGTTTTTGTCCCTCCGAGAGGTTGACTCCCTTTTCGCCGATTTCAGTCTCATAGCCTCCTGGCAGGCTGTTGATAAACTCGTGGATGCCAGACGCTTTTGAAGCCCGAATAACCTGCTCTTTGCTTGCCTCGGGATTCCCGTAGCGGAGGTTTTCCATGATGGTGCCAGAGAGGAGGAGTGTGCTCTGGGAGACGTACCCGATCCGACGGCGCAGAGACGACACTTCATAATCAGATGCTGGACGGCCGTCGAAGTAGATCTCTCCTGAAGCGGGCCTATAAAAACGGAGGATAAGACTCATCACGGTTGTCTTGCCCACACCGCTGGGCCCCACAATTGCGACATGTTCTCCGGGACGGATACGAAAGGAGACATCCTCGAGTACAGGATCGCGGTCATCGTAGGAGAAGGAGACGTTCTTGAACTCGATCTCCCCTTTTAGACGATCGATCGTTTTGCCGACTCCTATTTTCTCTTCCGGAACAATGTCAAAAAGGGCAGAGACTCTTTCCAGCGCTGCTCGTGCATTTTGTAGTTCTAGGTTTGCTGAGGCCAGAAATTGGGCCGGACCGAACACGTATCCCAGGTAAGCTTGAAAAGCGAGCAGAGAGCCAAGGGTCCATTGGCCCATGATCACCCAGTAAGCGCCCAAAGCCAGCGCAACGCCTCGGGCTACAGCAGGCATGGAATTAATTAGAAAATTAGCGACTGAACCCACTGTGGATTGTTCTAGCGAGATTTGAAATGAGCCCTTCAAACCGGACATCAACCGCCCTATTGTTCGAGCTTCAGAGGAGAAAGCCTTTATCAAAGAGACTGAAGACAACGACTCCTGAAACTCACTCGAGACCATGGCCTGTTTTTCTATGCTCTGATGGCTCAAGATACGCATCTTACCAGAAAAGTAACGTACAGAAAGAGCGATAAAAGGAAGGATAACCACAACACCTGCTGCCAGCCTCCACTCCAGGTAGAACAGAAGCCCTAATCCGCCTATACAGCGGATGGTGTTGCTGAAGATGTGAACTATGGTGCTGGAAAAAAACCATCGCAGCCCTTCCACATCAGAAGATAAGCGAGACATCAGATATCCCGTTTGGCTGTCGTCGAAAAAAGATTTTGGAAGACTCAGGGTATGATCGAGCAGGTCTTTCTGGATGTCGAGAGTGACTCCCTGTTCAAAACGGGTAAAATAGTATTTCTGGAGCAAATTCGCCAAGTGTTCCGCCAAAAAGATCGCCATTAGAAGGAGGATTGCCCCGATGAGCAGTCCCAGTTGACGGTCGAGGATAACATTATCAACGACATAGCGCATGATGAGAGGTTGAGGAAAACCGAGCAAAGAAGTGAAGATGACCAGTCCAGCGCCCAACAAGCCCTTCCACCAATGCCGTCTGACAAAAGGGCTCAGGTTCTGGAGGTTGGCCTTGAAGCCGGAATATCCCTCCTTCGCGGCGAGGCGGTCTTCGGGCAGCTTTCTTGAAAGACCGCGTTTAAGATAGGAGAACCAGTTGCGCACGTCCTTAATCGGGCGTCTCGATATACGAGCGAGACTTCGTCATTTGAATCTTATGTTTATTGTAGGAGCTTGATTCATCAAGTCCGCACTTATTATTTGTCTTATCAATTGGTTTAAAAAATTATATATCATAAATAAGGATTAAGCGCAAAAACGGGGTCAGACTTGCAAAACTTGAGTAATTGCGGTCATGCCTTTTTTCC
>JABAOC010011975.1_pt3 | contig 13854 bp, 11 predicted proteins | sample 7062161 | NCBI WGS metagenome assembly JABAOC01 (sample SAMN14538625, study PRJNA623070) | marine sediment metagenome | biome: marine biome [ENVO:00000428]; feature: marine pelagic biome [ENVO:01000023]; material: deep marine sediment [ENVO:00002113] | place: India: Gulf of Khambhat ... | reverse complement strand
CGTTGGAGAAGCAAGGTCGCGAAATCGTTCATCTTGAGATTGGTGAACCAGATTTCGATACCCCAAAAAACGTTCGAGATGCGGCCATTGAAGCTATGAAGGCTGGCTATACTCACTATGTTCCATCCGCTGGAATCCCAGAGTTCCGAACAGCAATAGCTGACTACATTTCCAGAACCCGAAGTATCGATGTAAGCCCTAAAGAAGTGGTTGTGACACCCGGTGCCAAGCCAATAATTTTCTTCAGTATGCTCGCTTGTCTCGAATACGGTGACGAAGTCATGTACCCGAATCCCGGATTCCCAGCGTATGAATCTCTCACAAAATTCATCGGGGCCAAAGCTGTGCCCATGCATCTCAAGGAAGAGAACAACTTTGCCTTGGACACAGTTGACATTCTGAAGAAGATTACAGACAAGACCAAGATGATCATTCTCAACTTTCCAGAAAATCCCACTGGTGGCCTTCTCACAGAAGAGAATCTGGAAGGAATTGCCGACAAAGTAAAGGACAGACAGGACTTAATCATCCTCTCAGACGAAATCTATAGCCGAATCATCTATGATGGCAAGCATAGGAGTATTGCTTCGCTTCCTGGAATGAAATCCAAGACAACGATCATCGATGGATTCTCTAAAACGTATGCAATGACTGGATGGCGACTTGGCTACGGCGTCATGCGACAAGATATGGCAGAAAAGATCTCCCAACTAATGATGAACTCAAACTCCTGCACCAGCGCCTTTACGCAGATGGCTGGCATTGAAGCTCTGACCGGGCCTCAAGAAGAAGTGGATAAGATGGTTGACGAGTTCAAACAGAGGAGAGACGTGATCATCGATGGCTTGAACAGAATCGAGGGAATCACCTGCAAGAAACCTCAAGCAACCTTCTATGCCTTTCCAAACATACAGGACCTGCACATGACGAGTCAAGCGCTCACAGATCTGCTGCTGAACGAAGCAGGAGTCGCTGCTCTCTCAGGGACTTCATTTGGTTCTAATGGTGAAGGTTATCTGAGGTTCTCTTTCGCCAACTCAATTGCCAACATAGAGAAAGCTCTCGTTCGCATAAAAGAGACTGTAGAAAATCTCTAATCCTGAAGTCAAATGATTCAACGCACTTGCTGCAGCACCCGATGACAACAGGAGAGTGACTGCCCTTTCAGGCTTGCTCGCTGCCGCCTGACACGCTCCTGACGGAACACACCTGTTGATTACAGCATCCAAGCTTAAGATCTGCAGGTCGAGCTCCTAGAATATCGTCAACGGCCTGTATTCCCCGAAAGTGTCTCTCAGAACATTACAGATTTCACCGATTGTGGCGTATTCTCTCACTGCGTTCAGAATTGGATACATAAGGTTCTGCGATTCTGAGTCTGCCGCAACATGAAGGTTTTCCAGAGCTCTGTTGACTGCCTGTTGGTCTCTCTTCTTCTTCACAATAAGCAGTCGTTCAACCACTTTCTTCTCCACCGTTGGATCTACGCGCAAGATCTTTATCGGCGTTGTCTGCTCATCAATGAACTGGTTTACCCCAACGATAATTGAGTCTTCGTTCTCCACTTCTTTCTGGAATCTGTAAGCACTCTCAGTGATTTCTCGCTGCAGGTATCCTCTCTCTATAGCTCGTACAGCCCCACCTTGTCTGTCGATTTCCTCAATATAGTGCATTGCCTCCTCTTCGATTTGATTAGTTAACGCTTCGATGCAGTAGCTGCCTCCAAGAGGGTCCACCGTGTTCGGCACACCTGTTTCATGCGCAATCATCTGCTGGGTCCGCAAAGCAATCGTCACCGCTCTCTGACTCGGCAAGGCATAAGCCTCATCGAAGCTGTTGGTGTGAAGGCTTTGAGTGCCACCAAGGACGGCTGCGAGCGCCTGAAGAGCCACGCGAACAATGTTATTGTGCGGTTGCTGGGCAGTCAAGGTTACTCCACTAGTTTGAGTGTGGAAGCGCAGCTGCCAGGAAGAGGATTTCTTCGCCTTGAATCTGTCGCGCATTATCCGAGCCCACAATCGTCTCGCAGCTCTGAACTTCGCAATCTCTTCAAGAAAGTTGTTGTGGCACGCGAAAAAGAAAGACAATCTGGCCGCAAAATCGTCGATGTCCAACGCGCGATTCACAGCAGCGTCCACGTAAGCTATGCCATTTGCCAAGGTGAACGCAACCTCCTGCACCGATGTGGCCCCTGCTTCACGGATATGGTAGCCACTGATGCTTATCGTGTTCCATCGGGGCATATTTCTGCTGCAATACTCAAAGATGTCTGTAACCAATCTCATGCTGGGCTCAGGAGGATAGATGTACATACCACGGGCCACATACTCTTTGAGAACATCATTCTGAACGGTACCGCCGAGAGATGACGGGGGAATATTCCGTTCTTGAGCCACTCCCAAATACATGGCCAAGAGCACTGCTGCCGGTGCATTGATTGTCATACTGGTCGTGACTTTGTCAAGGGGGATGCCGCTGAACAAGAGCTCCATCTCTTTCAAAGTGGAGACACTAACGCCAACTTTTCCCACCTCCCCACATGAGAGTGGATGATTGCAGTCCAATCCAATCTGTGTAGGGAAATCAAAAGCGACACTCAAGCCGCTTTGCCCTTGGTCCAACAAATACTTGAAGCGCCTATTTGTTTGCTCAGCAGTTCCGAAACCTGCGTATTGACGCATGGTCCACAGTCGTCCGCGGTACATGGTCGAATAGACGCCGCGAGTGAAAGGAAACTCCCCTGGAAAACCCAAGTCTTGAATATAGTTCAGATGCGGAACTTCGAGAGGAGTATACAACCTTTCAATCGGCGTCATAGCACTGGACAGATACGGATCCTTTCTTTCCTGCAATCGGGTCAAGTTCTTCGTCAAGACTCTCTTTTTCCATCTGTCGCTTTCGGCTTTCAGCAGTCTCAGTTTTTCTGGATCAAACAGTTTCATTACACCTTGGTCAGCGTTTACTATACGTCGGCATGTTGATAGTTAGATTGATTCCAAGAACTCATCAAGTCGCCCCTTGAGCTCCAGTTGCATTAACCAGTCCACGATGCCTCTGCGAGGTTTCCGACGTCCCTGAATCACATCGATGATTTCCGACACTACGTCTTCAGGTTTCTTGCCTGAAACGTCGATTTCATGCACTTTGCTCTCCTGATAGGCATGAACTGCGTCGAATAGGCATACATCCAATATTTCGGCTGCAACGTTCTCCGCGATCTTCTCCTTCGCATACTTCCTCTTCTCCAGAACCTCTCTCAACTCATCAGGGTTACGCCTGAGTACGAATGCAAATAGAACATCTTCCCCTCTCACCACATCCATGGCGAAGTGCCCCTCTACAAACACGTATCCTTCAACCTCTTGAATGATTTCGGCGATTTTCTCTGCAACTCGTTCAACATCAGCGATCAGAGCTCCACGTTGCGTGTCCACGCCACTGTCTAAGCCCTCGTCCTTGACCAAATCACCTACGTTGATGTATCTGCCTTTCAGATGAGTGGCGAGGAGCCTGGATATGGAAGACTTGCCGACACCTGGTGAACCGACAACAACAAGAGCTTTTTCCACGTTCACATCACCCTAACCTGCCAACGCGTTGTCATTGAGGTTGACGCCACGCACCAGTTAGTACTTGTTCAACTCTCGCCTCGTGAGCAGCATCAAGCTCTTCCTATTCGCATAAGCTTTGGCGTGACTGCTGAATTTTTCCGAAATCACAATAGGTTTTCTGAAACCAGCATCTTCAGAGGCTTTGTCCACGTTTATTATGATGTTGATGCCAACTGTCCGTTTCCAGTTTAGGATTTGAACCACTCTCTGTTCATTAGTCTTGGTTATAATCAGGTCGAACTTCCTAAGGACACCAGAAGACCCTTCAAGTATAATATCTGATCTTATGCGGTAGCCCTTCTTATGAAAGTACTTTTCTGCAAGTTCGTTGAGAGTCAAGCTAGTCATCTGGATATGCCTTTTGCTATTTGTTAAATACCTGTTTGCGTGAAAAGGTTTTCGTTGATGTTGTCTTGTATCTGATTGTGGTTTGCAGCACTTGTGGCAGGTTACTCGTAGCCGATGGCGACAAGAAGAGCAGAAGATGTGCCTACTGCGGCACCAAACTATCTTTGAACAAGGTCAAGTTGATTGGTAGCGTTGAAACAGCTGGAAAGGCAGCAGAAGTCGTGCAGCAGTTGAAACGAGGGAAAGGCTGAGTCCTTCTCTGACGAACTCTTTTGGATCTCTGTCGTGTTCTTCCGGACATGGTTCCAGCAACGTGGCTTTTGTGATCAAGGTGGAGCCAGCGGGACTAGTCCAACCAGGAGTGTTGAAAAGGTATCGTGATGGCTCTCTTCGTGGCTGAGAATGTCTTCAAACAACTTACTTGTAACTACATCATCTTCAGCGTTCGCAAGCTCGATTACTCTCTTGTAGAGCGCGATCGCTTCCTCTTCAGCCTTTACATCCATTCTGAGTTGTTCAGGCAAGTCATTACCAACGAAGATCGGGTCAGGCTTCGTTGTAGGTGTTCCTCCAAGATATACCAGTCTTTCTACAATCGCCTCTGCATGTTTCATCTCACTCACAGCAATCGCTCTGAGTTCGTCTTTGACAGTGTATGCTTCTATTCCCATCCAAAGAATATGCTGCCACATGTACTGGATTGAAACTTGCAGCTCCCGAGCGATGGCTCGATTCAACATTTCCAGAAGGTTAGCGGATGTCATTTTGCTCTCTTATCTCTATTGGCATGACTGCAAATAAAAGGCTTAATCGTGGATACTCGTCAGGTTTACTGCGAACTGAAAACTCTGCATGAGTTTCTCCGTTTATATGCGCATGCATTGAAATTAAGGAGTACACTTACCAAACCTTGTATGAGTTGTGTCACAACTTGTGTCACAGAGTGTCACAGCCCATGTCATAACCTGTGACACAGCCTTGACATGGACAAGCCCCGTAGGTGAATCTCTCAACAGCTTATCCAGAATTGTCTGATATGGTGGTGGATAATTGGGAAGAAACTCTGAATGCACGTGTTTTTAAGAGCGAAGCGGAAAAGAACTAGTCGCTTACACCATAGGCAAGTCTTTTGCTACATGAATCTTTCGAGTCGGGTTAGCCCGATAATTTCCTCGAACTCCAGTCCTAGCGCGTCGAGAACTTGCTCAAGCGTGGATCGGAGATGCGCCACATACTTATCGATGTCGATTTCGCTTTTGGTCGCTAGGGCCACTGGTTTGACGTGGGGTGGTTTGATAACTTTAACGTAGCTGATCAGGTCTCCTGCCTTCACTTCTTCTCTCTCCTCCAGCATTCTCGCGGCTCGGACGTGTTGTGGGGTGGTTTTCTTGTAGAGTTTGGGTGCAGCTCCGAGCACGACATTGAAGGCCAAGTCACTCAATTTGCTCCATTCACGCCTTCTTAGCCTAGTATATCGATCCACGACTATTCTCTTGATGTCTTTCTTTGCGGCGGCAAACTCGGAAGGTGAGTTCACGTGGCCTAGTCTTTCCTTCATTTCTTCAAAAGCGTCCTTTATGAACCTGGGTATATGTTTCTTCTTTCCTGTGAGACCTTTAACATCGACGTTGCCATCCTCCAATATGCCAAGATAGTTCTTCTTGCGTGAACTGAACACGGCGTATCGGTATTCCTTGTCCACGTCCAAGCCCATCTTCAGTTTATCCTCTGACCATTTTGCCAATTCGGCGATCTGCGCTTTTGTAGGGTTTTTCAGGAAGACACTGTCCGTGTCTCCATACAGCACTTCAATTTCCAGTTGTCGAGCTTTGTTGACTATTTGTGTTATTGAGTGTCTCCCAATTGCAGCGGTGGCTTCCGCCACAGGTGGGCAGTAGAGATCGAAGGATTCAGCCCCAAATACTCCATAGCTTGCATTGAGGATGACCTTTAACGCTCTTTCTATGACAAAGTACCAGTTCCGGATTTCCGGTGGCAGCGTCTTGTCCTTCGCCTTTTGTTTATACCAGCTGACTCTCAGATCTCGAAGGGAACCGATGAGCAGGCTCTCTAGGGCCTTGCGTTTTTGGCAAACCCAGTGAGGCGTCCCAGGTATGGTGTTCTGCTGGCAGCTTTCATGTGTGCAACGAATCGTCTGATAGCCTAGATTCCACACTTTGATGATGGACGGATACAGGCTGGGGAAGTCCATGACCGCAACATTGAAGTGAACTCCAGGCACTGGCTCGACAACAATGGCGCCTTTGTACTTTTTACCCTTAATTATGGCGGTTGTCGCAGTCGAACCTTTCAGAGCCAGAATATCGGAGGTGCTGGGAATCAGCAGCCCCTTTCTGCGATGCTCATATTGAAGGAAGTTCCTGATCCATCGGGACACTCCTTGCCGGCTCACATCCTCCATGGGCATCTTGCTGATGCGGGCAAGGACCAAAATGAGCTTCATGACGAGATCATCATTGAAACTCGTTAGTTTGAATGTGATCTCTGAATCGCGGAGACAGTATGCTGCCAGCTCTGAATAGGTAAGTTCCGTGAACGCCTTGTCTAAGTCGACTTTTGCAAGATCAATCAAAGCTCTACCGACATCATCGAGTGTCACGTCACGATACTTGTTGCTGAAGGCATAGATCTGGATTGAGCGATTATAGAAGAACTTGTACAAATCAATGTGAACGCTATTCTTCAGCAGGCTCACACGACGACCAACTTCAATCGGTATGTCCTCTGGAGAAATGCCGAGGTTTCTCGCGCGATGCGCCAAGTACTTGAGATCAAAGTCATCGCCATTGAAGGTTATGACAAATGGATACTCCCACAGATACTTGAAAACTGCTTTGATAAGATCTTCTTCATGGTCGAAGAACTCGACTTCCGTTTTCGGTGGTCTTCTGTCAAAGTCTCTCTGCATCTTTTCTCGCTTCAACAGTAGTATCCTGTCGTTATCATCGGTGGTCACGAAGGAGGCACAGATAACCGGGTAGGGCGCCTCCTGTGGGTCCGGAACTCTTGTGGCAGAAGGAGAGAACACTTCGATGTCAAAAGCCACTCGTCGGAAAGGGGGAGCGGGGTATTCAAGCAACCTGGCCCACTGGGCAAGATAGTTTTTGATCTCTGAGCTTTCGAGCTCAAACAGTGATTCGATCTTGTCAACCGCTTTTTGTGTGGCATCAAGTGTTGTTGGCACAAGTTGACCGTTTTCTATGCTGAATAACATGCCTGGGACGATGTCGCGGTCGTAGATGTAGCATTGATAGTATTTTATGGCTGCTTCCCAGACTTTTGCTTCGGCTCCATCAGCTGTGTTGATCTTTCCGTGTGCCTCTGGGATGATCTCTCGTAGGCTCCTTTCTCTGCCTCCGATTGCCAGAGGGTTGTTTGCAATGACTTTTGTGAAGGTTCTTGTGTCGCATGTGAGGGGATCTATCTTCTCAACTTGTTCAAAGTGGTCTAGACCCTGATGACTTCTGACAGGCTTCAGTTGATCAAGTTCGTACGGAGAAAGATTAGTGAGAAGGTAGGATTTGTGCCCGGTGGTGTCGTGCCAGATGTAGTTTCGCTGAGATTGAGGCTCATACAATATTAGGCGAGCGACACCTCGCTTGCCATCATAGGACGCCGACACGAAATACGAAGGTGAAAGATGCTGTGGGTCTTCTCTTCTGGGTGGGTCTTCCCTTGGTGGCTGCTCTCTGGATTCTTCACCTGTCGGCTGCGCATACCTCGGTTCTTGCAACTGGGAACCTTGATGAGCATCTGAAAACGCGTCGAGTCGGCTCTGTTCCACCATCTTCGCTGGTTCCGTAGAGTGTATATGCATGTCAACGTTTTAATAAATGGTCTGTTGAATGAACTCCGNNGTGATGCTTGGGCAATCGCAATTGAAGCTTTGCGTTGGATAGAAACACGGAAATTCAGTGAACGTCTCGTTTTGGAAGCGGTTTCCAAGCAGCTGGGTCTTCGAGATTCGAGTTCAATCGGTCTAGCGCACAAACTAGTCCTGGAGACTGTTCGACGACAGAACCTAATTGACTACCTCTTGAACGCGACTCTTAGACCCATAGATATCGCGAGTTTCAGCTCAAGCCTCCGCGCGTTCCTGCGTCTTTACACTTATCAAGTTCAATTCGAAGGATACAACACCTATGAGAAAGCAGCGAAATTAGCAAGTATTGGCCGGTCGATTCTGGGATGGCAACGGGTCAGAGCAGCCGAGGAATTTCTCGGTCTACTATTCCGTGCCGACAGAAAAGAACTTTTGAGAAACCTGTCAGATCCCGAAAAGACGGCACTTCGCAAGTTTCAACCTGTATGGTTCGTGAAATATTGCTTCAAGCTGCTAGGTCGCAGCCAAGCAATGGCATATTTCAACAGCACACTTGCGAACTTGCCTATCTACATTCGAATCAACACTCTGAGAAATGAGGAAGAAGAACTCCTCAACAGATTGAATCGAGAAAACCTGATCCTACAACACGTAGATGGATTGAAATACACCTACAAACTTGTTGGCAAAGAGGTACCGCTTCTGCGAACCTCCAGTTTCAGGGAAGGCCTCTTCTTCATTCAAGATAAGGCAAGCTGTTTAGCTGCAGAAGTTGCAAACCCACAAGCTGGCATGGCCGTGCTAGATGTCTGTTGTGCCCCTGGCGCAAAAACAACTCATCTCGCTCAACAGATGGAAAACCAAGGAGAAATATTGTCCGTAGACTATTCTCAGAGAAGAATTGACGTCTGGAAAAAAGCGATCCAACGGATGGGCGTGGAGATTGCTCAACCAGTGATTGCGGATGCCTGCAATCCGTTGCCCTTTGACAATCTGGATGTGGATCTGGTTGTCGTTGACCCTCCATGCACAAGTACCGGAGCTTTCAGTCGTGTTCCCTCTGCCAAATGGAGGCTATCCAAGCGATCCATAAGTAGGATGGCGAAGATACAATGGCAGATGATAACCAGTTGTGTCGACCATTTGAAAGAAGGAGGCAGTCTCGTCTACTCCACATGCAGCATTACTTTGGAGGAAAATGAGATCTTGATCGAGCGATTCCTGAAGCTAAGACCTGAGTTTGCTTTGATTGAAAGCAGCCCCAAAATAGGCGCATCCGGGCTTCGAGGTCAGACCAGTAACCAGCGACTTTATCCACACCTCCATGAGTGCAACGGGTTTTTTATTGCCAAACTCGTGAAGAGCGGCTAGTTCACCCGGGCTCTTGACATACAACCCAAGGCTTCAAAAAGCAGTCTTGCCGCCTGAATCGCCGTGACTCCCTGGTCATATGGTGGGGCAACCTCAACCACATCGAGAATCGCCACCCGCTTATCGCAGAGCTGAGAAACCGAAGCCAGAAGAGATTGAGAAGACAGTCCATTCGGCTCAGGATTCTGCACCGCGGGTGCGAAAGCCGGATCAAGCACATCCATGTCGACCGTCAAATAGACACTTTTGCAGGGTTCAATGAGTCTGACAACGTCCCGCATCACAGCTTCCAGGTCAGGCTTTTCTCTCATGTTGGCTGCAAAATACTGTATACCAGCCTCTTCAGCGTACTGCAATTCCTCTCTGCAAACAGCTCTGGTGCCAACTTCAACTATCATCTCTGGTTTGACCTGCTCATTGAGGCGTCGCATGAAAGTAGTGTGGTTCACAGCAGTGCCCGAATATGTGTGGCGCAGGTCCAGATGGGCGTCGAAGCTTATGACAGCTAGCTTCTCTCCACTCAAAGCGCTCGCCGCCCCGAGAGTAATTGTGTGTTCTCCTCCAAGGAGGACAGGAACTTTGTGTGCACCAATTAGATCTTTGACTGTTTCCTCAAGGTTTCCGAGAGTTTTCTTCACATTGCTGCTTGTGTGGAGATCTCCTAGGTCATGCACTCTCAAATCTGAGAAATCGGTCGCTGAATAGAAACTGTACGTCTCTATGTTCAATGAAGCTTCTCTGATGGCTAGGGGCGCCAGTCTTGCCCCTCTCCTATAGGTGCTGGTGAGGTCAAAGGGAACGCCAACTATGGCAAACTCAGCTTCCTCAAACGGCGCCTGACCTCCGCCAAAGAGGTTCGAGGGTGAAACATAAAGCTCAAAGGCACTCAAGCAATTCTACTCACTTCTAAGAAAGACGACTAATCCCTAAATGCTTTTTCTGAAGGATGCAAACCAATCACAATTCTCGAATCGATTCGCGTCTACCCACACCGTTTCTGCAGTTTGCGCAGTCTCTCTCGAAAGATCAGCGCTACTGGAGAGAGCAAAGGTAGAAACAAGACCATTGTGACAAAAATCTCCGGCATCACCAGATATGTGCAGTCTGGTTCCAATCCATTCCTGATCGCTTTGTACTCAGCGCTGTCACTGACGCTACTTCGAATGGACTCGATGTTCCCGTTTTTTGGGCAGGTATCGCGGTCTCGTACAGGCTTGCTGAGCTGCCAACACTTATGGTTTGGAAAAGAAAGAAGAAGGGCGCTGTCTAATAGGTGATGTAGGTTCCGCTATGTGTCCATGGACGTGCCCAAACTCGAGATGTGTCTATGCCAAGGAACTACGGCCTGAAAGCCTCTGTCCACTTTGTGGGACTGCACCGCAGAACCTAAGTTTCTCGGAATTTGGCAAGGTTCTAAAGGAGAAAGCGGATAGGAGAAAATCAGTTGAGAGAGATAGGCGATTAAGGTCAAGACTGAAAAAGATGAAGTTCTGTCCAAAGTGTGGATCGCCAAACATCAATTTTCTCATCTACTACACCCCATCTCTCTGGAAATGCTTGAACTGTGATTATGAGGGTGTTTTCATATTGGAAGGCGAGCAACTGGCTGAACGAATACGAGAAGCTTATGATCAAAGGAAACAGGCTGAAGAATATGACGATCTCACCCGCTGAAACAGCAACGTTGCTGGATTCGATCCTGCAACAACGGTTATCAGCGAGTTTCTACAATCGAAACACCTTGACTGTTGCGAAGGAATTACTAGGCAAGCTGCTTGTGAGCCGGACTCGAGACGGCGACATAGTTGCGAGAATAACGGAAGTTGAAGCCTACAGAGGAAGCGATGACCCTGCCAGTCACGCATACAAAAAGCAGACCCCGAGAAATCGACTGATGTTCGGTCCAGCCGGTTTCGCGTACATCTATTTTGTATACGGAAACCACTACTGTCTGAATGTCACGACTGAAAAGGAAGGCAGTCCAGGCGCCGTGCTAATCAGGTCGGTGGATATTGTCGAAGGAATCAAACTGGCGCAAAGAAACAGAACCACGAGGTCAATCAGGAATCTATCAAACGGCCCTGGAAAGCTCACCCAGGCTCTAAGAATTGGCAAACGTCAGAATGGGTTGGACTTGGTTAAGTCAACGGACCTTTTCATCTGCTCGCCACTGAGAAGAGAACACCTCGAGATCGCTGTTTCCACTAGAGTCGGTGTCAGAAGTGGCTGTGATAAGCTTTGGAGATTCTATCTCAAGAAGAACGAACCTATGTCCAACTCGTAGAAGGAATTCCCAAGGAACTGGTTCTAGTTACCTCCAGGACCTCCAAGAACTGTAGGGCAATCGTTCTGTTTTCACACGGAAGGGAGATATCGCCGGCAAGTGTCTCGCACACTTTTCTTTTTGTGAGCTTGATGCAAATCACTAGCTAGCGAAGCAGCGTATTATGCCACAGAACATGAGTTAATTATGGGAAGCAAGCTTATCGAATTGGTTGTCTTATGACTGTTTTCCATTTTTCTGGTGGTGACCTACGGCGATCACTCAGATATATTTCATGATGTTTTCCTCTCAATTCATGACCAGTCTCTTTTATGACATCGTGAAGTTTCTTAATAGTTGGGGCTTCAGCGGAGTATGGACCTATATGCACTGTCTGGGCTGACAAACCTTCGTGAAAGCTTTCAAACCTGATTTTCGGAAGGGCAGGTGGGTTTTTCTTCTTCTCAACTTGCTCAATAGCTATGCTGACAAGATTTTCTGTCGCATATTCTGGTTGCATAATCATCGATGTCCATTTCCATACGTCCTTGTTTTCCATGCGAAACTGATTCATGTCATCGGTCCACCACAAACCTTCAAGAGGCAATACGCCATAATCGACTCCTTTCTCCTTCTTTACCATAAACTTGAGGGCATAAGATACGGTAAACAATGCTGCAAGAGAATCTTTGTATTCTTGTGCTGTGTTTGGATCGCCTGATCCATTGATCATCAAGAAATTCATCATAGGAACATCAACGGTCTCAACCCTCTTTGCAGAAGGGTTATAGAGGTGCTTGAGTTCCTTTTTGAAATCAATCTTAATCATGAACATTACCCTTTCATTACGTCTTCAGCTTCAGTTTTTATGACTTGTGGAAGAAGCTCTGACTCAGAATAGTTGCCCGTAGAGCATCTTGTCACCAGTCACTTCAATGGCACATCAATTCGCACCACTGCCTTGGACTTGGAGATGCTACATGACTTGTTCCTGCACCCTCTCTTTTTTTCCTCACCAGGCTTTTGCTGTTGACCTACTCTTTTTCTGAGAAATGTAGTCAATATATGCTTGCTTCTGTTCTTTTCCCACAAGTATTATCCTCTTCTCTTTATGAAGGATCTGGAAATTTGCGAAGCATTGGTCTGGTTCATCATCCTCATAGTAGGAATCTGCAGGTCCCTCATCATCTACTGACACGAAATTAACAAAACAAAGCCCTTCTGGCTTGATTGCTCGCTTTATCTCTGCCATGGCGATTTCAACATCCTTCTTTGACATCAATGGCAAGGTGTTGTAGGAGTATGCGAAACTGAAGGCCTCATCTTTGAAGGGAAGCTTCCTCATATCTCCTTTGAGGATGTTTAACCTTAAACTCTGCTTTCTAGCGAACTTCTTTGCTCTGTTTAGCGAGTCGTCAGAGTTCTCAATTCCAACCGTATTATACCCTGACTCAAGAAACAGCCTGAGTGGAGGGCTATCCCCACCAGCACCGCAATCCAAAACAGTTTTCTCCATTGGACTAGCGTTACATTCGCTTAGAAATTTGTAAATCGGGGTTGCCCTAATTACCTGTCTCATTTTTCATCCTAGATTTGCGCTAGGTTTCGTTTTAGTTTTATGACCTATAGAAAGAACTCAAATCCTCAGCTCCTGTCGAGGTGGAGATATCACCCGAGTATTCCCGCAAGCGCGCGTGCTGAAGGATAAGCTACCAATTGACTATGCACACGTGTCAATTTTTATTGCTCAAAGCAAAGCTAATGTACTTTGCAGAAGATGAATTATTTGGACTCGGTGCAAAATGAGAAATCATCATAAAAGATTTGCATTCAAGAATACATTCAAGAAAGGAAATTTGCTTTTGTTGGGCTTGACGAGTCTTTTATGGTTTATTTTTCGAACAGGCACGAAACCAACTAGAATAGTATATCCATGCCAACGAGCAGCCTTAGCGAGTAGCTCAATTTTCTTGAGCCTCCTTGTCCCAATCTCGTTATCTGTAGTCATGGCGAAAATGAAGAAATTTTGGTCTAAAAAAAGCGTTGCATTGGCGTTGATTATCATAGTTACCGGGATGCTGATAGTATTTAACCAGTTTTTGGGAGGTTTGTTAGTCACTGGAACGATCGATCCTAATCAGGAAATCGAACTAACCCTTCAAACTGTAAATGCATCAGCCTTTCCTGCGTCTGAAATCTTTGTAGTAAACGGGCGTTCATCTACACACATCAGCGAACTTGTACACCTTATGGGTTTGCATGGACTCTTTTTTTACAAGTCTGATGCAAATGGAATGTTGCTGGATCCTGATGGGTTGATTGCTCATGACGATGTGGTGTTGATAAAGATAAATGAAGAATGGCCCTTTAGAGGAGGCACTAACACAGATGCTTTGAAAGAGCTCATACAGACCATC
>JABAOC010001031.1_pt3 | contig 13858 bp, 10 predicted proteins | sample 7062161 | NCBI WGS metagenome assembly JABAOC01 (sample SAMN14538625, study PRJNA623070) | marine sediment metagenome | biome: marine biome [ENVO:00000428]; feature: marine pelagic biome [ENVO:01000023]; material: deep marine sediment [ENVO:00002113] | place: India: Gulf of Khambhat ... | reverse complement strand
TGATAAGTCAGAACCTCAGTCAAAGCGGTCACGTTTCCCAAAAGGTCATCTAGGACTCCTGTGGGCAAAGCGTTGAAGGCGTCGTCTGTGGGCGCAAAGACAGTGAAGGGACCTGCACCTTTCAAAGTATCAACCAGATTAGCCGCCTCCAACGCCGTCACCAACGTCGAGAACGAACCATCATTAATCGCAGTATCAACGATGTCCTTGGGTTGACTAGATAACCACAAATATCCGCCTAAAGCAATAATGATTATCACAGTAACTATTGCAGCTGCGTAAATGTATGTCTTTTCCATAATTGTGTTTCCCCCAGTAAGGTCCGGAACCTTCAAACACGTTATTTGGGCAGTATTACCTTGTCGATGATGTGGATTACTCCGTTGCTGCATTCGATGTCGGCTTTGACTACGTTCGCACCATTTACCTTGACGTTTCTGTGGAGATGCCATTTAGCAGCATCAATCTTGACCTCTTGGCCTTGAACCGTCTTGGCGGCCTTGAGTTTCACCACGTCAGATGACATAACTTTGCCGGGAACGACATGATACGTCAGCACGTTGGTCAATTTTCCTTTGTCTTTCAGTAATCCTTCGATGGTTCCTGCTGGCAGCTTGCCAAAAGCATCGTCTGTAGGCGCAAAAACGGTGAAAGACTCTTTGCCACTGAGCGTTTCGACGAGACCAGCGGCTTTTACTGCTTTCACTAGGGTCTCGAACGAGCCTGCTTCAATAGCTGTCTCAACTATGTTCTTCAATATCTCATACCTCGTTCTTTTTCTCGCGTATTTCCAACAGGTGTATTCATCTTATAAATATGTGTGACTGTTACTCCACAGCAACACAAATTCGAGTCCACGCATCACGATCAAATACCTATGTATCGCCATCAATCACTTCACGCGCGCGAGGGTAGCCGAAGACCTAGAAGAAGCCTGCGACCTTATAACGGGTGGATTCGAGTATGTCACCGGCCAATACCACGAAGGCGGCAAGATCTTCCGCAAGCGAAAATAAGATCCGAGGTAAAGGTTAAGTCGAAAAAACGAAAGTTAATCTTTTAACCTTTCACTTGTGTATCACTTGTGGGAGATACCAAGGATGCCCATTCTTCCGATCAATACTGGACGTTATGGAACGAAGGAGATGCTTACAATCTTCGACGAGGAGAATAGGCTTCAAAGATTGCTGGATGTGGAGGCTGCCTTAGCTTGGGCGCACAGTGAAGTAGGAAACATACCCCGAAAGGACGCTGAAAAGATCATCAAAATGGCCTCCGTAAAACATGTCAAACTCGGTCGAGTGAAGGAGATTGAACGCGAAATCAAACACGACATAATGTCGGTGGTTCGAGCATTAGCAGAGACCTGCGGGCCAAGCGGAGCTTACGTTCACCTCGGAGCCACAAGCTCAGATATTCTGGACACAGCGACTGCGCTCCAACTGAAAGATGCCCTGAGGCTTATTGAGGAGAAACTAGCTGATCTTGAGGAAGTTCTGATGAACAGCGCAGATCGCTACAAGAAGACCATGATGATGGGCAGAACCCACGGCCAGCACGCGTTGCCGATCACATTCGGACTTAAGCTTGCAGTTTGGATGAGGGAAATAGCAAGGCATATTCGACGCCTTCAAGAATGTAGCGAACGAGTGTTGGTCGGGAAGATGACTGGCGCCGTTGGGACTCAGGCGGGTTTGGGTTCGCACGCGATGGAGATACAGAAGCTTGTTATGAAAAGGCTTGATCTCAAAGCAGTAGAAGTTTCTACCCAGATCGTGCAGAGGGACCGTTTTGCGGAGCTAATTTGTCTTCTGAGTATGATTTCATCCACACTCGATAAGATAGCAACTGAAATTCGAGAGTTGCAGCGGCCTGAAATAGGGGAGGTTTTCGAGTTCTTTGAAAGAGAGAAACAAGTAGGTAGTTCAACCATGCCTCACAAACATGATCCGCAAACCTGTGAAACGGTTTGTGGATTGGCCAAGATTATGAGGAGTCTTGTTTTGCCGGCTCTGGAAAATATTCCAACTTGGCATGAACGGGATATGACGCAATCCTCCGCTGAGAGATTTCTGATTCCTGAAGCCTGCATATTGACGGATCACATGCTCTTCTCGATGACGAAAGTGTTGACAAACCTGCAGGTCGATGAGGAAAAAATGTTGAAGAACATGGATCTGACGCAAGGACGAATGATGTCTGAGGCAGTCATGCTGACCTTGGCGAAGAAACGTATGGACCGCCAAAAGGCTCATGAGCTCATTCGAAGATTGGCATTAAGAAGCGATGCTGAGAAAAGGCCTTTCAAGCAAGTTCTGCTCGAGGACAAAACGGTGCAAGATGAACTAAGTGAAGAGGAGATTGACAAGGCTCTGGACCCAAGAAACTACCTGGGCACAGCGATAGAACAGGTTGAACTGGCTGTGGAAAAGACGAGACTGGAAAGGAAGGCTCGACTGCTGAAGGTCTAGTATTTGGTTATGGCTTGTTGCTTGGCACTCTTTTTCTTTTTCAATTTTTTCCATTCTTTCGACTTCACGAGTCCGCCTACCTGTTCCTTGATCTCTTTGGTGAGTTTCGGGCCGATCAGGGGCAGGCTGGTTAGTTCCTTTATAGAGGCCTTCTTTAGATCTTTGATTGTTTTGAGACCTGAGTTGTAGAGTATGCGTGCCCTTACTCTGCCTATGCCCTTCAACCTCACTAGCGGAAGCAGTTCGCTCTTCACACCCTTCTCAATCCTTACCATGAGTTCAGACAGGTGTGGGCGGAGGTTTTTGCAGCGGAAAAGCTTGGATAACTCGTGCGAGGCGTACAAGAGCCATCGCGCCGTATTGGTAAGCCTGTATAGGTCGCCTGGTTGCACACGGAACTTCTCGATCATCTGGTCTTCGGTTGTCTCCTCTATCCAGGAGTCTAGTACCCAGGCGGTCTTGGCTTCTCCCAGAAACTCTTCGTAGGCTATGCGGTCCGTCCATTCATCGGGCACCTCGACCATTAACTCCTCTAGATGCTCGTCAACAAGCGAAGCGAGGTTGTCTATCTCCCCTGAGTAGGGTCTGAGCTTGGGGAACATGTCTGGCGTGTGGGCTATCATGTGCAGAAAGCTTATGTCAGTCACATCAGGTGCCCTGCTCATTAGGGCGTCTCGGATAATGACTCCAGAAATGGGATCTATGTATAACTCGGAAACTCTTCTTCCGAACTTTGTTGCGTAGACGTTCTCACTGCTGACATCGATCATCTCCTCCTTGTAGAGAAACTTCAGAATCCTTGCGATCACGTCCCTGATTGCCCGTGGATCGTACTGATATGCGTAGAAGGTCTTTCCGAAGAAGTCGTAGATTCCCTGTTCTGTGTGGGCGAAGTCGGCGGCGATTGTGGCTAGGACATGAGATCGAAGAATGCGCTCCACAGCCAGTTTCGACCAGATTCTTTCGGGTTCTGCGAGGATGTAGCTCTCCATCAGATAGTCGCGCTCATCTTCAGTCTTGGCGATGAGCAGCGCCTCTCCAATTTTGTCATAGCGGGGTCTTCCGGCTCTCCCAGCCATCTGCTTGTACTCTAACACTCTGATGGGATAGTAGCCGTATCCGGGCTCGTATCGTCGGTAGTTGTTAATTACGACCATCCTCGCTGGTAGATTCACGCCGAAGGCGAGAGTTGGTGTGGCAGTCAATATCTTGAGTTTTCCTGCTCTGAAGGCTTCTTCAACAACTCCTCTGTGGCTGCCGCCGAGTCCCGCGTGGTGAAAGGCGGCTCCGTCTTGAACAAGCCTCGCCAACAGCTCGCTTATTCTCGTTCTTTCACCCGTCGTGAGGATTCTGTCGGCAACCTGCTTCAGAGAGCGCTTGAGAGGCTTGGACAAGGAATCTTTCAAGCTTGAGGCAGCTTTCTTGGCTAGACTGACCGAGTTCTTCCTCGTAGAGGCGAAGACGAGCGCCTGCCCACCACCCCTCACAATGTGTAAGGCAAGGTTCATAGCTGGATTGCCAGTCTTCTCATTTATCTTGACAGCGTCCCCGTCTTTGAAGTGGGCTTCGTCGTGGAGAAGTACGCCTTCTCTAAGCACAACCGGTCGCCACTCGGTTGTTATGGAGTCAGCGTTCAGCCATTCGGCCGCCTCCTCAGCGTTCTTCACGGTAGCGCTTAAGGCTAATAGCTGCGCGTCTGGATTCATCTGCATTAGACGAGCAAGTACCACCTCTAGGGTTGGTCCGCGCTCTGCATCGTTGAGCAGGTGCACCTCATCAGCAACTATGAGAGATAGCTCATCTACCCAACGGGCTCTGTGCCTGAGTAGGGAGTCTCCTTTTTCGTTTGTGGTGACTATGATGTCGAACTTTCCAAGCCATGGATCAGAGCTGTCGTAGTCACCTGTGCTAATGCCTACGTTAACTCGTCTTCCGTTCAATTTCCTGATTGCTGTGTATCTCTTGAAGTCTTGATATTTCTCGCTGGCGAGTGCCCTTAGGGGGGTTAGGTAGAGAGCTTTTCCGTCTTTTTCGATTATGTGTTTTAGCGCGCATAGCTCGGCGACGAGGGTCTTTCCTGAGGCTGTGGGGCTTGCCAAGACGAGGTTTTTTCCTTCTAGGGCTCCAGCTTTTATGGCTTCCTCTTGTGGTGGGTAGAGTTCAGAAATTCCTGAGTTGTTTATGACCTGCTTTACGGATTCAGGTATCGGCAACTCTGCTATCTTCAACATCTATGCCCTTTTTGGCTATGTCTTCTTGAGGTATCCTTCTGTTGGGGAGTATATAGTTCCTTCCTTCAGCAACTGTCCCAGGAGCCTCTCAGCGTCAGGACCAACAATCTCGTATTCGCTCTCAAGCTTCTCTAGAAGAGCGGATCTCTGTACCATTCCGGTTTCCCTTTCCATCTCAACTATTGCGCCTAGAACTATCTGTAGCTTGTCGCGCAGGCTCTTGGGCTTCCCGGTCATGATTATGTCAATGTCTATCTTGTGAGAGGAGACGTCGATCCCAACCTCCTCCAGCGACCTCTTCATTATGCTGATAGCCGCCTCGGCATCCTCAGCTAGGATTTCCTTCCGATAGGCAACGCGAGCCCTAGCTTCTGCAACCCTGACAAGCGACTCAAGTTGTCGCGCTGTTATGGCTATCGGTGTTCCTTCGGTTTCGCTCGCCGAACGCATGACTAAGTAAAAGTCTTTCAGCCGGTCCAAGGCTTCTCCGGTCAGCACGGGCTTCAGATTCTTTGTGTAGCTTATGTATTTTCTGAGGAGGTCTGCTGGTACCGGAGGTTCAACTGGGACGATTCCCGTTCTGTGCAGTTCGAGTATATGCTTGGTCATCTCTGCGTCCATTTCCTTTTCGGGTACGTCTCTCAGCACGAAGATGAGGTCGAATCTTGAGAGGATCGTGACTGGGAGGGATATGTTCTCTGCGACTGTTCGGTATGGTTCGTATCTTCCGAGAGCCGGGTTGGCTGCGGCAAGTATGGCTGTTCGGGCGTTGAGCGTTGCCACGATGCCTCCTTTGGCTACGGAAACTGTATGCTGCTCCATGGCCTCGTGTATGGCAACTCGGTCCTCCTTTCGCATCTTATCGATCTCGTCGATGCACGCCACACCCTTATCCGCAAGCACAAGAGCTCCCGCCTCGAGAGTCATTCCGCCACCTCGCACGCTGAGCACCGCCGCAGTCAAGCCAGCGGCCGTAGAACCACGCCCAGCAGTGTACAAGCCACGTGGAGCAATCCTTGCCACGTATTGCAGAAGCTGGGACTTGGCGGTCCCCGGGTCTCCTATCAGAAGGACGTTCATATCTCCACGTATTCTTATGTCTGGGAGCTGTTTGGAAATGCCTCCAAAGAGCAAGTACATGATGGATTCTTTGATGTGATCGTAGCCGAAGATGGAGGGCGCTATCGACTGGATGACCTTGCGGTGAACCCACGGGTCCTTTGTTAGTTTGAGTATCTTCTCCTCTTCCTCGGGTGAGATGATCACTGTCTCCGGCTCCTTGCTCACGACATCGATGAAATTTGCATCAAGATGCATTCTGAAGACGCGAAGTTTTCCCGCGCGGGGGAATGTCGGTGCCACTGCTCTGACGACTCCAACTATAGCCACCATGTCACCAGGTCTAGCCAAATCCACTAACTCTCTGCCTTCCAGTCTTATGTTCAACCATCTTGGGAGCTGTCCTGGAGGAAGATCTTCAGGTCTTTCTTGGATGCGAATCTGCTGGGAATCAATGAATGTTGATTCTTCTTGGAGGAATTCGAAGGGTCCCTTTCTTCTGCAGGCTGGATCGTTGCACTGAACTGGAGTTCTCAAGAAGGGACTCGACTGCTCGACGTAGGTTACGGTTCCACACCTTCTGCATCTGAAGGCTGCTCGTGTGACCATAGGTCTTGCTGGGGTCGAGCGGATGATTATGCCTTCTACCATGACAAGTTTTCCTATGTGGATTGACCCCAGTGTTCGGAGAGACGTTGCTATGGGTAGGCCTTTGAAGCGCACATCGACTTCTTCAATTCTCTCGGCGTATTCTGGGTCCTCTATCCGTAGCTGGGCGAGTGCAGCTCGGTTTGCGTGTTCTAGGTATTCGTCTGGTTCTTCGATTATGCTTTCAGCCAGTTCCGAGTCTGTTGTTAGGGCATCTTCGAAATCTACGATTAAAGATGTGGCGCCAGAAATCGCCATTTGGGATAGTCTTTGGCGATACTTGACGATTTTTAGAATGTTTTGAAATCGTTCTTGTGGATCCGCCACCAGAATTTCTTCTGTCAAGATCTGCCTTCTCCTTCGATGATTTTGTCTCTCCAGCTGCTGATTGTCTTGTTTAGTTGTTCGTAGATTGTGCGCTCCTCTTTTGAGAGGTTGTTGAGCGTTTGGTTGGTTTGTTTTGGTGCTGAGGCGAGGGAGATTATCTTCTTTAATCTGCAGTTGATTATGTCCCTAGACAGTCTCGCAGCCTTCTCGTACTCCTTCATCTTCTCAGGTTTCTTTGTGACTTCTCTTCTGAGGCTTGCTAGGTAACGTCGTAGCCTTGGGTAGAAGTCTTCGGATAGAGTGGTTATCTGTTTTGCTGACTGGACGCGTTCTTTCCAGTGGATTTTGTAGAGCTTCACCGCGTCCAAAAGTTCCTTCTCATTTAAACGAGCTATTCCAGCCTTCTCCAGTTCACGGGCCACCCAGTACATAAGCTCATATTCCTTCCCCTCCTCAAGCGGACCCACTTTCAAGCCTGCGAGCTTGATCTCCGGGCAGTTTCTGCGCGCAGTAATTTTGACTAGACTGTTCACAAACTCGAAGTCAACATCCTTAATTGACGATGAAGCCTTTGATAACATCCATTCTCACTCAGCAAGAGCCGTTCTATAGATAGACTGTGGGATATAAAAGCTCTAATTAGAGGAGAGTAGCCAAAATCTGGACCGACAGACAGCCATTTTCACACTTTTGAATAACTTCAAAGATAGGTGGGAATCGTCTGAAAACGCTCACAAGTGGACCTGACCTACGATACAATCTAAACTGGGGTCCAATTAACGGGGTTGCGGAGCCTATCTCGTGCCGTAAGCGATTTTTCGCTGAACAGTGTCGATTCGTAAAGAGATTTCTCACTCAGAAAGGCGTGTTGAACCCGTCATCTCTTGGCGTTCAATCTGTATATCTGTAAAGCACAGAAACGACAAACCTTATTACTCGGTAAGATATATTACGATATAAGAGACCCTTGGTGTTGTGAACCATGTTAACTACAAAGAATAGGATCACAAGTCTCGATCCTACTCATATGCAGTTAAGAAGGCTGGAAGAAAAAATTCCTGCGTTGAAGGGGAAACGGCGAGAAGAAGCTATAGAAACATATCGAGAACTTCTGAAAATTCTCAAAGATGAGCCAATCTATTTGATGAGGTACGAATAAGCCGATTGTGTCCCGCATTTTGACTATCTATGGGCTTTGCCCGCGCTTGTACGTGGCTCAACCGTTATCGCCTAGGGGTAGATGCATTGCGAATTCACAGGTGTCATCTCCTCCAACGAGTGATTTTGCATGCATGCTATGCTGGAGTATCTCGTCAAAGAGCCAAAGCATGAATAATACTTATATCTAGTTCTAGACAATTTTGTACCATTAGAGTTTCAGACACCATTTCCTCAGTGGGATAAAATCCTGACTAGTCGTTTAAGCGGCTTATTTAAACGTGTTCGCATGTATCTTAGGATCACTCGTATGGATCCCATCGCACGAAGATACTTCGTAAAAAACGGTTTTGACGGATCCATGACAATGCTGGGAATTGTCGTGGGCTCTTGGGTTGTAGGTGTTGAACGCCCTGAGATAATTGTGACTGCGGGACTAGGTGCATGTTTAGCAATGGGAATTTCAGGTTTATTTGGGGCGTATATGACTGAAAGGGCTGAAAGAAAACGGGATCTCAAAGCTCTTGAAGATGCGATGATAACCGATCTTGACGAGTCCGTGCTGAAGGATGCTTCTGCTTTTGTGTCTCTTTATGCGGCTGTTGTAGATGGCGGTTCGCCTATATTGACCGCTATCGTTTCTCTCCTCCCCTTCATATTTGCTTTAGGAAAGTTCATGGCAATTTGGGATGCCTATATACTCGCCTTCATTTTGACACTGATCACTCTATTTACGCTCGGAATGTATCTTGGCAGAATCGCTAAAGAAAACATGTTACTATATGGCCTTCAAACATTAGCTGCTGGCATAATAACCGTTGTCATCGCGCTGTTATTGAGCGCTATATGACATGGTTGCATGCATGCGGCCCGAAGTTGGCAACTAAGAAGTGAAATACAGGGTATTGTTTTAACACACTTGCGCACATACTGGATTTAAAATGAGGTGACAAAAGCTGGTTGGTGAGGGAGAACGCGCCCCGGACTTTACATTGCAGGGAGACGATGGACGCGAAGTATCTCTGAGCGACCACAAAGGCAAGAAGGTAATACTCTATTTCTACCCAAAGGACAACACGCCTGGATGTACAACCGAGGCTAAAGAGTTTCGAGACAACGTGAAAGAGTTCGAGAGGGAAAACGCAGTCATCCTCGGCGTCAGCAAAGACAGTGTCAAATCGCACCAGCAGTTCAAGCAGAAATATGCCTTGCCCTTCACGTTGCTCAGCGATCCGGAAGGCAAAGTCTTAGACCTGTATGGTGTTTGGAAGAAGAAGAGCCTCTACGGCAGGACGTTCTTGGGTACGGAACGAACCACTTTCCTGATCAATGAAGAAGGCGTTGTTGAGAAAGTATACCGAAAAGTGAAGGCAAAGGCGCATGCTCAAACTTGCCTTACTAGCCGCCACTTGAACCGTCGCTACGGGGTGGATGCGCGCGCGTCATTCATTGTCTTAGTCTTGAGACGATAGCTGTTGTGGCAATGGCAATGAGGATGATCGCGATGCTCACTTCTGCTGTTAAAACAACCGTTTGATTCTCGCTCTGTTTTGACATGATGCCCACCAACGCCCATACGAGAACAAGGCTGTAGGCTGCATCTTTCCGTGTTGCGATGACCGCCAATGTTACGATTAGAGCCACAACAATCACGAGGATCGCCCAAGTCATGGGATCAATACCGGCGCCATCCCAACCAACAGCGGTCAAGGCGACAGCCACATTAGTTATAGAAGCAACAGTGATCCACCCGAGATAAACACTGAAAGGCAGATGCACCAACACCTTTTCCCTAAGGGCTACATCAGCTCTGCCGATGTCGAGACGCTGATAGATTGCAATCAATGTTGCCAAAAGTGCAAACATTAGCAGAACGCTGAAAGAGATTAGTTCGTAATGCCACAGAAACAGCCAGAAGATATTCAAAGCGCCACTCAAGGCAAAGAGAAAACTGATCTGACGTAGGAATGATCGTTCTCGGTTTCTGGGCAGGGCTTGGTAGACGCTGAAAATGAGCAGAAGCGTGTAGATGAGACCCCATATCGCAAATGTGTAGCCTGCAGGTGTGATCAGCGTTGGATACAGGTCCGATATCTCGCCACTGATCTTTCCCCCTAGAAAGGTCGTTCTTCCAGCCAAAATGTTGACCGTAGCTGTAACGATGAAAGCGACAACGTTTATGCCTTGCAAGAAGGTCCCTTTTTTCAAAGACATAGATGTAGTGTTGACTTGGAGCGCATATAAAGGCTTCTCAAGGCTGGTCATTCGCAAGTATTTACACATGCATGCCCCTGATATGTCCTGCGCGAAATATGACGGAAGGTACAACCTACCGTGAGCGGCATAAAGGCTTTACCTCTGCTCGACCTAGACATGCTGCGAGTTGGAGAGATGATGGAAGATTATAGGTTTTACTGGAGAAATCCCTCCGTGGTGGCTGAGTTGCCGAAAGAACAAAGAGAGCAAATAATCGAAAAATTTCTTGAGCTTCTAGAGAAGGACAAAGCGAAGAATGCAGAGTGGCGAAGCAAATTCATGAAAGCGCGAAACCAGAAATTGCCTCAAGCATGCGGGCGAGGCGCATAACCCACCGCGCGACGCCCTGTCATTTGCGCTCATTTTCCCTTTTCATGATAGAACGCTACAAGTAGCTAGGCGACAACGTTATTTCTATTTATCAACGTGACATATGCACGCATAAGGGCCTTGACATCGTTTCTTTACAAATCAACATCAAATAATGTAAGATTCCTTAATGCATGTATTCATTGCACGATTGAAATAGAAGATACTTACATAAATCTTAACTATGCATTTTACCATCATTTTTTGGGCTGATATATTTGCAGAAGAAACTTCCAGGAGTTGTTGTTTTACTAGTCGTGGCAATTTCAACAGTCATTGCACCCGCAGCGATGTATAATTTCCCCGCTGGCTCTATTTCGGCTGCCGTGCCTAAAACCGAGGACATCTTTGGGGGGAGTTTTTCGCCGTCAGACGTTGCTTCTGCTCCCAGTGAGGCTTTTGATGTCTCATTTAGCATCTGCCCGACAAGAGAGGCGCCTGATACCGTCATCCGTCTCATCATGCCTGCAGACCTCGTGAGGTTGGTTGAAGGCGAGAGTGTGTGGCGGGGCGACGTGGGGAAAGGAGAACGAGTGAATCTGGAGTTCTCCATTGCGGCTGATGAGGGAATCGACGCCAACGTAAGGGTTGATGTTGAGGCATGTGCCGAAGGCTTGGCATTCAGTTCATCCTATTACTTTCACGTAACCACGTTGCCAGAAAAAGTGAGCCTGCAGTCTTCTGAGGAGACTATTGGCTCAACAAGACACGTGACTTCACTATCGCCTGCTGAAGAGTCGGTTCCGCGATCACCGGAAGAGGTGGTTGCGCTATCGCCTGGACTCATAACAGTCAAGGGAACAATGTGGTACATAAATGAAGACGGCGGATATAGCCCTATGCGACAAGTCAAGGTCAAACTGATGGACGAAGACTTGGGTTCGGACGAAGAGGTTGCGTGGCAATGGACAAACTACGCGGGTCAGTACAGTTTCACTGTTAACAACGATGATCCGAATGGAAGGGATCCGTACGTCAAGGTCTACAGCATTGGTGGAAGTGCAAACTGTAAAACTGGTGACGACAAGTGGTATGTCGTGGAGCTTCCTAAGTGTGGAGACGATGTGTCTGACGGCTTCTACTTTGACTATGGAACCTTGGTCCCCCAAAGTTGGAATGACGCTTGGCAAGTTATAGATGCCTGTCTGAGCGAGCGAGACTGGATAGCCGCACGTGTCGGCTGGCAGAGACCTAGCAAAGTAACTGTACGCTGGCCCTATGAGGACTGGCCACATTCCCATGGCGACGAAATACACATGCCAAGCAAGGGTATAGCATCTTGGGACCACGTTACCTCCTATCATGAATACGCTCACTCCGTTCAGTGGACCGTCTATGGAAACAGCTGGCCGCCAGGATGGGAAGGGGGAGACCACTGGGTATCTATGGAGGATGTCCTGCCCGACGCTTGGGCCGAAGGATGGGCCGAATTCATGCAATGCGCCGTGGACAATAATCCCCACAACTTAGAACACATCGACCCCCCTGCAAACATCGAGACAAATGATTGGTACAACTGGCAAGACACAGGTGACATGGATGGAGCCCATGTAGAGGGCTCAGTGGCCAGTATACTATGGGACATTTTTGATCCCAAGGATTGGGCTGGAGACAGCGACTATCTGAGCATGGGCTTTGACGAGATTTTCATCGTGCTCTGCGCACGTCCCGGGGACATCTACGGCTTCTGGGCAGAATGGGTCGCTCGTTGGCCTGATTTTCTAATTGCAGGTCCGCTCTGCACCATCTACTGGCATTACGGTATAGACCGAGACACCTTCGACCCGTTTGGAGGCATGGTAGTCATAAATAGCGGCGACGCCTACGCCTCAGCAAAACCCGTTACGCTGAGCCTGTTCTGTAGTGACTGGGGCAGCGGCGTGACGCACATGCGTTTCTCATACAGTTATCCATCAGCAGATTGGACTATGTGGCACGCATACTCGACCTCCGGGAGTTACTTTTTGTATGGTGATGATGGACCCAAGAACGTCTATGTACAGTTCAAGGATGGCAAAGGGCACCTCTCAACTGTCTACTCAGACGATATCGTTTTGGACACAGTGCCACCCTATGGTGGTATTGTCATTGAGGGGTTGTTTGTCCAATATACCACGACGATGTCTGTGCAGTTGTACCTTCTCTATGGGGATGCAACTTCGGGCGTTGACAATGTGCGCTACAGAAACTCTGATGGGGCTTGGACGAGTTGGACAATTGCTGCGGGGACGAAGACATGGTTCCTCTCGCCGGGTGATGGTGTGAAGCGGGTCTACTATCAGATCAAGGACAAAGCCGACTGGGTCTCAGAATATTACGATGAGATAATCTTGGACAGTACTGCTCCTGTGACGACGCTGAGCCACACGCCAGGCAGCGCCACCGTCATCCTGTCTGCAACTGACGCCACATCAGGAGTTGAGGCTATTTACTACAGAATCGACAGTGGTATCTGGAACGTGTACACAGGTCCAATATCACTCATAGGAACTGGAACCCATACCATCGACTACTACAGTGAGGACAACGCTGGGAATGCTGAGGATATTGAAAGCTCAACGTTCCACTATTTGACTGTGGACACGCATCCGAATGGACTTGATGCGCCCACGGGAGAGGGCTGGTATGAGGAGGCGGAGACGGCGTCTCTGAGTGTTTCGCCTGTGGCGGGGTTCATCTTCAAATATTGGTTCTTGGACGCTGCCTTGCAGACGCCGTATTCATTCGATCTGAGCACAGAGATTGTTGGCATGGATAGCCCTCATACTGCGACGGCTCGGTTTGCTGTGGTTGCCACGGTGGATGTTGTTCCTAACACGCTTAATTTGAAGGGCAAAGTTGCGCATGTGATGGCTTTCATTGAGTTGCCTGAAGGCTATGATGTTAGTGAGATTGATGTTTCTACGATTCTGTTGAATGGTACTATTCCTGTGGATGCTGGGGCTGCTGTGGAGCTTGGGGACTATGATAGCGATGGCATTCCTGATTTGATGGTTAAGTTCAGTGGGGCTGAGGTTTTCACGTATATCAAGGATAACGTTGATTTGAGTGTGCTTGATGGGGAGAAGTATGTGGATGTTGGTTTGACTGTGACTGGTGAGCTTTCGAATACGATCATGTTTCAGGGCAGCGACACTGTCAAAGTGAAGATGCCTATGCCAAAAGTAAAGTAATCTTAGTCAGCACGAGCGCCCGCGGATTTTTTGGGATTTTTACACATATTTACACGAAACGATGTTGTTTTGCAAAAAGGCAATGTCAATCCGCTCATGCATGCGTGCACTCATGCAAAAGTTTTCGGAAAAACTTGACACAAATACTAATTTATAGCGTGCCATT
>JABAOC010003955.1_pt3 | contig 13862 bp, 13 predicted proteins | sample 7062161 | NCBI WGS metagenome assembly JABAOC01 (sample SAMN14538625, study PRJNA623070) | marine sediment metagenome | biome: marine biome [ENVO:00000428]; feature: marine pelagic biome [ENVO:01000023]; material: deep marine sediment [ENVO:00002113] | place: India: Gulf of Khambhat ... | reverse complement strand
TTCCATGTATCAAGCAAGATTGAAAGGTACCTACTACGAAATGGGTCATCAGCAAGGAGAGATGATGAATATGGGATCCCTTCCTTCAATCTGGTCAGAGTCTTTTCGTGACTATGTGAGCCCTGAAAGGACAGAGTTTGCAAATGAATGCGAGGAAATTGTTCGTCGACATATGCCAGGCTTCTTAGATGAGCTTAGAGGAGTTTCGGATACTGTCGGTGTCAGTTATGAGAAAGTTAAAATCTGGCCTCTGTCTTCGTATGCTAGACTTCAGCAATCCTGCTCTGCAGTAGCGATATCAGGGGAACACACAGTTCAGGGAAAACCGCTTTTTATTCGAAACTATGATTATCTAGATGCGGATGGAAAGGATTTCACAGCTTTTTGGACCAAGCCAAAGAACGGTTACTCTAGCTTGGGATTTTCTGACGCGATGAGTAGCAGGTATTGTGGGTTTAATGAGAAAGGGCTTATAGTGGCCTCGAGCGTCAGTGCCTATTATGCAGGTTCAACTCAGCCGGGGGTGGTATTTAGTTTGGTGACACGGTGGGTCTTGGATCACTATTCAACGACCGATGAGGCTGTCGAGTTTTTCAAGAAAGTTCCACATTTTCATGGCTGGAATTTCTTGCTTTGCGACATGCAAAACAATATTGTTCGAGTAGAAACTTGCCCTAAAAAGGTCGAAGTCTTTACATTCAACGACGGAATTGGGGTGTCGACAAACCACTATCTGTCAGCAGAAATGCAGAGATTCGAGGAGAAGAATTGGCAGACGCGTGCATCACAAGGTACTAGCGTGGAAAGATACAACAACACATTGGACTGGTTTAAAAACCGAAATGGGCCTGTCACTACCGACTATGCACGCAAACTGGCCAGTAACCGCGTAGATAAGGGGGGATTATGCGATCGTTTTGTAGGCATCCAAGGTGGAACGCTGTGGTCCTGGATACACACAACAGGGGAATCAAACGTGTTGGTTTCGGATGGACCTCCCTGCAAATGTGCCTATAAACGAATAAACTTTGTTTGAAAGAAGGTTCGGGAGTAGTCCACGTTGATCTTTCAGAAAGTCTCTGAGAATGTTTTTGCAGTTGTTGGACGTCCAGCTCATTCAAATGTCACTGCCTTTATCTTACCGAGCAAAGTGGTTTTAGTTGATTGCGGGATACAACTTTCTGCAGTGAAGGAAGCTAAGAAGGAAATAGAAGAGATTTCTGAGAGAAATGTTAAGACAATAATCCTAACCCATTTTCACTCAGATCATACACATGCATTGCCAGCATTCTCTGACTGCAGGATCATCTCCTCGAACTTGCTGTTGAGGAATCTCAAGCAGGCGAAACGAAAAGCTCCTAAAGGATTCAACTTGACCTTCCCTAATCAGATTTTCGACAAAAAATTGGAGTTACGAGATGATAGCGTTAGGTTGGTAATAAAGCAGACTGGCGGCCACACTAATTGTTCAACGTATGTTTTTTATCCGAACTGCAAAACGATTGCGACTGGAGACAACCTTTGGACGGAATACTATCCATGGGGAGGTGCACGAGGTGGCGATCCTGATGTATGGATTCAAGCCCTTAAAGAGTATCTATCTCTCGACGCTAAATTCTTCGTTCCTGGACACGGTCCAGTAGGGAAGAGGGATAACGTTAGAAGACTACTGGACTACATATACAAGGTTGGCAACGTAATGAGGGAAATGATTGCTCTAGGAGAGAGTGAGGAGGCGATATTAAGAGCTGGAGGAGAAATTATGTATTATCCAACAGGAGAAAGCCGTCCCCACATCTCTACCCTCAAGAAATGGTACAAAATTTGGCGAGCCCGTCCATAGGCAATCGCTTGAAAGAATGGAAGAAGGTGATTTTTATAAAAAGGGGGGTTGCGGGGGAAACTCGTGGCGGAATTTGCTGGTATCGGGTGACATCACCATTTGTCCGGGGTTCAAATCCCACCCAACCAACCAACCAACCCCAACCCCAACCCAAAAAGAGAATGTGAGCGCGCAAAATACGATGTATTATTAGGTATGTACTACAAGGGATATATCCATGAAAGTAAAAGGAGGCCAGAGGCTTCTTGAAAAAGCCGAGGAGCTTCAACGTCAGGCTTTAGGTGTAATCGAAGAGATTGGATTGCTAACGAAATGGGAACGAGTGGGCAAACCAATACTAGTCGGTTCGATTCGATTTGGACTCATGACAACACCCAATATTGATCTGGAAATTTATGTTGAAAGACCGGACATAAGGGTGGGTTTCGAAGTTGCACAAGAGTTCGCGCTTGTACCGGGTGTGAAGAAGGTTCGATACTCAAACGAGCTTAAAACAATCCATGCAGGATTATATTGGCGAATTGATTATGTAGACGAAAAAAGTGTTATGTGGACCATTGATAACTGGATGCTTTCTCATCATCACCCTCACACAGCGATAGCAGATAAGTTCGCAAGAGCAATGGAAAAGGCGCTTACTCTGGAAAGCCGACGTCGTATCCTTGAAATCAAAGCGAATATACCTCCTGAATTAGTAGCTCGAAGGAAAGACGTATATAAAGCAGTACTGCGGGATGGTATCGAAACCTATCCAGAATTTCTGGAATGGATCAAAGATAATCCGCCTGTAGAAACTGAACATTGGCGACCATAGAATGCGTCGCGCATGCAGGTTGTGTCTGTGGCGGGCGGGGTGGGATTTGAACCCACGACCACAGGCTTAGGGGGCCTGTGCCCTATCCTGACTAGGCTACCCGCCCACCTGATATTTCCGTTAGAGAAGGCTGAAGCTTTAAGATTTTGGTCAACACTGCTCCGGTCAAGCGGGTCAACGTGGTCAAAGCTCTCAATCTGACCTGGTGTTGAATGAACGTACTCTGGATCCTGCCTATGATACTTGAACTTTGGTTTACCATTCCTGTAGCCAGTGTAATGTCTTACTCGGTAGTAGTTCTTGCCTATATGTTGAAGATAGCCCTCTACTCCACAAACTTGACATTTTATTTTCATAAAGTCTGATCCCCTTGAAAGGAGGACCCTAGGGGCAATACCTAGCTAATAAAGACCATTAAAGAAAGGCCCGTAACTAGGTTATATCAGCGATATTCTGTCTTTAGCTGCAATATCTCATTAGAACCGTAATAAGGGGCGTATAAACCAGGTTGAGTCCAACTGTAGAAGCGATATAACTGGTTTAGAATTGGTTGGAGATAAATGTGTATATTCCGCTGAAGGGCAGCGGAAGAGTTATCTTGAACCTAGGAGGATGGAGGAGGATGTATAGGCAGAAGCCATGAGGAGGCTTCTTGAGGAAGCTAAGGAGTGACTGCAGGAAAGGTAACGGGAAACATTTTTCACCACGTCAATTCCTATAGATAATAGGAAGCCTGAATCAACTTGAAAGCTAAGAAGCAGTTGATTCTCTGGATACTGGTTCCCTTAATTGTGTACACAATCCTTTATGTGATCTTAGTGGTGCCTATTCTCTCATATGAAGCGTGGAAGCTAGATAAGCCCCTCTCACCTATTACTATACTCGGTTGGTGGTTCTTTGCCATTTGGCTGATAGTATCCGCAGGTATTTTGGGGATAGCTGTTCTCGCCATACTCTCTTTTGCTTGGCTAATAGGTTTTAGTAGATCGTATGAGAAATACCTCCAAGAGAAAGCGCTTGAGATATGTGCTAATAGTTAAAAGAATGTGGGCTAGTTACAGTACAGTAACATCCATATGAAGATGTATTGAAGGAAAATGGTTGGATGATAGAACTGCTTGTGTTGTAAGCGTTATGGTTAAGAGTTGAACTGGTCGAAAACAAACTATTGTGCGTTGGATGGATACAAAAATCTATGCAGTTAGTTATATCTGAGAAGGTAGTTACAAGGGCCATGATATCCAGACACAATCTATGTAAAATTCGTAGTAACTTCTTTCTTAATCCCTTTGAGAACAGTTCATAAAGCTTCAAGAACGGAAGAAGAAACCCTATACCAAGTAGTCTTACTATAATGTCTTTAACAAGACTAGTAGACTTTACGTTATTTCGTCCCTTCATTCCACGTGAAAGAAGCTGGATATTTTTGCTATAACTTCGAACAAATGCATCAATTTATATCCGTACTGTTCGAGTCTGTTTCTGGCACTTAATGAGAACTTGGACTTGTCGTTTGTGCATATGATTTTATGCTTTGTTTGTGGTTGACATCTGTCTTTTCAAGATGATTCGATGTGTGACGGATATACAATATGGTTTACGAACTTGCATTCGATTTCCATGTCCAATGATGGGATCTTGATGTCACTACCATGCCCTATGCTAGACGTCCATTTTTTGTCAATGGGATTTCCTACATATTTCACGATTCCATCAAGTCTCCACTGGGTTGTTATTTCCCACATGAGACCCAATCATTGCTTTTTAGTAAGACTGCCTTTAGTGATGTTCATTCGAAATCACCATCATTTAGTGACCTTAAGTGCGACCGTTTTCGAGAATTCGGTACGATTGGTTAGTCGCTTCTTCGTTTCGGTTTCAGAAGATTCGAGTCTTCTGAGAGGTGATCGCACTAGCTTACTATGATTAAGTACAAGCTTATAGGCATTGTCACAAACGCTTATATTTCGCCATATTGGCTTTTATTAAATTGAGCTGAACATGTTAATCTTCCCGTTATGGTTTGACAGCAATCCAACCAACTATGCTCTTGTAAGTTCTTCTTCACTAACTATACTATCTTCACTTATTTCTATCAAAGGTGACTATAAGGAAACAAATGACAATTTTTGGAGGTGGCTGAACAAAACGATTATTACTTTATTCGGATTCATCTATTTACATGGACTACTCTGGGTTCCTCAAAAGAATCAGAGAAATCAAAAGCATGGGATACTCTCTCTTTCTCATCTCCCCGACCTCTTCATAAGATATCTCTTCAGATGTGGTTGTGTATAAAACATGAGAGTTTGAATCTCTGCTCCCCAAATTTTAATATCCTGTGGTTCATCTGAGTGTGCCAATGACTAATCCCTCCAGAAGGTTACTTTTGAAACTACTATCTCAGCCATTTTCTCACCTTACATCTGAATTTGTGTCTTACTCCAGACTCGGTTTTTATGATTTGTGGAACAAACTAGTTGGGTAAATCATGCTTGGTTTCATTCTCTAGGTTTTCGACATGGTCGAATTTTGCAGTGTGTGTTCTTTCTTATGTCTGGTAGCACCTAGAAGTTTCTTTCGAAAATTATAATAGTTTATAAGTTGCATTCTATTTTGGGGGAAGAAGTGAGAAGAATAGCTTCTGTTGTTATGCTGGCCTCGCTTCTAGTTAGTATGTTAATCTTGACCTTTAACACTCAACCAGCCGAAGCTTCGTCTTTAACAAAAGATGGTCTTATGTTAGAAATGGAGATCAGCAACCATCGCGTAACTATGGGAGAAGAGGTTCGCATCAAGTTCACAATAACAAATGTGGGAAACACGACTCTAACAAGAACTTATTCGCCACCGCTGTTTGATGCATACTACCTTTCAACTTCAGGATGGTTCTGGTATTCAGATGGCAAAGTCTTCATTTCAGTAATCCTTGACCTCATACTTGAGCCTGGAGAGAACTATACTACAACGCTGCGGTGGGATCTGTACCAGTTCAACTATAAGAACGGGGAAGTTTATCCACCAGTACCTGGGACCTACGATTTATGTGGATACTGCTATTTGATGCCGCTTTCCATGATGGAACTTCTAGACAATCCGGTGAGTGAAGCAGTTACACTCGAATGGTGGGACTATGCAGATCTGAACCACGACTTTGAAGTAGATATCTTTGACATAGTTGAAGTTGCTGGTAGTTACGGTTCTGAGCCCTTTGATCCTAAATGGAATCCACGATGTGACATAGCTGAACCGTATGGGATCATAGACATGTTCGACATAGTGATGATAACGGGAAGCTATGGAGAAGAATACAATCCTTAGAACCCAGTTCACGGCTACCTAAGACCTGGAAGACTTTGCTCTCTTTCTTCTGTACACCGGAGCTGTTAGAAGTTTTGGTGTGATGTAGTAGGCTCAACTGGCTTTGCTATCTTGTAAGCGTCATAAGTAGCTATCGCTCTGACAATGAAATCCACTAGTTTCGAAACAAACGGCATTATTGAAGACCAAGAGGTCAACAACTCGACAAAATAAGTCGAACGGAGAGAGTGCGCAGACAAGTAGATAAAGGGATAGGGAAATGTCAGAAGAATAGCTGGAATAAGGAAAACAAGCCCTCTCAATATTCTCCCACAGTAGACCTGCCCCAACCCGGGAAAGAAAAACGAGCCAGCAGCACAAAGAAAAGGATCCCTGTCTCTGACTGACAAAATCACACCATCCCCTATTTCGCTCAACCTCAGTTTTTATGACTTTTGGAAGAATTGTTAGAGTAAACCATGTTTAGTTTCATTCTCTGGTTTATGACTTGGAAGAAACTCTTGTTGCCCGGGGACAGCCAGCTTACAGAATTATACCAGGGTATAGCTCTAGCTTCTGGACTTAAATCATACCGGTTATAGCCAGAGCTAGTGGACTTAGGTACAAAGCTGATGAACACATTCTTCGTTCTCCTAAGAAAAAGGTCCTTGAATCGGAAATGCTCCAAAGTCTGAAGCTCCTCATTATAGTAATCAGCCAGCCTGTTTTCTTCGTAAAGTCTGTTCACCAGGTTAAATGATTGTATAGCTTCATTCTTCCTGAGCCCTGAGGTTAAAACATATCTAAGGTAGAGCTGTTCGTTAGGTCTCAATATTGCTTGAGCTTTGTTGTACCATTCCTTTACGTCTGAACCATTGTTGTTCACCATTCTTAAGAAGGAGCTTAAGCTATCAGTACGCCCCCACTTAATCCCATAATCCTTTAGTTTCTGCTTGAAGTCTGAGTAGGTGCCAGTGAACTTAGAATAGGCACTGAGAGCTTTGAGTACGTTGTTTCGTTTGTGCTTCTTGAAAGCATCTAGTCCAACAGGATTGCCTAGAAGGTCGAAGTACTTGGTGACGTATCGAATAATGGCTTTTGCCCATACTTTGCTGTATTCTGCATTCACATACTCTTTGAACTGGTCTATACTAGAAGGCTTAGGGGGCCTGTGCCCTATCCTGACTAGGCTACCCGCCCACCTGATATTTCCGTTAGAGAAGGCCTAAGCTTTAAGATTTCGGTCAACACTGCACAGGTCAAGCTGGTCAATGTAGTCAACGCTCTTACTCTGACCCAGTTTGCACAAATCTCTTAAGTCAACTGAGCATTATTCCAAGGCTATTGGGGTCGGGAGCCGTGAATATATCTACTTTCTCATATCTCGTGTTGATCATGCTTCTTTTACCATTGAGCATGAATGGAGAGTTGACTATTCCTAGAGCACGACACGCAGATTTCTATCTAATATTGGAAGGAGCTGGAATAGATGTATTTACTCAGAAAGGAGGCAAGGGACCCTCTGTCCCATCACCCCCTTTTGCCCCAGGAAATCAAATTATCCTCTATGCGAATGTAACATATTATGAATGGCCAGAGCAGAATAAAGAAGTAGCATTTCATATATTTGATCCACGACAGGATTTCTTCATTCTCTCTGCAAGTACAAATACGTCTGGAATTGCAGCAGTTAGCTTCCGTCTGCCTTCTCCTGAAGGTGCAGAGAACATCTCTGGAACTTGGAGAGCGATCTCTTCGGTAGAAATAGCTGAAGTGCATGTTGTTGACACATTAGAATTTTATGTTGTGTGGAATGTGGCTGATGTCAACCAAGATTTGAAAGTGGATATTTATGATGCTGTAACCTGTGCTGCGGCTTACGGTTCTAAACCTTCAGACTTACACTGGAACCCTCACTGTGACATAGCAGAGCCCTATCGAATCATCGACATATTTGATATAGTAACTATTGCAGGAAGCTACGGAAAAGAATACAATCTTTAGAGCATCAGTTTACGAGCTACACCGGTAATGAATGGCCAGATTTTGCTCTTTCTTCTATACACTGGTTGCTGTTGGCTACTTTGTAGTAGTACTCCAGATATCTACTGAGACTGTAGTGGGATCTATAAGTTCAAGCCACTCTTGATTGAGTTTCGCAGCACCTTTATCTTTGTTCATTCTTGCATTGAGTCTCTCATAATCTGCAAGGCTATCATATTCGACTAGCCAGATATGCATGCCACTGATGTCGCCAAACATTTGGGTGAACTCTTTAATCGACTTAACTTCTTTGAACTTAGCTGGGTTGTCTTTGATGAACTTACGAAACTTCTGCATTATCTGTGTGTGTTCCTTCTGTTTTTCAGGTTTAGCTACCCATTTTTCAACTGCTAAAATAGTCACTTGCTTTCACCTTCCTTTTTTCGCATATCTCACTGCTTTATCTTCTTCTACCTCAATTTTATGACTTGCGGAAGAAATTCCTTCTACCAGATATGATCTAAGCATAGTTAGACTTCTTTTTCTTTGTACATTATGGCACAGCTCCATCGTCATTAAAAGTGTGCGTGGCCTGTGGTCTTATCTTGCTCCTGTCAGGTATCTTAGGTTTAAATGTCTGTGAATTCCTTTTCCAGCTAGATTCACAACGATAGTTTGTACATCTTCTAGTATGAGGCCTAGTTGCTGCCTGTGATTGCTCAAGAATTCATCAAGATCTGAATAGTTCTTGTGAAGTGAAAACATTATACCAGTCATTCCCATTCCTCTGGATTCTGCTCCAAAAATGACATTGGGCTGTTCCTCTAGCCATTTCCTTGATTTCTCAATTGCATCCTTCATCATTTCCTCTGATCCTAACTTAAGTGGAGTTTTGACTAGGGTGACTGCAAGTATTTCATACCCCAGTTTTTCCCATTTCGGTATGGCAGTGTATCCATCGATTAGCTCCTTCTCTAGCCTTGCTCTTCTTCTGGTTACAGTGGGTTGGGAAACCCCAATCTTCTTAGCTAATCGCCTATCGCTTATCTTGGCATTCTTCATCAACTCAAAAAGAACCTTATAGTCAACATCCTTGAGCTTCATGACCCTTCAATAGCATATATTCCACAGAACGAGTTTTATGGCTTGTGGAACAAACCAGTTACCTAAACTAGGTCTAGTTTTCATAGGGGCTGTTGGACTATGCTCTTTCTTCGGTACACTAGTTCTGGTGGAAGGGTTTTTGTGCTTGTTTTTATATATTTTCTATGAAATTGAACGATATTGTAGAGTTGGAAGGAGAGTCTTCTTGATTTGGTGAAAAAACTGGTAGAGAAAGGAAAGATCTTGTATGCTTGTGAGAGATGTGGCTTAAAATATGGAGAAAGAGATTGGGCTGAGAAGTGTGAAAGGTTTTGTACCGACCATAACGCTTGTTCGTTAGAGATCACAAAGTATGCTGTTGAGAAGCCTTAGGAGTGGCCGCGTAGAATACAGGGTCAACAGTTCTCTGTCAAGCGAACTTTTAAATCTCGAAAGCCATTTAATAGTAAAGCTGGAAAATTTATGGAGAAAAAGATGTTGAGTGAGCGTAAAACCCCCAGAATCTTGAGAACTCTTCCCCGAGACAAGGCCTTCTACTTCTTCACTTCCATAGGGAACTACACCGGAGAAAGCGCTTCGTCTTTAGAGGAGTTTGTCAAGAAAATTCTAGACGTAAACGTCAAATCTTTAGAGTTTCACCTTTACCGTGGCGATTTCGGAAAATGGATTGCTAGCACACTTGAAGACAAAGTTCTAGCCAACAAAGTTAAGAAACTTAGAGAATCAAAACCGATAGGAATTGACCTTAGAGACAGGCTTTACCTTATAGTTTCGAAGCACTACGAAAACCTCAAAAAACCACGTTCAACATCGTCCACTTTCACAAAAACAAAGCCCACCACGATAACCTTTGGAAGGTCACGATCCCAGGAAACTGCGAAAACCTAAGCTAGTAGTAATGTGCTTTTCAGTCTCAATTTAAGAGATTGACTACTCTAGACCGCTTCCACTTAGCTAAGGTAGCCATAAACACAATTTGAAAGAATCCTCTCACAAAGCCTGAAGATGTCTCATTCTTCCTTGTCAGAACAACGTAGTCTCCAGCTTCTTCTGTGTGTGGGTAGTAATCCAAAGTTGCCCCAAAGGGTGGGTGATCTAATTGATTTATCCTCTGTATAGCACCGCGAACGGTGTAAGGATCTTTGGCAAGCAAATACCTAAGCAAGCTTATAGTAGAGCTGTCGGTATCGCTTAGCTCCACCCAGTTAGTCCACCCTATGACTACTTTGGCGCCTCTACTTACAAGCGCTTCAGCCATAGTGGTCTCATTAAGGGTATTGCATCCCATCAAGATAATTACACAATTGCTGTCAAATCTACCTTGCATGCTGGAACCCACAAATGTAGGGCCGATTGCGAAATATTCATTGTACGGAGGGGTGAGAAACTCCGCGTGGCTTATCTGGCTTCCATAGACAGGTACATAGTGCTGTAATGCCTTGCCCTCATCATAAGGTTCTGAGGTGAACAGGTCAACGAAATCACTTTCATTTCGTACCGCCCCGTGGACTCTCAAAAGGGCTATCTTGCCGCTTTTTGAGGGAAGGTCTTTGTAAAAGTCCACCGTAATGTCTGTGCTAGGGTGGTATTTCACTTCAAATCTGGAAGCATTCAGTATAGACGTAGCTGTAATATTGAAAGCGATTGATTGATTGATTAGAGCAGCTTCAGTAGCCAATTGGTCTATTATGGCAGCCGTCCAATCTTCGGTGCGTGATTGGAAAAACATGTAATATCCTATTAGTACAGCCAAGAGAACGATAGTGACCAGCACAACGCTGTATACTAGCTTCCTGTTCGAACTCTTCGTCGTCTTCATCTTTTGTTCTCTAGTCATCGAATCCCAGTTCAGTAGGCATGAATTATCCAAGACATGGTATACGTGTCGAGGCTCTTTAATTTCTCGCTAACAACCACAAATCTTAGCTTTCGCCCAGCTTCTTCAACTGATTTCGATACATTTTCACTATCTCCTCATCTCTAGTGGCATCCTCAGCTGATTTGTCAAGCCTGTAATTTCCAGTAAATCTAGGAAACCTAATAGCTAGACCACTTCCCTTGCGAATCTCACCCATGGCACAAGTGTGCACCGGGCTCAATGTGATCTCTGCGCCTAGAACTTCAATCACGACAGCGGGCTTAAACCACACATCTGCATCAAGCATCGATTGCACTCTTGGATGGATGTTAGAAATCCTATGTTTTTTCATCATCTTCGGGAGCCTTCCCAAATCTTCATCAGTGAAGCCTGTGCCGCATTTTGTCACCGTTTCGAAACTATCTTTCTTTGGGTTATAAGCGGCTAGAAGTAGCGCTCCATATGTCCCTGCACGTTTTCCTCGGCCGTGAAATGCCCCCACAACTGCCAAGTCTACTGTGTCAGTCATCTCGCTTTTGTATTCTCGCTTGTATTTTATCCACATCCAGCCCCTTGCACCTGCCTGGTAAACCGAGTCTTTGGCTATTGACTTGCACATGAGCCCTTCACAACCGTTTTCTACAGCCTTCTCAAAGAAACGCTCCATTTTTTCAACGTTATCTACGATTAGGGATTCCGCCGTTTCCACCCGGCTGCCTTCTTCGATTAGCTGTTCAAGTTTCTTATGCCGAGCTAAATAGGGCTTTAGGGTATAATCTTCTCCATCAGCATATAATACATCGAAAGCAAAAAGCGAAACCGGATACTCTCTCATAGCCTCTCTAACGCCGTACTTTCGTCTGCGATGCATCAACTCTTGAAAGGGCTTCATCTCACCAGTATCTACATCTACGGCAACGACTTCTGCTTCAACAATGGCGTCTCTTGCCTTAACATTCGCTTTCAAAAGCTCTGCAGCGTCGGGGTACTGGTTTGTAATGTTTTCGAGGCGACGCGAAAATAAGGTTACATGATCGTCCTGTTTGTGAGCTTGCACGCGCTCTCCATCGTATTTGAATTCTGCTATGCATTTGCCGCCGAGCTTCTCCAAAATCTCCTCTGCTGAGCCTAATCTCTCTGCAAGCATTGGACGTATGGGGTTTCCAATTGACACCTCGAATTCTCGAATGCCCTTTAACCCTCTTCCAGCAACTGTCTCGGCTACCTTTCCAAGATCTGAGGAAATGTTGTAAGCTCTCTCCAACGCGTCTCTCGCCTCTTTTCCACCCCCGTAGGCGATTGCCAGCGCGTCTAAGACGGTCATGTCTGCAATTCCCAGTCTTAGGCTTCCTGTCACAATTCTAATGATGTATTTTGCCTCTTTTGGTGTAGCACTTGTCAAGAGTCCTGCGAGGAGGTTTAGCTTTTTGTCCATGGAACCCGTGCCAGAGGCTCTCGCCATCTTGTCAAGCGTGCTATAAACGCTTTCAACTGTTAAGGGCGACCCTTTGAACAGTGTTGCTTGGGTCTTTTTCGCTAGGAATTTTTGAGCAGTTTCACCTATGTCTCCCGTTTTGGCTAGGTCGTCTCCAATTTCCTTCTCAGTCTTCCCCGTTGCCTTTCCAACTGCTTGGATGGCAAGTTTCTCAGCTATTCCTGTTTGAACGTCTACAAAGTCGGGGTACAGCTTTCCCTGTGTAAGGTAAACCACCTTACCTATTATACTCTTGGAGGTAAGTCTAAGAAGCTCCACCAAATAGTCGGTCATCTCAAGCCTCTTAGTCGTGGCTTCAATCTTCTCGTAGCAATTGGCCAGCAGAGAGAACTTCAAACAGACTCCCTAGCGTTAACTTAACGAGACAAACCAAAAATAAGCTTTTCAATCTAGGCTAGAAAGCCCATGCGACGATAGTGCTGCTCTCAAACAAACCACAGCAAATCATGTACACAACAGGACACCCTTTTTATACGATTTTGTGTCATCTCTGACGGAGACAACTGACAATCATGGAGAAGAGAAGACTCGGCAGAACAGATTTACAGGTTTCAGCTGTCGGGTTTGGAGGTATACCGATCATAGCCCTTTCTAGAGGTGAAGCAGAAAAAGTCGTAAGATACGCCTACGAGAAGGGTATCAATTACTTCGACACGGCTAGAGCATATGGGGACAGCGAAGAGAAGATAGGAGCAGCGTTGAAAGACGTGAGAGATCACATTGTCATGGCAACCAAGACTCATCAACGAACCAAGGAGAGTGCTGCCAGAGCTGGCCTCAAACAAAGTCTTAGGAACCTGCAGACTGACCGAATAGACATTGTTCAACTCCACGGCATAGATAATGAAGAAGTACTAAAGAAGGCCACAGGTTCAGAAGGGTCTTTATCTGCTCTAGAAGAGGCCAAAGCTCAAGGGAAAATAGACTACATAGGAATCACTGGGCACAACCCCTACGTTCTGGCAAAAGCAATGGAAACTGGAAAGTTTGACACAGTTCTAGTTCCACTAAATGTTCTTGACAGAAGAGCCACCGAGAAAATGATTCCGTTAGCTAACGAATTGGACGTAGGCGTTGTCATCATGAAGGCGATGGGTGGTTGTGGAGCTCCACTGCAATATCCTCAGTGGGGTGCCAGGTTTTTGGGTAAGCCTGAGGTGGACTGGCCCGATTCAACAGAGTTTGCCGCCCATTTCGGAGAAGATGGGGTTGAAAGAGCTAGACGTTCACTAAGGTTTGTGCTGGCTCACGATGTCGATGCTGTCATACTTGGATTACGCTCTGCAGACGAAATAGACAATGTTGTGAAGACTGCAGAGGAGTTCAAGGGGCTTACCCCTGAAGAGGAGGCTGCCTACAAATTGGAAGAACTACCACCTGAGCTATTCTGCAGAGAATGCGGATTGTGCATGCCGTGTCCAGATGGCGTCGAAATCCCGACGATCCTGAGGTGGGATATGTACTA
>JABAOC010037587.1_pt1 | contig 13865 bp, 27 predicted proteins | sample 7062161 | NCBI WGS metagenome assembly JABAOC01 (sample SAMN14538625, study PRJNA623070) | marine sediment metagenome | biome: marine biome [ENVO:00000428]; feature: marine pelagic biome [ENVO:01000023]; material: deep marine sediment [ENVO:00002113] | place: India: Gulf of Khambhat ... | reverse complement strand
ATCGGACATTGATTCTCCTATTCTCCTATTATCCTATTCTCCTATTCTCCCACGCCTGCTTATAGCCTGCTAGGTAAGCCATGCCTAAACTTATGCACTCTTCTGTCTTTAAGTTTAGACCGTCAAACCACTTCTCAAACTCTTCTTTGGCTTTTTGTTCTATTCTATTTTCCATATTTAACCTCATAACTTCTTATAAGCTGAATATTCGGATGATTAAAATTACGGTAATAATCACTAAAGACATTATGCCAACTTCCCCATTGCCAAGAGTTTTGGTCGAAGATCTTTTTTCCATAGCTGGCAGGAATTGGCTCAGGTCTATTCTTATACCGAATTAACTTGTCACATATCCAGAAGGTTAATCTAAGTCTAAAAGCTTTGCAGATAATGAAGGCGATTATTTTTCCATCTGTCTTTGGAATCTTTATGCCGTGTCTTTTCTTATGAGATTGCCAGCAACTAACGATAAAAGATAAAGACATGATTGGAAGTAAAGGCCAAAACAAAATAGGCAATTTAAAGTATCCAGCCATTACAAAGTCTCTAGGGTGATCTAGTTGCTTGTGAAAGACTGGAACTTGTAGCATCAGGTTAATTGCATCTCTTTCTGTATCTTGTATGCCGTTTTGTTTTGCATACATAATCACACAATCAAGTCCTGCCATTACCCCTGCCCAATTGTCCCGTGAAAACCTGGGATTGCTTTTAGGGGTGATTGGAGTTGTAAACCAAACTCCATCCCTAATAAGCCAAGAGCAAGATGCTAAGAAGTTTCTACAATGCACATCTGTTAATGTGCCATTGAGATATTCTAATACAATGTTGGTCCCCAAAAATAAGGGACCATTCTCCGTTGCTTCTGGTAATGGATTCTCTGTTAAGTGCATAATGCCATATTGATCTAAATATTTTTGCCTACTCATAATGACATCTCCAATAGTTTAGGGTCTGGCTCAAAGTCATAATCATTTATAATTGAATTAATTGCTTCATCATGTTGCTGCCTAATGAAGTGTAATTCTTCATTAGGAAAACAAATAGCTTCACATTTACCGTCAAAGTGAAGAAATAAGACACTATTGTTTATTATTCCGTGTTTATTCACGGAAAGACTTACTGATGAAAGCCGCATAGTTTGTGTCATCACTTTGTAACTCCTTTTCATATTGGTCAGTTTCTAGTTGCTCTCTCCTGCAATCAATACATACCCGTGAATATGGTCTGATGATTGCCGCTGGAAAGAATTTGTTAATTGATTTGATTTCGTCGCATTGAATACATCTAAGTGAAATTCTTTTTCCGACTTTTGCAGTTTTCATTGGTCTCCTTTAGTTTAGTCCCAGGTTTCTCCGCAGTCCTGGCACTCGTATTCGTTTAAGTTATTAACTCTTATGTCGTCTGAGCCACAATCAGGACAAACAATTTCTTCCTCGTCCTTTTCATCGTAGCCACTTAGTAGCATTTGATCTCGCCTTCTAAATGCTTCATCGTCATTCAATGGCATCACTTACTCCTTTTGCCTAGTCTGTCTCTTTTGAGAAATATTTTATTTAATTCTTCAAACTCTATTTGCTTATCGAATCTGTAGGCTTCTTTGTCATAGCCTAGTAGGTAGAATTTATTCTTAACTCTATGATGCCGGTGCTTATCTATTCTAATAATTGGAAAGACCTGTTCATTTACGGTGAACTTCTGAAAGACATAAAAATATTCAGACATAATTGGTAACTTCTGACTACCTCGCACATCCTCTTTGGTTATTAGTCTGTCCATGTTGTCGTGAATCGGTTTAGACGTATGGATAAGATAAAAGATAGCAACATTTAATTTCTTGGTGATCTTAGACATGAAGACTGAAGTTTTATTTTGGCCTGCAACCTTAATCTCATCAGAATAAAAGTTAGATGTACTCATGTTGTCGATGAAAACCACTTGGCACTCGCTCTCAATAATCATGTCTTCAAACATCTGGAACATATCACTTTGGTTTTTGACAAAGAACTCATCTAGGTTTTTCTCTTCAATGAATCTTAAATTTGCCAAGCATTTCTTGTAATCAAGACCTAGTAAGATAGCGGCTCTTTTGATTCCTGATTGATATTCCTTAACAGTTTCTTCACTTAACCAGATTAGAGTAGTTGTGTACTCTGAAACCTCGGCAATAATTGACTTAGCCAGTGTTGATTTACCAGAACCAGTGGTTCCCATCAGCCCGTGAAGTTGTGCAGGCCTTATGCCTCTGGTCGCCATAATATGGGCGAAATTAGATGGATAATAACACTTGGCACAATCACGCTCAAAATCGCTGATCTCAGCGTCCGTTAGAGTTCCCCTAAGCATTTCCATTCACCTCTCGTTTGCCCTCGTCTAAAAGTGAATTAAGCATGTCTGCGAGCGCCTTTTCTTCGGGGTCCACTCCCCCAGATTCGTCTTTCCACTTATCATGCGGTACGTCTTTAAAAAAAGTGTTCATTAATAACGCAACGTTTCCTGGCTCCCGACCTTTGGCTTCTAGCCAGTCTGCTGCTGTTTGGAGTTGTTTTGTTATGGTTTCCTTGCAGTATCGTGACAGCCATTTGAGTCGGATATTATCCGAGACCCCGGCAATAAATTCCTGTAGCTCACCGCTCAAGAAATCTAATTCGACCGCATTTGACGCTACTGCTTTCTTTTTCTTTCGTCTTGTTACTTTCTTTTTTCTTATATTCTTATTTTCTTTATTCTCTATTCTGTTGTCGTTTGTTTGTCGTTTGTTTGTCGTTTGATTGTCGTATAGCTGATTTTTGCCTGTCGTTACAATTTCTTCATCTTCTATAAGTAGTTGATATTCTTCCCATTTTTTGACAATTAGGTATGATCCTTTGTTTGTCGTTTGTTTGTCGATTCTTCCTGTTTTTTGCAAGTAGTCTAAGATTCGACGGATTTTTCCGATTGATAAATCTACGGCATCGCCAATCATTTTTAGAGAATACGCCATTGATCCTGGTGGAATTGTTACAGATTTTGAGCCGTGTTTAATCTTTGATTCATAAATGTTGCAGTTAAGCAGAATATAAATCCATAGTGATAACCGATCTGTATTAATTTTGGCTCCATCAAGTGCAACATCTGATTCTAATATTTTTCTATGAAGCTTTATCCAGCCGTTCCTAAACTTCATTATTCTATCTCCAACTTTTTTAGTTGCTTATACACCTGGTAACAGCCGTATGTGTCAGAAGCCGCTTCGTGGTGATCTAGCTCTATGCCTAAATGCCTGCAGACCTTATCGAGCTTGTTGCTCTCGAGACCTAGGTGAGATCTTGCCATCTTCAGAGTTGATTCTGTGACCTTTGTGCTTGCAATTTTGCGCCAGGAGTAGATCAGTCCACATTTAAGGAAAAATGCTTCAGCAAATTTAGGGTCAAAATTTCCATTTCCGTGATAAACAGTCAGCATTGGCAAATTATGTTCATGTTTAAATGGCTTCAAGAATTTAAGCCAATCAATCGCAGCTGCCTTTGGTTCTGGAAACTGCATTGCCTCAGAATAACTGAATCCGTGAATTTCTTCTGCACTTTTTGACCAATATTTTTTACTTTCTGGTTTTGCATATCCAGTGTATTGATCTAAAAACTCCAGACTATCCCTATTAGCAATAACCGATGAAAAAGAGATAATACTATTTCTGTAGTAGTCGAATCCGGTAGTCTCAACATCAATAAAGTGAATATATTTTTTGTTAATCAGTTCCATAAAAATAAAAATAGGGGGCATAGCCCCCTCATTTGCTAAAAAGGAATGTCTTCTGTAGTAACTTCTGCACCTAATAATGGTGACTTCTTTACTACTACCTCACCTTTTACTCCAAGATCATTTCTAGCCTCTGCAAGCATAGAATCAACATTCAATCCACCAAGAGTTACTGCTAAGTCAGCATCACTCATTTTCTCGGCAACTTTGTTAATCCATTTTACTTTTAAGACTGTCTTAGTCTCACCGTTTTTCTCATAGTCCTCGTTATCCATAACGATCTCAACCTTATGAGAAGGATCAATGGCTCCATCAATGTTAAGCTGTTCTAGCTTAGTTCCACTGAAGCCTGCGGTAACTAAATTCTTAGTAGTGTAAGGTGCAGCTTTATCACTAAGCGAACCATACCAAACAGCACCATTAGAAAACATAAGCTTCGCCCATGGTTTCTCGTTTAACTTAACAATGCCGTGATCCGTTACAGTCACGACATACTTTCCAGGTTGTAAATCACTCATCATTGTCCTCCTTATAGACATTAAGGTTTACTCTGTAGTTATCAATTTCTCTACTAGCCGATATATGACATAGTTCATAATCGTTTAGTAACTCAATTAAATGATCTTCTAATGTTCTAAAAACTTGAACATTGATTGCAGCTCTCTCTTGGTGTAAATCTTTCATCTTTCCCATTACTCACCCAACTTTGAATGCAGCCTAGCCCGAATGGCAACTAGCTGTGCAGGGTTGTTATTAGCTTTAACTACGGACTCTTTAACCAGACCTAATAATTTTTCATCTTTTACTTTTTCACAAAGCATATTGATTTCAGAAATTATGTTCTCTGGTGTTTCTCCTGTAGACTTATCAATTTCAGCCATTACTACTTGAGCGTTCATTTCCATTTCATCAGGAAGACCGTATCTATTCTTAGCATCGTAAGAAGGCATACGAGTTGTATAAACAACACGCTCACCATCTCCAAAAGCTTTAGACTTCATCTTGTCTTTCTTCAGATAGACTCGATAGTTTGCAAACAGAAGGCAATCAACATATTCCTTCCAAAGAGTAGAGGCTTGTTGACAGTGTAGCTTCAACTGATATCTGTCGTAAGGTTCTGCCTGCATAGGATCGTGAAATGGCTTTACTTGAGAATGTGCTAGAACTAGAACGTCCATTTTGTTACGGGCGATATTAAGAGCAGACATCAAATTTCTCCACTCTTGATTAACTAGATTAACCCACTTTCCATAGCCGCCACCGATCTCTTCAATTACTTTCTTGTGGTGGACTTCTAATAGATGTGCGTACAATAACGGCTCTAACCAGTCTAATGTGTCTAACACTAAAGTTCTAAAGTCGTGAGACTCATTAGAAACCTCAGTAAGCATACCGAAAACATCTTTCCATGTTTCTGCCTCTGGTAAACGAGTTACATCTAGGTTAGATGTTCCACGCTCTGAACCAAGGAATAACGGATTAGCACATTGAGCGCCGAACGTAGACTTACCTACACCTTCGGGTCCATAGAGCATAATCAATTTGTTTTCCTTGATTTTACCGGAGGTTAAACTTGATAGGTAACTCATAGCTTGATCTCCTTATAGTTGATTGTTTTGAGTGGGATAATGTATATCATTATATAGCTAGTGAAAAGACTTATTTTTTCTGTATAGCGTTAAAAAAAGTCTTTGCATCATTATATATAGTGATATACAATTCCATTTATGGAAATCATCGACTTAAATCAAAATAGTGAAGACTGGCTAGAATCAAGAAAAGCTTTTATAGGCGGTTCTGATGTTGCGGCAGTTATGAATATCTCTCCTTACAAGACTAGATTTCAGCTATGGGAAGAGAAGTTAGGCCTAAGAGAATTTAAAGGGAATGAATACATATTCCAGAAAGGTCACGCTCTTGAGGATCGTGCTAGGACTATATACGAGCTAACTTATAACATTGATGTTCCACCTAAGGTTATTAGACATAAAGACTATAGCTTCGCCCAGGTTTCTCTTGATGGGTTCAACCTGGAGATGAAGAAAGCTGTTGAGTTTAAATATGTAGGCGAAAAAGTATTTGATCGTGTCTTAGAAGAAGAGTTTATTCCAGACCATTATGTTTGCCAGGTTCAATATCAGTTATTCGTAACAGGCTTTAGAGATATGGATTTTGTCGCATATTCAGAAAAAAGAGATTCAATAGCCACTATTAAAGTATTGCCAGATATGGAATACATTGCGAGAATGGTCGCCATGTGCCAAGAGTTTACCTGGGAAGTTGAGAATCAGATTCCTCCTAGGTTGGTAGATAAAGATTATAAGAAAGTACAGAAAGCCACTCTTAGAAGAACTATAGAGTCTCTGAAGAAAGCTCTTAAGGAGACCTATCCAGAACAAAAGTATTTCTTATGGGATGGCGTTTATTTGGAGATTAAAGATGTCTAAAGATAAAGAAAAAAGAGGAAGACCTTGTAAGGGAGCTTCTAAAAGAAGCCTGTCAGTTTGTGTTCGTGTTGAGCCTCATCTAAAAGATGTTGTATTTGAAAAGTTTGGAGGCTGGCAGGCTTTCTTTGACCATTATGCTTATAGGTTAGTTCCTAAAGAATTGAGACCAAAGAAAAAAGCTTAACACTATACCGGGGGGCCAATGTTTATAGTTTATCCATCAGGAAGCAGAAGCGGTTTTAAAACTAGCTATATCTCTATGTACGAAAATAAGAGAGACCTTAGAAATGAATCTCTTTACAAAAAGGTTAGAGAGGTAGAGCCAGAAGAAATCAAATTTATAAACAGAGAGACAAAGGAAGATGTCACCTATAATAGATTGCTTCTTCTTATGTCTAAAACAGAATCAACCAGAGGTGATAGTTCTCTATTAAATAGAATTATTAAAAATGGTGGATTCATTAACTATATAAACTGGTTAGAAAGTCATGGATGAAATAAAAACCACACCACACGACGATGAAGCTCAACCAATATGTGAGGTCTGCGAGGGTGATCTTGTAGTAGGGTACATCTTTGGAATTGAAGAAGTATGTCCTCATTGCAAAGGTTCTGGGTATCAATTTAATGTCGGCACAACCGAAGAAACTAAAAAAACACCATAGAATCAACTTTGGTTGTGTCGGCATTATTAAACATAATTGATCTTATAGGTAAGAAAATGAGATTTGACCCATTTAAACTAGCTGATAATTTAATAGAGAGAAATTATCGAATACCAGTGTATGAGCCAGCTTTAGACGTTGAGGTTGGGGGTAGCTTTATGACCTCTCAAAATGGGAAGAAGGAGATTTTATGTTTAAAGAAGGTATCTACATTAAAGGCAAGCAAGTTAAAATTTACGCAAAGCAAGAACATAAGCATATTATCTTCGACGGTACAAAAGCTAAGTACATAAACAATGCGGCTAAACTTTTCGCAAAAGCGATGAACGGCGGAGTGATTCCGTATGCTATTAAAGAAATGACAGGAGATTACTTCATTGAAAAAGAATTAGGCAAAGCTAGTTTATTATTGGCCAGCGATCCTTCAAAGTTTTATGTGGATGAAGTCTATAAGAAAATAAAATCGAAACTTACAAAGAACGAAGAAGTTACAGCTTCTTTCGCCAAAGCTTTGATTAAAGAAAATTTAATCCCAGGTAAGCAATGAAATATTTTATCGGGTATCTTATTTTCTTAACCCTTTTTCTAATTGCTAATTATTATTTTTGGGATATTCAAAAAGAGAAAAATTCTCTTACCGATAGCTAATATTATACCTAATAGCTCCGTTGAAATTAATTCTGAGTAACTTACAATGAAAGGATGAAAATTGTTAGGTATCCAGATTTCAAAAAAACGGACCTAAAGACATTCGTAATTGCCGGTGACTGGCACTCATTCTTTATAAACAAACCAACTTACTCAATCATTAAAAAGGTCTTATCAGATCTTTCTAAGCCAGTATTAATAATCAATGGTGACTTTATTGATGTCCCATATCTTATGTTTAAGCAGCCAGACTTTAAAAAATGGCTCTCTCGTGGCTTTGAAGGCGTAGAGGAATACTTTATCCCTAAGGTGGATGAAGAGTGTCAGTGGGCAAATGAGAGGCTTGATGAGTTGCAAAAGCTGTGTAGCGAGATCATATTTGTATATGGCAACCATGATTGGAGAATAGACCAGTATGGTGAGAAGTTTGCTCCATCGGCTTATAAGCACTATTTTAAGCTTGATAAACTTCTAAGTCTCAAGGAAAGAGGCATCAGGGTTGTGGGTTATAACGACTGGCTAGATATTGGCAAAGTATCTATTACTCATGGCCAGTTCCACGGGGCGACTGCTCACAAGAAACACTTTGATGCCTGTGGTGGTCGCTCCGTTATTTTTTCTCATGTCCATTCATTCCAATTAAAAGCTTTTCCTGTTAGAGGCGACACCAGATATGCAGTATCACTTCCAGCTATGTGTGACCTAAATCCAGAATATATGAGAAACATGGATAATAACTGGTCAAACGGCTTCGGCACTTTATCCTTCTTTGGTGGCAATTACAACATTAACGTAATGAATGTATGGGATGGCAAACTCATAACTCCACTAGGAAAGGTCTATGAAGGACTTTAAGCTTCTCCATCTGCCACTATCTGAAGATAGAACAGAAAACATAATAAATTCACTAGGCAAAATTTTACCAGAAGATGAGTCTGGTGATTATATCATTCAACTAATAGATGTCTTGCTAGACTATTTTTCTAATTTTCCGTACAGTGAATCACCAGAACTTAATAGGGCAGAAAGCAGACTGGTCGAATGTAAATATTGGCTTGAGCAATTCTACTCAGATGAATCCTCGAATGAGGAAGGTCAAGAGGAAGGAAAAGACAAAGAATAAATTACCTCCATTCTTTGCATTGACTTATCGCCTTGTCTGCAAACTGCCGCTCTCGTACCCATTGCCATAATTCTATACCAACAAGGTCCTCTGGAAAATCTTCATCACCAACACACTTAGTAATTACATCATCATTAGTGTCTAGCCGATGAATGCAGGATTGTTCCCAATCTATTTCCCATAGGTCGGTATTATATTTTCTCTCAGGTTTGAGTGCCGAGCAAGCGATTGTAATGGTAAAAATAAATAGATAAATTAAGTCTCTTTTCATTTCTTTCCTAGACTTCTTAGTGCCTTTAACTTTTCCATTTTATCGTTATTAAGTTTAGCTCTCTTGTACTGTATTAAAGCTTCTAAATAGGCTTCTTCTTGACTCTCATACTTCTTATCTAGCCTATATAATTTGTACTGCTCTAGCAGCCTTGGGAACTCTCCAAACAAAAATCTAAGAGCCAATGCAACGATCTCTAACCAGCCCATAACTATCCTTTTAAGGTGAGGGTGTCCAGGATTCTAACCTGGTCATAACTGAAGGGAAAAACATCAAAAACCCGGTTGGCATCACACGCCTACTTCGCCACCCTCAATTCATTTTTTCTTAGGCTTCTTTCCGCCTTTCTTTTTTTTGTCGTTATAGCCTTTATCCTTTGGCATTTTCATCATCCTTTTTTGGAAGTTTAATTGAAGCAAACCAATCAACTAAAAATACAATTACCTTGTAAACTTTTGACTCAAGCATTTTGTTGTAAAACTCATCATCTTTTTTAGATGGAGTTAAATCAACAACACCTTTAAAGATTTCCATTAATGGCTTAAAAAATACTCTTAGAGATGCCATTACTAATAGTGTGGCAAATAACCAAGGGTACTGTTGAGCGTACTGAATAAGTAGTGGTTGTAACCAAGCTAAAACTGCTTCCATTTTTTTACTCCTTTATAAATTTCTGCCATTTGGCATTTGGTCTAACTTGTAAATGAAAGTGTTCTCCATAACCAGAATCATGATGAACAACTGCTCTCGGTTCATTGTCTTTTGCCGATATTGCAGCTATGTCCGAGTACCAAGTATTCATGTGATATTGAAATCTGTATATGTGACTTTCGGTCCAACCCTTAGAGGAGATATCAATGGCACGACCTTCTTCATGTGTGCGGCTCTTAGAGTTGATGTTTTTTCTGTCTGATATAATAGAAGTTACCACAAAAGGAAGTTTGTATTCAGCACAATAAAGCATTGTTCTTGTCAGCAAAATCCATAATGCTGGCTGAATCATTTCTAAATCCTTTGGGTCAATATCTTCTTTATATCTGAACATTGTTTTTAAAATGGTAATAGAAGATTCTATATCTTAAATTTAATCCACCTGGGTTATTCAATGCCATCTTTTCACCTGATCTAATAGTTCTAGCTGGCCTAGAAAGTACGGTTGCACCACCTCCACCACCTCCAAAAGAAATCTCATCTTCTGGTGAATCTGAAAAGAAATCATGCCATTGAATAGCATCTACACTTGCTAGTATTTGATCGTAACCATCAGTCCAAGTTATTCGTGATTGTATTCTGAAAATTTCATAGTTTAAGTTTGATGGTCCACCACCAGCATTTTCACAAAAAAGACCAGCAACAAATGCCCACTCATTTGTACCAGGTACAATAATATCTGATCTTGTGCCGGCATTAACTGTTCCATTAGCCGTTTTTAATTCATAACCTGTTGCTTGAGAATATGTTGCCATGTTTTTACCTCGGTCTAAGCCATACGTTTATCATTAAGTCTTCTGCGTTTACTGCATTGGTGTCTAAATCAAATCTAAGAACATCACCAGCATTAAAATCTGTTGCATCAAATGTAGTTGGTAATATAATTCCACTGGAAGCACCACTTGATGGAGCTAATAGATCAATATAGAAGTAAGCCAAATTAGAAACTGAATTAGGTATTAATAACTTTTGAGCTGTCCATATAGAGCCTTGATCTACTCCTGACCGCTCATAATGAAGATCAATTTGTGTTGTTCCAGATGTTCCGGTTAATCTGAGTCTTCCTGAGACTCCAACAATTTCCTGGTTGTTTGTGAGAGTGAGAGTGCCACCCTCTCCACCTGCAATAGGTTGAAACGGTCCTGCAAACTCAAAAGAGTATGGAACTCTTTGCTGGTTATTAATGAAATTAATTGATCCGCCAAGTAGGAAGAAGAAAGCCTCACTAAGTGCGGCGTTAAATTTTGCAAATTCTTCATCAATGTTCTCTCTAGCTGGAAGTATATCTGCCATTATAAAATCCTATAAGGTTTTCCACCATCAGAGGCAAAACCAATAAGTTGAACTTGATTTGCCGAGCTAGGTGTGAAGCCTAGATCATCTTCGGTAATAATATCATTACCAATTATATTTAAAATTGTAGTATCCCCTGAGTCCTGGGTAAAGTCGTCATTATGTACTCTAATAAAAGCACCTATTTGGAACTTTCCAATATCTCCTGCATCTACGGTGAATTGTATAGTTGATACTCCTGCTGTGACATTTACCGATGGATCAGAGAAGCAATGTGCCGCTTTCCATAGTTTACTGGCATTTGGATATGTTGGAGGTTCAACAATATAATCCTCTAACGGGGCAGAAGGCAAAGATGGAGTTACAACAATTGCATTTGATATAGTTGGATGAATAGACTCAAAGGTTACAATTTCATCATAAGCAAGATCATTAGACCTAACTCTTAATTTTTCACCAATATATTTTTCCCATTTTTCAGTCTCTTCATCTAATTCATTTGTGCCGAATGATTTCTTTAATCTTAAAATTGAAGTATCAGAACCACTATCTATTTTAGATGCTGGACTAATAGTTCCATATCTACCATCAAGATTAAATCCGGTATCAATTAACTCTAATTCAATTCTTCCAGATTTAAAGTTTGTACTCTTGTTGCCAATTTCCATTAATCTTGGTCCAAATAGTCTGTTGCCTGTGTCGGTGTTTGTCATATGAAGATTAGCACCATCTAAAATAACTGTGTCACCAACGTCTAAATTGAATCCATCTCTAAACAGAACAGTTATTTTAAATACCTCTGCACCATATCTATATCTTAATATCTGTTTGGTTCCATTATTTTTNNTTTTTTAATAAGTTTTCAACACCAGCAGTTCTTCTTATTCCAGGAGCATCAATTGTTAAGTCTCTGATACCAATAGGTATTCTTGATTGAGATGAAGCAGAATCAATAATGGTTCCACCAAGAAATTTATCTTCTAGTGCATCCTCTTCATATCGGTATGTAATAGCATTATAAAACTTGGTATTAATACTTCTTTTGTTAATTATCTTTTCTGGTTCTTGTATATTTCTTTCATTGAATATAGTTGTATCGACTTCATTTAATGGCGGCTTAATGATGTTAAGAGATACTTTGCCTACTCTTGGAATAGCAAATAAGTTAATAGGCAAATAGATTTCTTTATTGATAAATCCAGAACCATCTTTTTGATCTTTAATATATAGATCATATTCTGGAAAGTTGGCTGCAAAGATTTCTTGAATCTCTTCATGCCTTGGGACATCTACAAACAATGGGTTCATCTGCAACCCAATATTCTTTGGCATTACATTGTACTTGCTTGTAAAGGTTGCAATTGCAGGAGAATCTACTTCATCAACCAGATCAGAACCATCAACAACAATATATGAGCCAGTTGCAATGGTTCCAAAGCTTCTAATGCTTCTACTGGTAAAGTTATTTGCTCCATTTGTTGCGAGATCAATTCGTATGATGTCACCTTGAACCAGTCCTAGTTCATCCTCAATATCATTATTGGTGAAAAGTATTGCATTTTGAATATATGTTTCTGAGTCTAATTGGTTAAACCTAAGTGCAGACTCTCCAGTTTTAAACGGATTACCACCATCACTAAGTAATAATTTAAGTGCCATTATGATTGGGTTTTCTTGCAATCTATAAAATGATTCTGCCTCTTGATCCACTTCGTGATAAACAGGAATAGATCGTAATTGACCTCTCACACAACCAGTTAAATCGTTGCCAGACTTTCCAGTGTACTCAATTAACTCATCCTCAACCAGGACATAAGTTCTCATCATGTCTACTGGCTCAATATACTCACTGGCATTATCTAGGGTTATAGTAGTAGTAAATTCAAAAGCGGTCTCTGCAAAAGATGACTGTGGGTTACTTGATGTGCCTGGAATATCTACTTCTAAAATAGAATTAACGGCAGCATCATCTCTAATGGCATCTTCTATCTGAGATGCAGTAGAAACACCGTTTTCCATATTAATAGTTATCTTTGTTCCTGTTAATGAAGCTGTCTCGTTACCGGCAGCTACAGTGTCTAAAAACTCAATGCTAAGAGTTTCTCTTAATTGGTTACGCCTTTTAAAGAACATATCGCCAACACTAATTGAATTGTAATGTAATTCATTTTGAATCTGGCGAGTAATAATAGGGAATACTCTTTGCCTTTTAAGGTTCTCTGGGTGAGATACAGACACGATAGCATATCCAGGACCAAACTCAATAGCGTCTACAAGACCAGAAATAATTCTCGTGCTATCTACAGGGTGACCACCACCTACAAAGTTCACATATAGTTTTGCTGGTCTACTTAAGATGTCTGCTACCTGGAACCCAGGAGAAAAGATCTTACTAAGCCGGTTATTCTTATCAAGGATTCTAACCCTCATAGTTTGAAAGCTGGCTAGACCAGTTGAATCGTTTGAAAGTTGCTGAGTGAGGGTTTTTGTACTATTTTCTAAATCAATCCAGTCTCTTGAATTATTATCATTAACAACACCACCAATAGTAAAAACGTGAGGATCATTAATTATTAATTCTGGATCGCCTATCTTAACATTCTTTTGAATCTGTAAAGCACCAAAGACTTCATCAATACCATCAATCTCTAAAATAACCTGTGGTTCAGGATTGGTTTTTCTGCTTAGAAGTTGTGCTTTTTTTGTTAGCTCTGTTGCCATTATTTCATCTTTCTAAGAAGTTGTTTTATATCTTGTTTAATCTCTCTGGTATCTTCTTTTAAATCTTTTAACTCGGTCTTAACTGCAATGAACTCTTCTTTCTTAACAAAGTTTTCTTTAACTTGGTTTTTAAAGTTTTGCGTATTACTTGCTAGAACCTCAAATCTTATAATGGCTCCGAAACCACCTATTATCGCTGCTGCTAATAAGACTTTTGTTAAGTGGTCTAGCATAATCATTTCCTATTCTAC
>JABAOC010010298.1_pt5 | contig 13871 bp, 13 predicted proteins | sample 7062161 | NCBI WGS metagenome assembly JABAOC01 (sample SAMN14538625, study PRJNA623070) | marine sediment metagenome | biome: marine biome [ENVO:00000428]; feature: marine pelagic biome [ENVO:01000023]; material: deep marine sediment [ENVO:00002113] | place: India: Gulf of Khambhat ... | reverse complement strand
AGGTGGCCAGGATGTGTTCCTGGCCGATCAAAACGATGTTTTCGCACCTTTCCTCGTCAAAGAGCTTGATCAGCTGGTCCGCCACGCCCTTATGGTGTTGATGCATGTGCTCGCGGATATGTCTCTGAAACCTCATCTGGGACCACCCTCCCTGTTCATGTCTCCCGGGAACATAACTCTCTATCTGGGACTCTAAATGGATTTCTCCGAGGCTCATCTCGAAGATCTTGGCACGGTCCGTATCTACCATGACGGCGATGGCGGTGCTGTACTCATCTGAGATCTGGACCAACTGCCGTAACGAAGGCTTGGAGGACATGGTAAATTGGTTATCAAAGGGAATGTTGGATCGAAAGATTTTAAAGGCATCGGTGGCGGAACATGCAAATATGGCGATGCCATTGACCCCTTCGTCGTATGCTCGCTGGATGACCCCATCTACGTATCGCTGGATCTCCTCCGAATCTCTCTGCAAGCTTTTTCTGATCTTCTCCTCCTCCTTAACCAATTTTTGGGCCTCTTTCAACTCGTTCTTCACAAAGAGCCGGACCCTCCCCCTCTGTTTTTCATCTTCCCATTTGGTGTTGAGATAGAGGCTCAGGAAAGGATAGTCAGTTTCGGGGATTTTGGCCAATTTTTTTATCTCTCTTTTGATATCCATAAGGCTGTTCCTCGTTCAGCATCAATGGTGAACTCCATCGATGGAGTAAAAGATAGTTTTTCGTCGATCGATTATGGAATGGGTAGAAAAGGGAATGGTTATTGACAGGGATATCATCTTTACCTAAGGTTATTGTAAACTCAATTTCTTGGAATTTCAATAACCGCAGGACCGCGCCACCAAGCAACCGCAGCACCAAAATTTGGGGGTTGAGATGATTATGGAAGAGATGACCATGACCGAATTTGAGAAGGGACTGGGAAAAACGAGAACAGTAATCATACCCATAGGAACCGTAGAAGAACATGGATCTCATCTCCCCCTTTCAACGGATACCATACAGGCGATGGAGTTGGCCAAACGGGTTGCTCAACGGATGAATGTTTTCATCGCGCCTCCCTTGCATTACGGTTTCTGCCGAAGCACCCGATGCCATCCCGGGACAATCAGCGTATCCACAGGTGCCCTAAGGGAGATGATAAGGGATATTGTAAAATCCCTCTATCTTCAAGGATTTCGCTCTCTTGTGATCTTATCGGGCCATGCTGGGGGTATCCACATAGCGGCCCTGAATGAGGTGGGCGAAGAGCTTTTGGAGGAACTCCGAGAGATCAGTATCTCCATTGTCTCGGCGATAGAGCTCTTTTCTGATACGGGGGATTTAGTGGAAACGGAGGGTGATTCCCATGCCGGCGAGGTAGAGACCTCCATGATGCTTTCCATACGACCGGAACTTGTGAAGGGGAGGGCATCGAAGGAATACCCCGCTTTCCCCCGACCAATACTGGTGAAGGACAAGAGGAAATACTGGCCCGGAGGCGTATGGGGAGACCCCTCCAAAGCGAGCCGGGAAAAAGGCGAAAAGATAATCGATCTGGCCGCGGATAAACTCACGGATCTGATCAAAAGGATGGACTCCCACCGGGAATAAAGCCTAGGGGTAAGAGGAGAGAGGCTGAGAGTTAAGGCTGAGAGTTGGAAGGTTGAGGTTAAGGCTAAGGTTAAGAATTGAGAGTTAGGAAGGAGGCATCACTGCTAAGGAGCCAATAGCGGATGACGGATAACGGATAGCGAGTAACCGTTAATGAATAACCAATAGCCAGTAATCAATTCGTCCGAGAAGTCGGTTCCTTCCCAGAGTTTTGTGCGGCTTCGAGGTTCTATTCCATAATCCCAGTTTGGCGTTTTCCTCTCGAATTTTTCAGTTTCTCAAAATTTTTCCTTGACAAATGGAAAAGTTATGACACACTCTAATTTGAGTGTAATTAGAGTGTTATAGGAGTGTAAATATGCCCAGTGAGGATAAGGTAACCATAAAGATTCCCCGGAGGCTCTACGATCATCTGCGCAACATCATAGAGGATTCGGGTTTCAATTCGGTGACGGACTTCATCGTTTACGTGATGAGGGACATTGCCTCCGCTGGGACAACAGGGGGAGGGGATCGGCTCACCAGGGAAGAGATAGAGCAGATCCGAAGGAGGTTAAGGAATCTGGGGTATCTATAAGGCTAACAGTGCTGCGGTTGACCGGAAAGGTTGAGGTTAAGGCTAAGACGGAAGATTGAACAGGGGAGAGGAAGTTGGGAGTTAGAGGTTAGAGGGTGGAGAGAAGGCAGGTGCTGATGTGATGCAGTTAATCAAGGGTATTGTGGGTATTGTGGTTCCGGAATTCTCAAGAGATTCCGAAAAGTCTCAGGGAATCCTTATGGAAATAGATTTAGGAGTATCTATCGGAGAGGAAAGGGTGATTCCATGTCATTGAAGCCTCATGGAGGACGGTTAGGAGAACGGATGGTTTCCGAAGAACGGCGGGGAGAGTTGATACGCCGGGCCAGGGAATGGAAGAGGGTGCGGTTGGACCACTGGGAACGATCCGATGTCTACTTGATCTCGACGGGGGCCTTTAGCCCGTTAAAGGGGTTTATGGGCCGCAGGGACTACGAGGGAGTTGTGGAGGAGATGCGGCTGGGAAACGGCCTCTTGTGGTCCATCCCCATTACCCTATCGGTGGATAGAGAGGAATCGAAGGATCTCAAGGAAGGCCATGAGGTGGCCCTCGTCGACGACAATGGGGAACTGATGGCGGTATTGAACCTGGAGGAGAAGTTCGAGTTCGATAAGGTAAAGGAGGCGAGGTCGGTCTATAAAACCGAAGACCGTGAACACCCCGGCGTGAGGAGGCTCTTTGGAATGGGGGATGTATTACTGGGGGGACCGATTCAATACGTGCAAGGGGGCCTGTGGACGCAGTTTTCCCGATATAGCCTCACCCCATCACAAACGAGGGATCTATTCAAGCAGAAGGGATGGAATACGGTGGTGGCCTTTCAGACGAGAAACCCAGTCCACCGGGCCCACGAGTATCTCCAGAAGTGCGCCATGGAGATGGTAGATGGTCTCTTGCTTCACCCCATCGTAGGCGAGACCAAATCGGATGACATCCCCGCTGATGTGCGGATGAAGTGCTATGAGGTATTGCTGGAGAACTACTATCCAAAGGACCGGGCCGCCTTGGTAATCCTCCCCATGGCCATGAGGTACGCGGGGCCCAGGGAGGCCATCCATCACGCTATCGTCCGAAAGAATTACGGGTGTACCCATATCATTATTGGAAGGGATCACGCAGGGGTGGGCGACTATTACGGGACGTATGATGCGCAGCGGGTTTTCGATTCCGTCGATCGAGATGAGCTCGAAATCCAACCCCTCTTTTTCGACCACGCCTTCTTCTGTAAGAGATGTGGTCAGATGGTGAGTCAGAAGACATGCCCTCATGATTCAGAGAATCACGTCTTCTTTAGCGGTACGAAGGTGCGGGAAATGCTTCGCCGGGGTGGATTTCCACCGCCGGAATTCACAAGGCCCGAGGTTGCCAAAATCCTCGTCCAATCCATGGTCGGGGGAAGGAGATAAGCCCTGTGGGGAAAAGGGTATTAATTGTCGGTCTGGACTGTGCCCCTCCGCAGCTTGTGTTTGACCGATGGAGGGGTGATTTGAAAAACCTGGGATATTTGATGAGGGGGGGGATCTACGGGGAGTTGGAGAGCACCATCCCCCCCATTACGGTGCCGGCCTGGACTTCCATGATGACGGGCAAGAGCCCAGGAACGTTGGGACTTTACGGATTTCGCAATCGCGCCAACTACTCATATGATGCGATGGTCTTCGCCAATAGTCAATATGTCAAAGACGAGAGGGTATGGGACATCCTATCCAGAGCACGGAAACGCTCCATCGTCATCGGCGTCCCTCAAACCTATCCCCCCAAACCCCTCAACGGATGCCTCATCACGAGCTTCCTGACCCCGGACACCAGATGCCAATATACCTATCCCCCCGAGCTGGGGCAGGAAGTTGAGGCCCTGGTGGGGGAGTATATGCTGGATGTGGATGACTTCAGGACCGATGAAAAGGACCACCTATTGGGCCAGATCTACAAGATGACGGAGAGGCGATTCCGGGTCACGAAGCACCTCATGACAACCCAACCGTGGGACTTTTTTATCGTGGTTGAGATCGGGCTCGATCGAATACATCATGGTTTCTGGAAGTTCTTCGACGAGGGACATCGCAAATACCAGCCCGGTTCGAAGTATGAGGGCGCGGTCAAGGACTATTATCTCTCCTTGGATCGGCAGGTAGGGGAGTTACTCTCCCTGGTCGGGAAGGATACGGCGGTCATGGTGGTATCAGATCATGGAGCCAAGGGGATGCGGGGGGGGATTTGTATCAATGAATGGTTGATGGAGAGGGGGTATCTGAGATTAAAAGAGAAGCCGACAAGAATGGTTCCATTCTCCGAGGTCAAGATAGACTGGGATCGAACGACTGCCTGGGGTGAAGGTGGGTATTATTGTCGCCTCTTTTTGAATGTCAAGGGGAGGGAGCCGAAAGGAACCATTGAAAGGTCGAGGTATGATGAAGTGCGAAATAGGCTAAAAAGGGAGTTGGAAGGCCTCACCGATGATGAGGGGAGTCATATGGGGACGCGGGTATTCAAACCAGAGGAGATCTATCCCGTCGTCAACGGGATCGCCCCGGATTTGATCGTCTACTTCGGGGATCTCACGTGGAGGTCCGTGGGGAGCATGGGAATCGGCTCCATTCATACCTTTGAGAACGATACTGGGCCGGATGAGGCTAACCATTCACAGCACGGGATTTTCGTCATGAAAGCCCCTGAAATTGAGGCTCGTGGAAAGGTGTCCGGACTCCATGTTATGGATGTGGCTCCAACGGTCCTGCATTGTTTGGGTCTGAGGGTTCCGGAGGATATGGAGGGAAAGGTGATCGGAGGGTGAGGTGAGATGGGAGGATTTTTCGATGATCTCGTGAGGGAGGAAATCATCGGTATTGGAGGGGTAAAAAAAGAGATTTCAAAAAGGAGCTTGAGGAAATCCATTAGCCGTGATGAAACGCGTTCTGGATCTGGGGTAAATTGATTAACCGCAATGTGAATACAAAGGAGGAGTTAGCTTATGGAAAGAGGATTTACCGTCTGGTTTACGGGGCTATCCTGTTCGGGGAAAACAACGGTTTCCCGACGAGTAGCGGAGGAACTTCGGAAAAGGGAGCTCAAGGTTGAAGTCCTGGACGGGGACGTGGTGAGGACCAATCTGAGCAAGGGACTCGGGTTCAGCAAGGAGGACAGGGATACTAACATCAAACGGATCGGATTCGTATGCAATCTCCTCACGAGGAATGGTGTGGTGGCCATCGGGGCGGCGATCTCCCCCTATCGAGAGATCCGGGATTACAATCGTCGAGAGATTGGGGATTTCGTCGAGGTTTACTGCAAGTGCCCCTTGGACGTCTGCATAGAGAGGGATGTAAAGGGGCTCTACAAAAAGGCCTTGGCCGGGGAGATTTCCAATTATACCGGCATATCAGATCCTTATGAGGAGCCGTTAAATCCTGAGGTCGTGCTGGAAACTGATAAGGAGACGGAGGAGGAGAGCGTCAGTAAGGTGATCAGGAAGCTTGAGGAGCTTCGCTACATTGCGCCGGCCCAAGCCAACGAATACAGCGAGGAGGAAGAAGAGAAGATTCAGAAACGGCTGGCTGATCTGGGTTATCTCTAGCGATGCGGGAACGACATGGGACTATTCGATCGATTGCGCTTCAAGGACAGAAAGGTGTTGGTCATAGGCCTGGATGGGGTTCCATTCAGCCTGCTCGAGGAGCTCTCGGCTGAGGGGAAGCTGCCCAACTGGGCAAAGTTGTTGGGATCGGGTTCATTCAGGCGGATGAATTCAATTCATCCCTGCGTATCGTCGGTGGCATGGGCAACGTATATGACGGGGAAGAACCCGGGGAAACATAACATTTACGGCTTCGTGGATCGGTCCCCACGGTCAATGGAGGTTTTCATCCCCACATCCCGGGATATGGCCGGACAAACCCTATGGGAGATATTGAGCCGTGCCGAAAAAAGGGTCGTGGTGATCAATGTGCCCCTCACATATCCCCCGAGGAAGATAAACGGGATCTTGATCAGTGGCTTCCTCTGTACCAATATTGACAAGATCGTCTACCCCAAGGAGATGGCCCATATCTTGAAGGAGATGGGGTATCGGATCGACGTGGACGCCTGGCAAGCCAGGAAATCCCTGGACCGGTTCTTGGAAGACCTCCATCTAACCCTGGACAAGCGGATGGAGGCCGCGTTCCATTTTCTGGAGAGGGAGGAGTGGGATTTCTTTCAGCTCCACATTATGGAGACGGATCGGATTAACCATTTCCTGTGGGGGCTTTGGGAGGACGGGAGACGCTCAATACGGACCCGAATTTCTCTCCTATTACCAGAAGATCGATGGCATCTTGGGACGGATCAGCACTATGCTGGACGGAGATACCCGCCTCATCATCCTGTCGGACCATGGCTTCTGCGGCCTGAAGAGGGAGGTCTTCCTCAATCACTGGCTCCAGAGGGAGGGCTGGTTGAAATTTCAAAAGGAAAACCCAAAATCGGTCAAGGATATCCATCAGGAGAGCAGGGCTTACAGCCTCATCCCCGGGCGGATCTACATGAATTTAGCGGGAAGGGAGTCCAGCGGGAGCGTTTGTTTCCCCGATGAATATGAAAAGGTCGGGGAAGAGGTGAAGGACGCCCTGCTGAGCATGAGGGACCCTGACTCCGGGGAGAGGATCATCGAAAGGGTTTTTAAAAGGGAGGAGCTATACCACGGACCTCACTGTAACGACGGACCGGATCTAGTCGCCATTCCTCACAATGGCTATGACTTGAAGGGAAATCTGGACAAGAAAGAACTGACCTATAAGGGGCCATTGGTAGGCATGCATACCTTTGACGATGCCTTCCTCTACATGAAGGATGGAGAGATAAGCAAGGAAGATAACGAGTTCGGAGTGATCGATGTGATGCCGACCATCTTGAAACTCATGGGGGTAAACCTACCGGAAGACCTCGATGGCGAACCGCTGTTGTGAGTAACCAGCTTTTCCTGCCTTCTTTAACCTTTAGGCAATTCCTATCGTTCCCAGCGATGGACTAGACCTTCGAGCAGGCTGAGGTTAAGGTTGAGATTAAGGTTAACGAAAAAGGAATATGTATTCCTTCCGGACTCTCTTTCCCTCAGCCTTAACCTTAACCTAGAGCCTCCGGCTCTCTTTCCCCTTGCATTATGAGTCCAGTTGGTATATGAACCTGTTGGGGGAATTTCCGTGCGCTCAAAGTACGAGGGAGGAAAGCATTGGCTGAATGGGGTCATATCGTTCAGGCGATAACGAAACCCCTGAACTTCGCTTCCAAGAACGATTTCGCCAACCTCCCCCAGATCAAGGGGCTGGAGAAGCTCATCGAGGGCCTCGGGCACCAGGCCCTTTCCCTGGAACTGGCTCAGTCTCAGAAGCGGCTGATCCAGGAGCTGCTGGAGGTCTTTTCGGGCTTCGAGGGCTCCTCGATGGAGGAGAAGAAGGAGCGGATTGGCCGATCCATGAGGATTGTTATGCAACTGGAGGGGTATACGGCCGAGGCTGAGGTTGAGGTTAGGGTTGAGGGTGAGACTAAGACTAAGGTTCAGGGTAAGGGTAAGGTCCAGGCTGCGGATAAGGCTCAGGTCTCTCCAACCGCCTATAGGGGAAAGGCTCCAACCCTCTCTCAACCGATACAGTTCGTCAAAGGGGTGGGTCCAAAGATCGCAAAGAAGCTGGAGAAAAAGGGGATAAGGACCATTGAGGATGCCCTCTATTTCCTCCCCCGGAGATATGAGGACCGAAGGGTTATCAAGAAGATCTCGGAGATTCAAGTGGGGAGGGTAGAGACGGTGTTGGCCGAAGTGCTGTTGGCGGGGACCGTTTTATACAGGGGGAACAGGAAGAGGGTTTTCGAGGTCATCGTGGGGGACGGAACGGGGACCCTCACCCTCAAATGGTTTCGCGGCAGCGAGGAATACCTCAAAAGCCGATTCAAGAAGGGGCGGCGCGTTATCATATCCGGGGAGGTGAGGCTATTCAAGCATCAGAAGGAAGTCCATCACCCGGACATGGAGATAGCCGATCATATCGAGGATGACCCGCTCCATTTCAAGAGGATCGTGCCGATCTATTCGGAGCCCGAAGGGCTCTATCAGAAGACAATCCGAAAAATCATGAAAGGGGTTGTGGAAAACTATGCCCATGAGCTCACGAGCCCCATACCGGAGGATATTACTCGGCGCCAGAAGCTGATGGATTTTGGGGAAGCCGTCAGACATGTTCATTTTCCCCCAGAGGACGTTTCCTTGGAGGAATTCAACCTCAACCGATCCGATGCCCACAGGCGGATCGTCTTCGACGAATTTTTCTTCGTACAACTGGGACTGGCCCTGAGGAGAAGCGATGTAAGCGGTGAGCAGGGAATCCCCTTTCAAATCCTTCACGGGTATACCCAAAGACTTCTCCAATCACTGGATTTTCAGTTGACCTCGGCCCAGGAGCGAGTGCTATCGGAAATCGAAGAGGATATGAGACAGGCCCACCCCATGAATCGTTTAATTCAAGGGGATGTGGGGAGCGGAAAGACCATTGTGGCTATTATGGCGGCCCTCATCGCCGTGGAGAATGGGTTTCAGGCATCCTTCATGGCCCCGACCGAGATTTTGGCCGAGCAGCATTTCCTCAACATTCAGCGGCTGGTCAAACCACTGGGAGTTCGGTCGGTCCTGCTGACCGCCAGCGTGAAAGGTTCGGAAAGGGAGGAGATTCAGCAGTCCATCTCCTCGGGCGAGGGGCACATCATTATAGGAACCCATGCCCTCATCCAGGAGCACATCCATTTTCACCGGCTTGGTCTCCTCGTGATTGACGAGCAACATAAGTTCGGTGTTATCCAGAGGGCTACCTTAAGGAAGAAAGGGGAATACCCGGATGTCCTCGTGATGACTGCCACCCCTATTCCTCGAACGTTAACCCTCACCCTGTATGGGGATTTAAACATTTCTCTTATCGACGAATTCCCCCCAGGGAGGGTTCCCGTCGAGACGAGGCTCTATTACGAAAGGGAAAGGCCTAAGGTTTACGAGCTCGTGAAGGAGGAGATCAGGAGGGGACGACAAGCGTTCCTCGTATATCCCCTGGTTGAAGAGTCCGATAAGGTAGACCTCCTAGACGCTACCCGAATGGCCGATCATCTCCAGCGAGATGTCTTCCCTCAATTTAGGGTGGGATTGATTCATGGTCGCATGAAGGGGGAGGAAAAGGAGGCGGTGATGGTGAAGTTCAGGGATGGTCAGATCGATATCTTGGTTGCTACAACCGTGATCGAGGTAGGTATCGACATTCCCAATGCTTCCTTGATTTTGGTTGAGCATGCGGAGCGATTTGGACTCCCCCAGCTCCACCAGCTAAGGGGGAGAATTGGTAGGGGAAGATATCTGTCCAAGTGCTTGCTGCTAGCCCACTATCGGAGATCAGAGGAGGCCAGGCGAAGGTTGAGGGTGATGGAGGAGACCAGCGACGGCTTCCAAATCGCGGAGGAGGATTTGTTCATACGGGGCCCGGGAGATTTTTTGGGCACAAGGCAATCGGGCCTTCCGGATTTTCGAGTTGCCAATATTCTGAGGGATGGAAAAATCCTCAACGAGGCTCGCCACGAGGCGTTCTCCCTGGTGGAGAGGGATCCGGACCTTTCCCAGCCGGGCCATCGGTCTTTGGCTGAAACCCTCAGGGAGAGGTGGAGGGGCCGTCTTGAATTGGCAAGAGTAGGTTAGGAGGGTGGTATGAGGGAGATTCGTGTCGGGCTGATTGGATGGGGTACCGTCGGCTCTGGGGTTATCAAGATCCTCCAGGAAAATGGGCCGCTGATCGAAAAGCGTCTGGGATCGAAGATCGTTCTCAAGGGGATTGCGGACATTGATCTGGAGACTGAGAGGGTGGTGAAGGTGAACCCGGAGTTGTTGACGGACCGCGCTGATGAGGTGATCGAGAACCCGGAGATCGACATCGTTGTGGAACTCATCGGGGGGGTAGAACCCGCTCGATCCTATATTTTCGAAGCCTTGCAGCAGGGAAAGCACGTCGTAACGGCCAACAAAGCGCTGCTTGCCACCCATTTGGATGAATTGTGTGGGGTTGCACAACAGCATAATGTCGAACTGAATTTTGAGGCCGCGGTAGGGGGAGGGATTCCCGTTATCCGGGCCCTCAAGGAGGGATTAGCTGCTGAGCGCATTGATGCCATATTCGGCATCCTCAATGGCACGTCCAACTACATCTTGAGCACGATGAGCGGCGAGGGCGGGGAGTTTGACGCGGTGCTGCGTCAGGCCCAGGCAAAGGGATATGCCGAGATGAATCCCAGCTTGGATATCGATGGGATCGATGCGGCCCATAAACTGGCCATCCTCATGAAGCTGGCCTTTGGGGCCAAATTCCCGTTTGAGGACATTTTCATTGAGGGGATTTCCGATATTACCCCGCTGGATATAGAATTCGGTCGAGAGTTTGGCTATACGATAAAGCTGTTGGCTATCGCTAAGGTCGATGGGAAGACCATCGAGGCCCGGGTTCATTCCACCATGCTTCCTTCTGATCATCTCCTGGCCACTGTGAACGGTGTTTTTAACGCTATTTATCTCAAGGGTAATGGAGTCGGAGAGACCCTCTTTTACGGGCAGGGAGCGGGGATGATGCCCACGGGAAGTGCGGTGGTGAGCGACCTGATCGAACTGAGCCGAAATATCCTCAAGGGTGCGGGGAAGAGGGTTCCCACGCTCTCCTTCCAACCGGGGTGCATCGAAGGAATGAAGGTCAAGGATATCGAGGATATCGTCAGGCGTTACTACATGAGGTTTTCGGCAGTGGACCGGCCTGGGGTTTTATCCAAGATCTCCGGGGTATTGGGGAAAAACGATATCAGCATCGCATCGGTCATTCAGAAGGGAAGGCAGGTCTCCGGGGCCGTTCCCGTGGTGATGATGACCCATGAGGCTCGGGAGCGAAATGTCCGCAGGGCGTTGCGGGAAATCGATGAGATGGATGTAATCTTGGACAGGACCATGCTCATTCGGGTAGAGGGCGAATTAAGTTAAACGATTTCATCAGGGAATTGGGCACATGAGGGAATACCGTGTCAAACCATGGAGAGGGGTAATCCGAAATTACCGGGATTTCCTTCCCGTAAAGGAAGAACGGTGGATTGTCACCCTCGAAGAGGGTTGGACCCCTTTGATTCGGGCAAGGCGAATGCAGAAGATCCTTTCCTCCGGTGTCGATGTTTACCTGAAGTTTGAGGGGTTGAATCCGACGGGATCCTTTAAGGACAGGGGCATGACGGTGGCAGTGAGCAAAGCCGTTGAGAGGGGGTCCAAGGCGGTCATTTGTGCATCCACGGGGAATACCTCCGCTTCAGCCGCTGCCTATGCCGTCAGGGCAGGGATGAAGGCGTATATCATTATTCCGGAGGGGAAGATCGCCCGTGGCAAGCTTTCCCAGGCGATGGTTCATGGGGCCGAGGTGATTCAAATCCAAGGTAACTTCGACGAGGCCTTGAGCATTGTAAGGGAGATTTCGGAGGAATACCCGGTCACGTTGGTGAATTCACTCAATCCCCATCGAATTGAAGGCCAGAAGACGGCGGCCTTCGAGGTATGCGATCAATTGGGGAGCGCCCCCACCCACCATTTCTTGCCCGTCGGTAATGCCGGCAATATTACCGCCTACTGGAAGGGATATAAGGAATACCATGAGAGGGGAAGGGCTAGCTCACTTCCCAAGATGATGGGTTTTCAGGCGGAGGGAGCTGCCCCCATTGTCAGGGGGCACATCATCGCCAAACCCGAGACCATCGCCACGGCCATAAGAATCGGAAATCCAGCCAACTGGGAGCAGGCCGAGACGGCTCGTGACGAATCGGACGGCGTCATCGATATGGTCAGCGATGAGGAGATTCTGGAGGCATATCGTTGTTTGGCCCAGCTGGAAGGGATATTCGGAGAGCCAGCATCAGCGGCCTCGGTGGCAGGTTTAATTAAGATGACCGAGAGGGGGGTTGTAAAAGCCGGGGATACGGTGGTATGCACCATTACGGGTCATGGGCTCAAGGATCCCGATACAGCCATCGGGATTTCGCCAGAGCCACCCTCTATTCCCGCTCGATTGGACGCGGTGCTGGAGGCCATGGAGTTATAGCGTTTCGACGGGCTTTAAACGGAGACAAATACCGCTTCACAGAGACGACAATAAATGACGAATGACAAATGACCAATGAGAAATGCCAAATGACAAAGTTCAAATGTCAAATGGCTGATGAGTAATGACAGACGAACACCAGCACGATTCACGACCACGGACACGCCCTACGGAAACGAAAGACGCTTCACGAACACGAAACACGACTCCCGGACGTGCGAGCATGCGGACCGCCTTCATCTACACCGAAAGATACGGGGACTACGATTATGGCCCCGCCCACCCCCTGAAGATCCTTCGGCTCACGTTGACCTATGAACTCATCAGGGCTTATGGACTCCTCTCCCTTCCGTCGATGAGACTTGTTGAGACCCGGGAGGCGACGGAGGAAGAGCTCTCCCTTTTTCACAGTCCGGATTATATGGATATCTTGAAACGAGGCAGCCAGGGTTCCCCCGTCGGGGATTCGTTCATGTATGGACTGGGGCCCGGGGATAATCCCATATTTGAGGGACTTTGGGAATGGTCCCTTCTGGCTACCGGGGCCAGTATCCAAAGCGCACAGTTGGTTGCCGAGGAGGAGGCCGATATTGCCTTCAACATCGCCGGGGGGCTTCATCATGCCCTGGAAGATCGTGCTTCGGGGTTTTGTTATGTGAACGATCCCGTCATCGTCATCCTCTGGCTTTTGGATCGCGGCAAACGCGTGGCCTATATCGATATCGATGCCCATCATGGAGATGGCGTGCAACGGGCCTTCTACAAAACGGACCGGGTGATGACCATCTCCCTCCACGAAAGCGGACACTTTCTTTTTCCCGGGTCGGGATTTGAACATGAGATGGGAGAAGGGGAGGGGATGGGATTTTCCATCAACGTTCCTCTCCATCCCTTCACCGACGACGAGATATATCTCTGGGCCTTTGAGGAGGTTATCCCGCCGCTGATCAAGGGATTTAAGCCAGAAGTGATGGTGACGCAACTGGGGGTCGATAGCTTTTATAGCGATCCCCTGGCGCATCTCTGTTTGACCACGAACGGATATAGCGAGGTGATCGATAAGTTGAAGGCCCTCTCCATCCCGTGGATCGCCCTGGGAGGGGGTGGATATGAGGTTACCAATGTAGCAAGAGCCTGGACCCTAGCATGGGCAATTATGAACGAGGTTGATCTGAATGACAGCCTTCCCGATAGCTTCGAGGGGGTAGGACGGCGGCTAGGATTTCGGGGAGATACTTTGAGGGATTCTCCCCTTTCCATCCCGGAAGGGAAGCGGCAAGAGGCCAGGATTGAAGCCGAGAGGGTGGTGAATTGCATAAAAGAAACCGAAATCTTTGAAAGACTTCGAAAAGGAGCTCTGAGCACGAATTTAACCCGTAGTTGAATTAATAATGTGGCTTAATTTCTCGCGGGCCTTTCCATTTCTCAGTAAGTTCGCCTATTGCTGATGTCAGCATTTTTACAACAACGGGGTTAGGATTCCTTCGGTAACCATTCTTGAGGGCTTCGTAAAAAGTCCACCTGCCGTTCGACATGCTCACGGCCCTGAGCAAAGCCGAAGGGCTGCGTTGCGCTGCATC
>JABAOC010018678.1_pt8 | contig 13872 bp, 12 predicted proteins | sample 7062161 | NCBI WGS metagenome assembly JABAOC01 (sample SAMN14538625, study PRJNA623070) | marine sediment metagenome | biome: marine biome [ENVO:00000428]; feature: marine pelagic biome [ENVO:01000023]; material: deep marine sediment [ENVO:00002113] | place: India: Gulf of Khambhat ... | reverse complement strand
TCCACGATGCCAACGTGGCGATCATTCCAATCTGATCTACCCGCCCATATAGGCTCTTTCGACATATCTTCCGTGCTATTTGATGTTTTTGGTCGCGAAATCAAACGTGGAAGTTGATCTCAGCTTCATACAATTCTTTAGTAGGCAGCGCTAGGCTATTGGTGATGACGATGGCGAAGAAGGAATCACGGAAGAGAATCCGAATCAAGGCACACTACATGCAGGTAAGGCAGCGATCCACGAAGAAAGGAAAGAAAGGCACGATAATCGGTAAATGGAAGCCTTCCAAAAGATCAAAGTGAAGATCATCAAGTGGGTCTCCTCTCCTGCGGGAGTCCGACGCGGTTTCTACGGGTTTGATCATGGGAAACTGCATGTGTGTCCAACAGGAACACAGAAAAGTTTATTAAATCTTAAGGTTCACTATACTCGTCAGAGGTAACGCTTTTGCCCAAATTAGCAGCGCTAAGATATCCGCTGCCATCTGAGAAACACGGTGATGACTGTAATTGTGACGCTTGCGGCAGAGTATTCGATAATCCCATCGAACTCACCATCTTATCCTCAGAACCCCTGCAAACCTACAAGGCCTGCCCTTTCTGCTTCTCAAAAGTTGACGAAGGACCAACCATGGAAGCCTTCCGCAAGACGGTCTTTTCATCAAGTCCTCAGACTCCCCCAGACACTCTGAAGACTCCTCAAGAAGAGAGCCCGGCAAAATCTGACACTACCAATGAGGAAGCCTGCCCCCACCACCTTGGATATCTGAGAAAGCGTCCTAAGAACTCACCGATTCCAGACAGCTGCTTGACATGCAGAAAAATGGTTCAATGCGTCCTCTAGAACCGGCAAAAACGTCCACACACGCATCACCTGCATTTTTGAATCATATCTAAAGTACATATTCTGTTTTGTGACTCAAAGTTCATAATCTATTTATCTCTTCTGGAATTATGATTGCTGGGATGAAATAATGGCAATCTCGCGCATTAGCATCAAAGACTCAAGTGAACTGAGAAAACTCGTCATCGACGACGTGAACGTCATTGAAGACGGCCTAACCGTGGTCTGTGAAGACATGCCCATGGACTCAAAAGCGAAGATCGACCTCCTCTGCCATGACGAAAGCGGGCAATTCGTGATTCTGAAGCTGGGTGCAAAAGAAGATGACAACATATTCTTTGACGGCTTGAAGATGCTGACACACATTAATAATGTCAAACCACTCCTGAAATTCACATACAAGGACTTCAAGATCGATGCTAGCAAAGACCCACGACTGATATTCTTGGCACCTGCATTTTCACCGCAACTCGTGGATGTCGTGAAACAAATGCAAGGTATCCAAGCTGACCTGTACACATGGGAATACTTTGAGTTTGATGGAAAAAGAGCCTTGCATCTTGAAACAGCTTGGCAAAGTGAAGCGTCCAAATCCAAACCCCGCAAATCGAAATCAGAGAAGCCCAAGCAAGAAAAACCAATCAAGGATGACAAAGTTCAAGAAGAGCCAGAACCCGTGGCCGAAGTAGTAATGCCTCCTGAGGAACCCATCTCTGAGTCCGACACAAAAGAGTACAAAGATCGAAACAAGAAGAAATCAATCTTCTCAATCTAAGCCGATTTCCATCACAAGCCACATTTTTCTCCACCCGAAGATTTCTGCCCTGCTGACTAACTTATTAGCGCAAGCTCTGTCTACCTAGATAGAGAATAAGCTGGCTACATCAGCGGGTGAAACTAGATGAATGTAAGACTTCTTGTCGACAGTGAAGATGTTCAAATCAGTGATTTTGTGAAGAAGATCCTCAGCGGAGCAATTACCGGTGCAGTACTGTCATTGAGAGACATAAACGAAGATTGGCAACAAATACGTATTGAAATAGAGCGGAATTGAAACTCACTCCACGCTCCAATCGAAACTGCGCTTGATTAGCAAGTCACCGGCAAGGCTTGGCCATCCACTCTGGAACCCTAAACTCCTCCACCTCATCCCCAGTGATCGAAAGGTTTGCCATCCAGAATCGGCGTGTCATGGAAAGCATCAAGCCCCTTCACCCACAGAATGTTCCCCTCTCGTTTCACGAGCTTCACTGGTGTCAAACCAATCGGGTTTGGACGTCGTGGAGTTCTTGTGGCAAACACGCCAATCAAAGGTAACTCCTGTCGTCCCCAGGGATGCGTCTTCAAGTACCATGTAGCCCTGCCTTGCATCTTGTTCAGCCAGGAAATCACAAAGAGATGAGAAAACTCCTCCAAGCCATCTAAAGCTTCTTCAAGCTCACTCTTGACGACTATCATTGAGATCAGACTCTTGTCCTTAACATCCTCATCAACAGATACTCTCCTCACGTAGCCTATGGGTTGGACAAATATGCTCTTTGAGGGACTCAACTTCATCAACTGTACTATGAGTAGACGATCGGAAAAGCCTACTCTGGTGTACGTGTGACTTCTGTATCTGTGTTGTACTCTTCGACAAGAAGGTTTATCAAATATTACGATGCATTATAACATCAGTGAGAAGAAGAATCCTGAACCATTAGTCAAGAGAAGTGAAAACTATTGCATAGTTTAACAATATTCACAATCTTCTTCTTCATTTTCCTAGCATCATCTCTTGCCCTTCCGGTTCCCTTGTTTCCAGGAAACTTGGCAAGCTACCTGTTCGTCACCTCCAATACTGTGGCGGCATCATTCGTGAGTGGGCTCGTCAACGGCGTCTTCTACGGGTTTCTAGCTTGGCTCGTTACCATCGTGAGCTTCAGGTGGATCGAACGAGCAGTGACTAAGAGCAAGCTGCCAGAGGAGAAAGACTAAAGGCTTTCCAGAAACTCGAAAACTAGCGACTAGAAGCGAAATCCAGTGATATGGATGATGCTTCCGCAGCTGTTGCACTTTATCACAAGTTCTTCCAGTTCCTCACCTTGTCGCATCTTCACTTCTTCGATGATGTAAGTGCTCTCAGACTCATCTTCAGGTGATATAATAGCGCCACAACGAGGGCAAGGAAAATCTCCATCACCCTCGATCTTGGTTAGATCAATGACGTGCATCGCGGAAGATCGTTTCATCTTTCACTCTTCCTTTTTGACGATGTTTCTCGTCTTACTGCAAGGAATATAAATAACATTTGTGAATCGGAAATCCAGAGTACACACCGTCCGAAGACGCGATCGCTATACTACTGCTAGGTCTTCTGTTCTCTAATATCTAGTGTGGTTGAGAGCCTATAAATTGTTTTGAGATTCCTAGCTTCTCGTCTGAGCGCACTGGCTCATGTAGGAGAATAGACAGGGGCGAGAGAGAAACATGAAGAACACCAAGACCATATATTGTAAACGCTGTATAGATCCTAGCGGATCATATTGAGGAAGGTCGTGGAACCCCTGACGGATCAAAAAGTCGGAATAGTTGGAGGAGGCTCCGGTGGACTTGCATGTGCGATGCTACTGGCTCACAATGGGTTTGATGTCACAGTATTCGAGCAGGCTGAGACTGTTGGAGGCAGAAACGCACCGCTACAGCTGGGGAGATTTACTTTCGACACAGGGCCCACTTTTCTCAATATGAAGTTCGTCCTCGACGAGCTTTTCAATCTCTGCGATCGCAGTAGCTCGGACTATCTGCACTGCACGCTTCTCGATCCGATGTACCAGCTGAGTTTCACAGATCGAGATCTCCAGATGAGCAGTGACAAGGAGAAGATGCGAAAGGAACTGGAGCGATCTTTTCCTGGACACATCAAAGGACTAAATCAGTTCTACACCAGAGAGAGAGTCCGGTTTGAGAAGATCATGCCCAACCTGAGGAGAGACTTCTGCTCCTTGCGAGCATTCATCTCACCCAAGGTGATAAGGGCACTGCCATACGTCTTCGCTACCGGTTCAATCTACGAAAACCTGGGAACATACTTCGATGACCCAAAACTTCGAGTATGCTTCACGTTCCAATCGAAGTACCTTGGAATGTCCCCCTGGGAATGCCCAGCTGCCTTCACAATGATTCCCTTCGTTGAACATGAGTTCGGCATCTATCACATCATGGGCGGCCTAGACCAGCTGTCACAGGCGATGGCCAAAGTTGTACGGGAGGAAGGCGGCACCATTAGGACCGGGGCAGCCGTTGAAAGACTACTGACTTCAGGTCGGCGGACAACAGGTGTGGAACTGGATGATGGTGAGGTCTTCTCGTCTGACTATGTCGTGGTAAACGCCGATTTCGGATACGCCTTCACAAGACTGATCCCACCGGGGAAGCTCAGGAAGTATTCTCAACGGAACATCAGCAGGAAACGATACTCATGTTCTACCTTCATGCTGTATCTAGGAATCAACAAAGAGTATTCAGCACCTCATCACAACATAGTCCTCGCAGAGGACTACCGCACAAACATCAATGACATTACTCAGGGTAAACTCTCTGATGATTTCTCCTTCTATGTCCAGAACGCTTGTGTCATTGATAAAACACTGGCACCACCGGGCAAGTCCACGGTCTATGTTCTGGTACCAGTCCCGAACAATTCATCTGGACTAGACTGGACCAACGAGAAGGACAGCTTCAGAAGAAAGGTTCTCAGCGCAATCGAGACCAGAACACCAATGAAGGACATAAGCGACCACATCGAGGTTGAACGAACCATCACGCCAAGAGAGTGGGAAAGTGACTACAACGTCTACAAAGGAGCAACATTCAATCTTGCCCACAACATTCGTCAAATGCTCTACTTCAGACCCCACAACAGGTTCGAAGAACTCCGTAACTGCTACCTGGTTGGAGGAGGCACACACCCAGGAAGCGGTCTTCCTACGATATACCTTTCTTCAATGATATCAGCAGGGCTGATAGCCAAGCACGCGAAAAAGAGCGCCGCGTAGTTCAGCTCCTGATGCGGGTAAGCTTCTCGGCGGCCCAGAGATGAACTGCAACGTAGAAGGTGAGCATTGAAAAGTTGAACATGAAATCTTCAGCTGGGATTGTGGCTAAGCGCAGCCCAGTCGTTGCCAGGTGCGAATACTCGACAATCGGCAGTGAGGTGAGCAGGAAATTGAAAACAAAGAAAAGCGCGAAAGTCACAGCGATGTAAGACCAGTAGAGTCTTGAGGAGAAGAGGTGTGGAACCAGCTTTGGCGCAGCGAGAATGGTCAGTCCCACAGAAAGCAGCGCAAGGAACGTGTACTCTCTGTTGAGAAAACAGAGAGACAGCAATGCAAACGCTATTCCAACTAGAGGCAGGAGCTTGTCCAATCGCAATGTCTTCTTGTCCTCCAGAAAGTACGCCAGCGCTTCATAGGTGAAAAGACAGCTAAAAGGAGTTGTAACAAAAAACAGGATCTCTTCCAGGGGTAGGCCGAGCAGTTTCATCCCCAGGAGATAGCTGGCATTGAATGACCAGTGACCTCGACTTGTGGCTAAGACATCCCAGCCAACAAACAGTAAACCTACCGAAAACATGGAAAAGGCAACTGACTTCATCTTTGAATAGTATCTGATTCTCTTTCTTTCGAAGGCAACAGCTAGTGGGAACATGATTATCGCGAGATTGATGTATAAGTAGGCATACACGGGCAAGAATATGGGCTCAAGGGACTAATTAATTCGATGTGAGGCTCAGCAAATCGGCAAGTGTGACGAGTCTGGTTTGATGTTTGAGCGCTGCGAGCACAAGCCCTAGGTATGACATGTGTCATAGGCAAGAGCGTCAGACCGCTCTGATCTGAACATCAAACCATAATTGGAGCAAACCCATTTGCCTTACAGCTTCATCTACGATTTAACGTGTGTCTCCCAAAATATCATCAAGTGTTGGAATCAGCCTATCGAGCAAACCTACACAGAGTTCTCGGAGGACGAGTCAAAAAGCTCGTTAAGACGTTCAAAATCGACGAAGCCACAGAAAGCGGAAGACATGTACGGTATTTCTATCTCGCCACACTCAAGAAGTGAACACATCATGCAGCTATGACAATGTCAGATGTGAGCATAAATCCGCTGGCTCGAGAACCTTCCAGTCTCCATTTCCTTCTCGATCTCTTTCAACAGTAGAATCCGCTTGAAGGTTGGAGGATGAGTTGAAAACCACGTGTTGATGCTGGTCCAGGTTGACTTCGCTTCCTTAGCCATCGCGAGTTGAAGCTCCTTCTCATCCAATACACCATCTCTGTCCAGATCATATTCGTCTCGTCGTTCAATGATTCTCGCCGACTCTTGTTTCGCCATCGCAGGGTCACTGATATAGAATGATCTGGCACCTGTTGTGGGTCTCGGTGAAAGAGAAAGATTGTAGGTTATCTTCACAAGTGCACTCTGAAGGTGCCTCGGCTGCGCGGTGAGATAGGCTGAATAGGAATCCGCGTAGTGTTCACGGAGCCTGCTCAACCCCATCACGCATACCAGTGTGACAATATAAATCACATAGGACATCATGGCGACAACGAAAAGAGTTGTCGCTAACCCTCCGCTTTTCTTCCCGCGGGAACTTCTTCCTCCCCACCGTGCAGCCTCAAATGTTCCCCAAGAAATCCAATAGGCTAGAAGCGGTAAGGCTGAAAGCATTGTCACCACAAGGTAATCCTTGTGTTTGATGTGTCCCAACTCGTGACCTATGACTGCCTCCACCTCCTCCGTGTTGAGTTTTCTCAGTAGTCCTTCATGTAGAGCCAAGGTGGCGCTGCGAGGAGTCCAACCAAAGACGAAGGCGTTGGGAGTCTCTTCTGGTACAATTGCCAACTTGGGCGGTGGGATGCCGCCTTTTGCGCAGAGCGCACTCACCTTCGAGTCCAACCACGGATTTTCACCGGTTCTCAAGTACCGCAGATGAGTGGAACCTTCCACAACTGCTGGACCGATGAGATACTGGAATAGGAGAAAGAGCAGAGTCGCAACGAACGCCCAGACTAAGGGAAGGTTGAGTATGAAGATTACAGCCACGAGGAAGACAGCGAAGATTATGCTGATCAGAAAGATAGACAATGTCATAGAAAGTCTCAGCCGAGCCAGTCTCGCCAAGAAAGCATCCTCGCTGCATGAGCCTAGAGTTAGCTACAGAAATAAGCATTGCTGACACAACTCTGGATTCATGGGCACACGTGTATGTAAACCGGGTTGGATGCTGACCCTGGATTCAAACAGGGTGAAAGTGCGTTCCGTCCTCTGTGGATTTCATCGTCAGCGGCGCTCAAACAATATATATCCCACATGCACAGTTTTCTAGATGAGTTTGGAGGGAATTGGTGACGAAGCGACAATTGGGGCTCTTGACTCTCGGCGTATTCCTGATAATTGTTGCCACGTGGGTTGGAGCTTTCTTCCTGAGTATAATCGCATTCAACGACATCCTCCCACTGATTCTCTTGTCCAGTGGAGTTTGGGCTGTTGTGGTAGCGGGGATTAAAACCCTCACATCTAGAGAGACTGGCGGAGCCTTTGGCGTCTTTGGGTGGGGAACACTTTTCATCGTCGTCGGCGGATCATGGTATTTCAGCAGCTTGGGAATGCCCATTGAATTCACAGTCGTGTTCGTCCTTCTCCTGCTTGGGGTTCTGGCGATAGCTGCAGGGCTCAAGTCTCGTTGAACGCACAGCGATCCTGTCAATGATGAAGTAGAGATCCGAAATGTCTATCATTAAAGCGATTAGTTGCGCCCACTGTGGGGCTCCAGTGCAGTTTGAACCTGGTGAAATACTGACAACCTGTCGCTACTGTGGCTTCACTCAAGTCATTGAGACAGGTGAAGCCTTCACCTTTGCTCATTCAATGTTCTTGAACGAGTATGATGCGACTCAGATTGAAAGTGTAATCAATCAATGGATGGAGGATGGATTCGCGAAACCGAGCGGGCTCTCCAGGAAATCAACGCTGACTGAGAAGAACTTGACATACCTTCCCTTCTGGATCCTAGATGTTGAGGTTTCCACAGTGTACAAAGGCGTTTTTGAACGACTGACACCACCCGTCGTGAAAGAGGGGCAGATCCAGAAACACTATGATTGGGTCACACTAGCTCGAAAAGGCACACAGTTTCCCACCAGAGAATATGATGTTCCATTAGAAGGGAAGATTCCCTACGACTTTCGGAAGATTGAGAAATTCGCAAAAGTACTAAACAGTGAAATGGACAGCGATGAAGCGACAACTAGGGTCAAGCAGGATATCGAAGCTCATCACCAATTCCTGGCAAAGCAAGAGGTTGACAAGATACTGGAGATTCAAACCGACTTCGAAGTCGGTGCTACAGTCTATCTTCATGCTCCTATCTGGTTTGTTGTTTACGAATTTAAGAAGAAGAAGTATCGCATCTTAGTCGATGGAGCCACAGGAACAACGATTGAAGGTGAAATACCTCCTGTGAAGATTGGCCTCTTCTAGGAAGAGATGACTCTTCTCAGGAAGCCAGGGCTTTCTTCGAGACGAGAACAACTGATCTCAGCTGCGCGGGCGACCTATGGATGACTTTCATCTGGCAGGTTTCACTTCAAGGTTTAATGGCGTGCGGGACAACTTCTTTGAGCATTGCGGGCACTTGCCGCTGTACTTGCTGATGATCTCGTAGGGTGCCTTGGGAGAATCTGGGCTTTCATACAGAATCTTGGTGCACTGGTGGCAGATGACTTTGAATGGCATAGGCGACACTGATTAAGGTCAATATCTTGAGGCATTTAGGTGATTCGAGGCAACAACATTCAGTGGCTTGGAGAGGGGGCAATGAAACAGAAGAATCTTCTAGAAGCTTCGTACACTATCAAAGTCAGCGCGTCCAGCTAAGATTTAAATCATCGCCACCCTACGTTGCAGGAAAGGAGTGAAACCATTGGGGCTCCCTGATCTTCTGAGGCGCGAATTCTCATTCATCACAGGGAACTATCGCATTCTCGTCATAAGCTGGATCATAATGGATCTCGCGATGGAGATGCCAAACCCCAACTTCCAAGTCTACGTTGTAGAGACCCTGAAAGGGCCTGAGATGGCGCTAGGGATCATTGGACTAGCTAGCTTCATCGGGATGGCAGCAGTGGCCTTTCCTGGAGGCTATCTTGCCGATAAATTCGGGAGAAGGTGGCTGATCACAACAATGACCTTTGTGATGGCGCTTTCCAACCTGTTTTTTGCTTTGGCTCCAACATGGCACTTCGTGTTGTTGGGTTCGGTGTTGGGAAGCCTCTCTCTCATCTATCAACCTGCTCTCTTCGCGATGGTTCAGGATTCTCTGCCCCCTGAACGAAGAGGCATGGGATCCTCAATTATTCAATTGATCCATGGAACATTCAACACTCCAGGCCCAGTGATCGCTGGTTTCTTATTCCTTCAACTCGGGCTGGAATGGAGCATGAGAGTCATTTACTTCATCATGACCGCGCTATTCCTTGTTGCTGCAGTGTGGCGTCTCAGATTGAAAGAAACAGTCACACAGAGAGAGCCGATTCGGCTCCGCTACTTCATTTCTTCCTATCCAAAGGCAATCAAGGAGAGTTTTCTAGTTTGGAAGACAGTGCCCAGATCCATGTTCTGGCTCTTCATCGGACAGGTGCTTGTCATGTTCAGCTTTTCACTCACTCAAGTGATAAACCAGCTGTACGCTGTGCAGGTGCTAGGCATCAGTCTTGAGCAGTGGTGGCTTGTCTATGTGCCACTCCTGCTCACCATGGTAATTGCCTCCATTCCAATCGGAAAGTTCGTTGACAAATATGGACGCAAGCCTCCACTGATTCTGGGCCTCACGATCCTAGGCACTGCAATACTGATCTTCTCAAGTGGCACGCTGCAACTGATCATGATCTCGATGATTCTATTCGGGGCTGCCCAACTGCTGATCATGTCAGCTGCTGTCGCGCTTTCCACAGATCTTGTGAAGCCTGAGAGCAGAGGCAAAGTGAATGGATTCGTGAATTTCATCGGCTACATTTCGATGGGCTTCGGTATGCTCTTGGGCAACTACATGTTCATCGAGGGGCTTCGGATTGGGCTGCCTCAGTTGCCGTTCTACACGGCTCTGGTGCTGATATTGCCTGAGCTGCTGATTGTGCTGCTCCTCATCCGTGAGCCTAGAGAACGTGTCGGTTCACTCGATACTGACGCAGCAACATAACCTATCACTGTGCAGACCTGTACGCTACCCGCAGCTGCAGACGCCTACTTGTGCGTGCACAACAATTTTTAGTCTCACACAGGTGTTAGTTGTGTGGACTGGGCGTTTCATGACTGAGAAGATTATTGGTCATGGCACATGGTATGATAAGACAGTAGTGACTCTTCTGAAGAGAGAGCGCAGGCTTGGCCGCAGTCTGAATCTCATCCGAACTGAAATGGGTCTTGGTGCCTCAGGTCTTCCACACATCGGTAGTTTCGGGGATGCAGCACGCTCTTTTGCTGTGACTCTCGCTCTGCGAGAGCAGGGTCTCAACTCAGAGTTGATCGCTTTCTCTGATGACAAGGATGGTCTGCGCAAAGTACCAGCAGGATTCCCGCCATCACTCCAGAAATATCTCGGGTTCCCTGTCACCAGCATACCAGATCCATTCACATGTCATGAAAACTATGGAGCCCACATGAGCTCTCTACTGCTCGATGCATTAGACAAGAGCAGTATTCAATACACCTTCGTTTCAGCAGCACACGCGTATGAGACAGGCATCTTCAACGAGGAAATCAAGACTATACTCACTCACTCTCAGCAAGTGGGAGAAATCGTCAAAGAAGAAGTGGGACAAGATCGTTATACGGAAGCTCTCCCCTACTTTCCGATCTGTGGGAACTGTGGCCGAATCTACACAACCACTGCTCACACATACCTCGCTCACGAAGGAAAGATCCTCTATGACTGCAAAGGCATGGAAGTCCGAGGCAAATGGCTCGAAGGCTGTGGCCACCACGGAGAAGTTGACTACAGAAAAGGTCAAGGAAAGCTAAGCTGGAAGAGTGAATTCGCAGTACGATGGAAGGCACTAGACATCCGGTTTGAAGCCTATGGGAAAGACATCGAAGACTCCGTCAGAATCAACGACAGAATCTGCCGTGAAATCCTCCACTATGAACCACCACACCACGCTCGCTATGAGATGTTCCTCGACAAGAGCGGAAAGAAGATCTCAAAATCCGCAGGAAACGTCTTCACCCCTCAGGTCTGGTTCCAATATGGATCATCGAGATCGCTCATTTTGCTCATGCTGAAACGGTTTGTGGGAACCCGTTCGCTTTCCGTGGTTGACATACCCCAATACATGAATGAACTCGACGAACTTGAAGACATCTACTTCGGCAGAAGAAGAATCGGAAACAAGAAGGAACTCGCCAAACTAGAGGGATTGTACAAGTACTGCTGGTGGCTCAACCCTCCACAAGAACCCAGCACACATGTCCCGTACAACCTTCTCTCGTTCCTAGCGAAAGTTGCACCAGAGAACAAGAAGGCTGAATATATCGTGACAAAACTGAAAGAATATGGCCACAAAGACGCGAGCCTCACGGAAGATCTGAAGGAAAGAATAGGATACGCACTCAACTGGAACCATGACTTCGCTGCAATCAGCGAAACCTCAGTCACCCTTTCATCAGATGAGAAGAAAGCACTCCAGAAGCTGGTCACTGCTCTCCAAGAGGAACCCAGCGAAGACGAAATACAAAGTGCAATCTTCACAATTGCGAGAAACCATGAGATCGTGCCGAAGCGATTCTTCAAGATCCTCTACACGATTCTATTGGGAACACCAACTGGACCGAGAATGGGGCCATATATAATCGCCATGGGAAGACAAAACGTGGCTGACACTCTAACACGCGTTCTGAAAGGGAGAAACCATCCATCTTGAGTTCAGGTTACCCGCAGAGGTTTCACGTCAATTAGACTAGAGAAACCTTTCAAATCTCCGGTGCTCAACAATGAACCTGTTCAAATCTAGAGAAACTATTCTCACCTTAATCATCCGCAATGGAACATGTTTTGCTATGAGGTCATTGTACGCCTCCTTCTGCTTGCTCATCAGTCTAGCATTGCGTCCACACTTGATCTCCACAATTTCAAGCTCCCCAGCAACTACTGGATATTTCTCAGCAGGTCTATGGCGACGTTTAGACAACACATTGTTCAACCTACCTGTACGCTCGCGTACTTCACGCTTCTTCCCCGTTTCCCGAAGCTTGAAGAGCAAACCGTCTGGAGTGCAGTGATTCTGGACTAGTACTCCCACAGTTTCAGCATACTTGGCAAGAAGTTTCACGTCTGCGTAGACGCCGTGAACCAAGAAGTCATCCCGAAAGCGCTCGAAGCTGAACAGCTTCTGGTTCCAGGCTCCCAAGTTTTCCTTGTAGTCATTGTGGCTTAATAGGACATGATCCCACCCCTCCTCTGCCGCAAGCTTGGGAGCGAGCTTGTGGCGAATGAAACTTCTAGCCAACTGCTCACCAATCGATCCCTTGATGCCATTTAACTCCACTGTTCGAAACTTATATTCCAAGCCAGAATCAACTCATTTTGCTGCGGGATCTCGTTGTCCCCCTATTAGGGGGAGGACTTAGAGACTCTGAAGCAGCGACAATCTGTGGAGTGGAGAGACTAACCTCACACTAATACATACACTGACTGACGGTTTACGCCTGCTATTTTAAGAACCCTGGCACGCATATATGATGACCGCTAGGCGAGGCAGATGCATTTGAAAGAATATGATGTAATCGCGATTGGCACCGGATCTGCATTGAACATCGTCGCTGCCATGCTCCAAGAGACTCCTCAGACAAAAGCTGCTGTGATTGACAAAGATGAGCCTGGAGGAATCTGCCTAACTCGAGGATGCATACCATCCAAGATGCTGCTATATCCTGCGGAACTAATCCGAACCATCGCAAAGGCCACAACATTTGGAATCGATCTCCAGATCAAGAAGATAGGTCTTGGAACAATCATGAATCGGATGCGGAAATCGATTCATGAAGACAGTGAACGGATTCGGTTGGGGCTTACTCACTCTCAGAATCTTGATTACTACTTTTCCCCAGCTGAGTTCGTGGGACCCTACACATTGAAGGTGAAGAATCAGTTAATCACAGCGAAAATGATCTTTCTCTGCGCAGGATCGAGACCCTCCATTCCACCAATTGCTGGACTGGACGAGGTTGGGTATCTGACAAGTGACACAATCCTGCAGATAACAACACTGCCACCGAGTATCACCATTGTGGGCGGAGGTTACATTGCAGCTGAATACGGCCACTTTCTGTCTGCCATGGGATCGACTGTCACCATTATCGGACGAAACCCGCAGTTTCTCAAAGAAGAAGAACCTGAAATCTCGGCACTGGCAAAACAGGAGTTGGAGCACCATATGACGATTCTCACGAATTACGAAGTCACGGAAGCCCAGACCACCTCTGCGGGAAAAAAGAAACTCATCGCAGTCAACCGCGAGACTGGGGCTCAGAGGTCAACGGTCACCGATGAGATCCTGATCGCAACTGGACGGGCCTCAAACAATGCTATCCTCCATCCTGAACGAGCTGGCATCGACACCGACAAAGGAGGGTGGATTCAGGTGAATGAGTATTTGGAATCCTCGCAACCAAACATCTGGGCGTTTGGTGACGCAAATGGACAGTACATGTTCAAACATGCAGCCAACTATGAATCCCAAGTGGTCTACAACAATGCAGTCCAAAAGCTTCGACAGAAAGTGGATTACCACGCGATACCTCACGCAGTCTTCACATATCCTGAGATCGCGAGCGTCGGGCTTCGAGAGAAAGAGGCCATCGACCGGTTCGGAGAGGACAACGTGCTGATTGGGTACCACAAGTACGAAGACACTGCAAAGGGTGAAGCGATGGCCGTCAAGGAGTACTTTGTCAAAGCCATCGTTGAGAGAGAAACCCTGAGGATTC
>JABAOC010002441.1_pt2 | contig 13877 bp, 13 predicted proteins | sample 7062161 | NCBI WGS metagenome assembly JABAOC01 (sample SAMN14538625, study PRJNA623070) | marine sediment metagenome | biome: marine biome [ENVO:00000428]; feature: marine pelagic biome [ENVO:01000023]; material: deep marine sediment [ENVO:00002113] | place: India: Gulf of Khambhat ... | reverse complement strand
ATGGAAGATTTTGATGGAGACGGTGACCTGGATCTGATTTGCGGTGAGTTTCTGGACAGGCTTACATGGTTTGAGAATGTTGGCAGTCGTGATAAACCAGAGTTTGCCTCTGGTACATTTCTTAAAAATGAGCATGGTATTATTAAGATGGATCTTGAAATGATTATACCAGTGGCCGTTGACTGGGATAAAGATGGAGATTGTGATCTTGTAGTAGGTGATGAGGATGGTCGGGTAGCTTTCGTCGAAAACACTGGAAAAGCTGAAAATCATATGCCTGTGTTTAAATCCCCGGTTTATTTTCAGCAGCAGGCGGGATTATTGAAATTTGGAGCTCTGGCGACACCATACAGCATTGATTGGGATAATGACGGAGATGAAGATCTGATTTGTGGCAATACAGCAGGTTATATCGCATTTATCGAAAACCTGGATGGAAGTGATCCCCCCAAATGGAATATCCCTGTTTTGCTTGAAGCAGGAGGAAAGCCAATCAGGATCATGGCAGGAGAAAATGGATCCATACAGGGACCCGCTGAAAAGAAATGGGGATATACCACGGTGACCGTTGCAGATTGGGACCATGATGGACTTAAAGACATTATCGTCAATTCAATCTGGGGCAAAGTGGAATGGTTCAAGAATATTGGTGAACAAAATGCTCCCGCGTTGGCACCAGCTCAGCCTGTTCTGGTCGATTGGAAAGATAAAATTCCGAAACCCCAATGGAACTGGTGGCTCCCGAATGAAATGCAATTGGTAACTCAATGGAGGACTACTCCTTATGCCATCGATTGGAATCAGGATGGACTGACTGATCTGATAATGCTGGATCATGAAGGTTATCTCACATATTTTGAACGTTTTGAAAGAGATGGAAAATATCTGCTAAAGCCAGGAAAGCATATCTTCTACAGTGAATCAAATTCTGTGTTTGATAACAAAAACAGGGTGGTTGTCTCAGGGGCCGGACCTCTCAGGTTAAATAATCAGGAAGCCGGGAGGAGCGGCAGACGGAAATTATGTTTTGCTGACTGGGATCAGGATGGAGATTTGGATCTCATGGTAAACAGTGAGAATGTCGCCTGGTTTGAAAACCTTGGCAATGAAAACGGAAACGTGCTGTTGAAATACAAAGGCAATCTATTTGAAACAAAGCTTGCCGGTCATTCCACATGCCCAACCACTGTTGACTGGAATAAGGATGGTATCCCCGATCTCCTAATTGGAGCCGAGGACGGACATTTCTATTATTATAGGAATCATATTAAAAAGGCCTTTAAAAAATAAATGAGAAGGCGAAATGAACGTGTACTTTAATTTTTAAAATAACCATGCAAACTATCGACTATATCATATTTTTTCTGTATCTGACAGGAGTAACGGTTTTTGGAGCAACTTTCTACAGGAAATCCAAAACCAGCTCACAATTTACTTTAGGAAACAGGAATATTCCTTCATGGGTTGTGACCATGTCGATATTTGCTACTTATGTCAGCAGTATTTCATACCTGGCATTGCCTGGTAGCGCATACCTGTCAAATTGGAATGCCTTTGTTTTCAGCCTTTCTATTCCGATTGCAGCCTTTGCTGCAGTTAGATTCTTTGTCCCGCTGTACCGGAAGGTAAACAGTCCATCAGCATATACCTACCTGGAACATCGCTTTGGTCCCTGGGCAAGAATTTATGCATCTATTAGCTATTTTTTGACCCAATTGATGCGTATTGGCACCATACTGTATCTTCTTGCCCTCACTGTCAATGCCATCTTCGGATGGAATATTGCTATCGTAATCATTATCACAGGACTTGTGGTAATGGTTTATTCAATGCTGGGCGGCTTGCATGCGGTAGCCTGGACCGATGCTGTCCAGGGATTGATTCTCATCACAGGCGCACTAGTTTCGGCGATCCTCATCCTGTTCAAAATGCCTGAAGGAGCAGAGCAGATGTTTAGCATCGCTTCTCAATATGACAAGTTCAGCCTGGGCAGCTTCAGCCTGGATTTGTCCCAATCGACCTTCTGGGTGGTTCTATTATATGGAATTTGCATAAATCTTCAGAATTTCGGGATCGACCAGAATTATGTCCAGCGTTATATTGCTTCACGGTCTGATAAAGAGGCAAAAAAGGCGGCTTTCAGGGGTGGAATGTTATACATACCCGTATCCCTTTTGTTTTTTTTCATCGGCACAGCTCTGTTTGCCTTCTATCACTCGGGTGCAGCTCAATTGCCTGTTGAAATGCAAGATGCTTCAAAGAGTGATGGGATTTTTCCGTATTTTATAGTCAATGAATTGCCTGTCGGAATCACCGGTCTCCTGATATCATCCGTATTCGCGGCAGGAATGAGTACTATTTCTACAAGTTACAATAGTTCAGCTACTATATTTTTGACGGACTATTATCAGCGTTTCTTTAAAAAAACGGCTTCTGATAAGCAAGCCATGAAAGTATTGTACGTCTCGTCACTGGCAATAAGCGTGTGCGGTATTCTGATAGCCATTGCAATGATTAATGTGGAAAGCGTGCTCGATACCTGGTGGAAATTGGCTTCGGTTTTCAGCGGCGGTATGCTGGGACTGTTTCTTCTGGGCGTCACCACAAAACAAAAAAATACGATCGGAGCCGTTTTAGGCGTTATTGCTGGCTTAGCTGTGATTTTCTGGTTGTCCCTGTCGAAATTTATAGCCGGGCAGGAAACATTTGCCAACAGGTTTCATACGTATCTGACTATTGTGTTTGGAACTTCTACCATTTTCCTGGTTGGATTTCTTTTTACGTTGTTTAAAAAGATAACTGCAAAATAGGGATTCATCGAATTTGAAGCCGGAGAATAGAGCAAAACTTATTGTTTAGTTAAGTCAGTATGTGAAATATAGAGATTAATTTATTGGGCATTGTTAACTAAGTATAGTATTTTTACTTGACTTTTTGATTCACTCTTGTCCAAAATAGGATTTGAAAAAGACAAGAATTATATAGAATTTTGAGACAAGTCCCCTTATATTTTCTAATCCAAACTATTAACAAAAACAGGAGACTCGTCTCATGAACAAATTTAATAATATTCTCGGACAAATACTAAAGATTTATCCTCGCACTCGATTCGAGATATTTGTAAAAGAAACGAATGCATCAGTCAATGCAAAAGGATTTTCATGTTGGGATCAATTCGTACCAATGCATTTAACCAAAAGCTCATATCAATCACTTCCTTATGCAGTAATCCATGACACTTTTCTGGGTTAATCCTGCTTCAAAAATCATTGCTTTTAAAAGCCTGATTGCAATGTCATGGTCGCCTGCTCGCCATGCTTTTTCGATTTTTCGAAAGTTCATTTCTATCCCTTCTCGGAATAAATTTTCAATTTGATTCCGATGTTTCTTTTCTATCAGTAGTTGTAGTTGGGGACGCAAAGAAAGTGCGAAAAGAAGAATTATGTGCCGACAATTTGGAAGGCACTTAATCTGCTTTTCCAACGGAGACGAATAAAGAAGTAGGAGGCTCTCGTCATGTCTACGTGAAGAAGCGAAAGCGAGAATTATGAGCCGAACTTTTTCTGGTTGGTGAGGGGCTTAATCTTGGTTTAGCTTCAAACTAACGATAAGTCTACATTTAAAAATTTTTTTTATTGTTGACAATATATTAAAAAAATCGTATTGTATATTATAATTTTATATGGTGAATATGTACTGAATAAAGAACTAATCAACTTGTCTCCTTCTTATTAGCGTACAATTTGTCACGATTTTGCCCGATACTCTTATGTTTATCTTTTTCGTTTATATTCTATCCCCAGCTTGTTCATCCGATTACGAAGTGTGCTTGAATTGATTCCCAGTAATTCAGCAGCTCCGCCCTTCCCTTGCACTTTACCATTTGTTTTGGCTAAGACATTACGAATATGTTGAGAGATCATTTCGTCAAGATTTTCACTTTCATTCTTTGGTCTTGTTGTCACCTTCTGTAGAGCCAAATGTTCAAATACCAATGGTCCCTTTGGATTAAGTATCAACTCTCGCTCGACAACATTCTGCAATTCCCGTACATTGCCTGGCCAATTGTATTCCATGAGAGAATCAACGGCGCCAGGCTTCAGGTTTGGAATGGCCTGTAATTTTAGTTCTTTAGCTTTCAATGAAATAAAGTGCTGCAGCAATGCCGGGATATCAGTTTTTCTTTGTCGAAGCGGCGGTATCCAGATGGGAAACACGTTGAGACGAAACCATAAATCCTCGCGGAATTGGTTATCCGTTACCATTGCCTCAAGATTTCGATTCGTCGCGGCAATAATTCTTATGTCCAGCGGAATAATATTCGTACCGCCGACCCGTTCGATTTCTTTATTCTGAAGTACTCTTAATAATCGCACCTGTGCTTGTTTTGGTAATTCACCAATTTCATCCAACAAAATCGTCCCCTTATCTGCACGTTCAAAACGTCCTCGTTTTTGAGATATCGCGCCAGTAAACGCGCCCTTCTCATGCCCGAACAGCTCACTATCGATTAAGCTTTCTGGAATCGCGCCACAATTAACACTAATGAAAGGACCATCTCTACGCGAGGATGAATAATGAATGGCATTGGCGAAAACATCTTTACCCGCTCCCGTTTCACCCAAAAGCAAAACAGGGCTGTCGAGTTGAGCGACTTTCCGAACCATTTCCATAGCATTTCTCAAGCCAAAATCAGCCCCGATGATTGAATCACCTGAAATGCGGCGAAGCTCACCATGCAGAAATTGGTTATCGTCTGCCAACATATCCCTTAGTTTGATAACCTCTAAATGTTCGATAGCATTGGACAAAGCCACCGTAAACGGCTCCTTTAATAAGGATAACAATTTAGCATGATATTCCGTGAATTCTTCTTCCCTCTCTGATAATAAAACCACACCCCCCACAGGTTCACCGCCTGTTTCCAGGGTCATAATCAACATAGAATTAGATTCGACATTAAAAAATTTAAACATTTCGCAGGTCAAAGAAGTGCTTTTAGGATTTTTTAGAATTAACACAGTTGGAGCTGTTTCAAGAACTGTGCGACTGAGGTAATTTCTGGCTTCATCGGAGAGCGGAGTTAATACGTCATACTCGCTGCCCTCAGAAGGGGTCGCCATGGCGATTGTTCGTAAAGAGCTAAAGTCCGGGGCATATAATTCCAAACATATTCTGTCAGCTGGCATGAATTCTTGTATGTACTGAAGAAACTTAACCATAGCCGTTTCGATTTTCAGTTGTCCACAGATTCTCATTGTTGCCTGACGGAAAAAGTCGTTTTCATCAACTTCCATAGTTATCTCCACTTCGTTATAATTGATCGTTATACGCTTTAGAGTCCATTTTGTGCCGTATTTGGCAGTTCCTTTTGTAACATATTTTGATACTTATTATTATACATAATTAGAATAACTTTTTTAGTATTGGCTTCACAATAGAAAAAAAATAATATTTTTTAAAAAAAGTACTTGACAAATTCATTTTAATTTTGTATATTTGAACAATTGATTAAATTGTTCATGGAGTCAATATGAAAAAAGAAAGAAAAGAAGAAATTCTGGACACATTTGAAAAGATGGTTTCCCAGTTTGGTTTGGATAAAATAACCATGCGCGATATTGCCGATGAAGTGGGTATTAGCGTCGGATCAATTTATCTTGATTTTGCAAACAAAGAAGCCCTTCTGGAAGCCATTGAAAAACGCTGGACAAATCATGTTGATTATGGATATAATGAAGTATTGGAATCTGATGATACAATCCAACAAAAATTATATCAACTAACTGTAGGACATGTGATACAATTACATAAAATGCTCACCGCTAACAGGGGAATGCAGGAGTTGATGATTGGTACGTTGCGCATTAAATATATAAGAAAAAAAATGGGTGCTCATCGCGATGTTATTAAAAAATTGATGGCCGCCAAAATTGCTAAATTATTAAAAAAAGGTATTGCTACCAAACAAATCATAATTGAAGACGTTGAAAAGACGGCAACAATCATCATCAACGCATTTGGTGAATATCTGTCAGCTACATATTTAATTAATAGAGATGCAGATCAAGTAAAAAAAGATGCTGAAGCTATGTTTGGCTTTATCTGGCATGCAATAACAAAATAAATTTTTTTTTTTTGAAAATGAACGTTTGACTTAATTGTTCATTGGATCATAATAAGGGATTTATCATGAAAACAAATACAATTATGAAGATTCAACAGGTAGGTAAAGTTTTCTACCAGGGCGATATTATCACACCGGTGCTTGAAAGTATTACCTTACAAGTTAACGAAGGTGATTTTATTGCATTAATGGGACCATCCGGGTCTGGTAAATCAACCCTGCTTAATATCATTTCAGGCTTAGACAGGCCCAGTAGTGGTGAAATTTTATTTAACGGAGATTCACTTAACGAATTGGATGAATCTGAACTTGCTGAATGGCGCAGTTGCAACATTGGATATATTTTTCAACAATATCATCTTGTTCCTGTGCTAACAGCTTATGAAAATGTCGAATTGCCGTTGCTTCTTTTTGATCTGAACAAATCAGAACGTAAAGAACGCGTGCAAACGGCACTTTCGGTTGTCGGATTAAATGATAGAATGGATTTTTATCCCCGTCAACTTTCAGGAGGACAGGAACAGCGCGTTGGTATTGCACGGGCAATTGTAACTGATCCCTCGATTATAATTGGCGATGAACCGACTGGGAATCTGGATGAAAGTTCATCACGTGAAATTATGGATTTATTTCAGCAATTAAATGATGAAATAAAAAAAACAATCATAATGGTGACCCATGACCCTCAAGCAGCAGAGCGTGCAACAAAAACTTTTAATCTGGAAAAGGGTCGATTGACACACCACACAAAATAATAGGAAAAGGTAAAATTATGAAATGGCTAAATTTAATTAGAAAGAACATCTTCAGGAATAAGCGAAGGGCATTTTTAACTATGGGTGCTGTTATTTTAGCGCTTTTCATATTCACTACTTTAATAACAATTTTAGAAACGTTGCAGGTAAAGTCGGAATCCAGTCAAATGGATACCAGACTGGCGGTGTTGGATAAATATGGTGATCCACATGTTGAACAACCATTGAAATATATTTCTGATATCAGAACAATTGAAGGTGTCCAATCGGTTTCTCCAGTGGCATTTACAGGATTGACTCCTGAAGTAGGTGAAGCTCAAATTTATATTACCTATTCTGTATATGCGAAAGATTACAAAATGATTTTTCCCGAGTTAATTTCCAACATTCCGGACAATCAGTATTCACATTTCATCACCAGGAAAAACGGTGCCATTATCGGATTTGAGGTGAGCCGGAAGAACAACTGGAAAATTGGAGATAATATCAAATTAAGATCAATAGCTGATAATTTTGATATGGAATTTGAGATTTGTGGTATTTATAAAAATGAAAATGGCGCAAATCGCCAGTTTGAATCACAAATAATAATTCACTATGATTATTATGATGAGAAAAGGGGAAATCCGGCCAGAGTGAATTGGTTCTGGCTGAAAGTAAAAGATCGCGCTACGGCCTCACGAATTAGCAGTGACATTGAGAATGCCTTTGAATTTGCACAAACTGAAATTACTGTTCAAACAGAAAATACCATGCAGGCAAAAATGGGGATGTTTACAGCAACAGTACAAATGATAATTAAAATAATTTCAGTTGTGGTTTTGAGTACAATATTTCTTGTCGTCGGCAACGCTATCGCGTTAACAATACGCGACCGTAAAAAAGAAATCGCTGTGTTAAAAACGATTGGTTTTTCTCAACAAAGAGTGTTATGGATTGTTATCGGTGAAGCAGTTATGTTATGTGTGTTGGCCGGAATGTTGGGTACTTTTTTATCCTGGCTTATGTTTGCGTTGACACAACTTTCACTTACCATAGGATTTACTCTTAATTTCTTTGTCACTTACAAAACAATAATTCTGGGATTTATTATCTCATTTCTTTTAGGTTTAACAGGCGGATTTATTCCGTCATATCAGGCATCGCGTGTGAGTGTTGTTAAGGCTTTACGTAGTTTATAACAAGGAGATAAATTCAAATGAAAATACCATTCAAATACAGTGTTCGTGGATTTTTACAACGGAAATTCTCAACAATAATGACTTGTTTGGCATTTGCGCTGGTTATTTTCACCCTTTTAATCACGCTCGCTATGGTTGAAGGAATCGAACAAACATTAATTTCGTCCGGAAGTGAAAATCGTTTTTTTGCAATCAGCAGTAAAACAACATCTGAAAGCCAGAGCAAAATGGAAGATAATGATCCGTTTGCAATTGATGGATATGATGAAATAAAGATTGACACAGATGGAATGTCATTAACATCTCATGAAATTGTAACAACCACGTCAATCAGTGGACAAACAAATAACCTTTTTCGACAAATAATCAGGGGAGTGGACCTGGACCAAGCAGTAAAAATTCACGATAATATGAGTATTGTAAAAGGTCGTTATTTTTCCACCAATAGGACAAATGAGATAATCGTTGGAAAGGGTGCTGCGAATTCAATGGAATTAAACATTGGACACCAGGTTTTCTTCCAGAAGCGAGCGTGGTATGTGGTGGGAATTTTTGAAGACAACAACTCTCCGATGGAATCGGAAATTTGGACATCGCGGGAGAACGTTGAACTCGCGTTCAAGAAGAAATACGTATCGAGTGTATGGGGAATACTAAAAGATAAATATCAAACAACAGATTTTGTAAAACGCTTGAATAACGAAACATTACTTACTGTGTATGCGCTTACGGAAAAAGAATACTATTCACGAGGATCAAGCACTGCCAAGCTTTACAAGTATTTAGGCTGGTTTGTGGCGATACTGTTATCAATCGGTGCCATTTTTAGCGCAATGAATACAATGTATGCATCTATTGCAGCCCGTATCAGGGAAATAGGAACGCTTCGGGCAATTGGTTTTAAAAAATTATCTATTTTTATTGCATTATTAGGTGAGAGCATGACAATGGCAATCAGCGGAAGCTTAATTGCCATTATCCTAGCCTTATTCTTAGATGGTTACACCCTATCAATGAACATCGCTGGTATTGGAAAGGTTCTCTATCAATTACAAATAACAGGAAAGATAATAATTACCGGATTTCTTTTTGCTGGTATTCTTGGTTTAGTGAGTGGTTCAATACCATCCCAAAATGCATTAAGAGTAGATGTTGTCACTTCATTAAAAAGTTAAATAAGGAGTTTCAAATGAACAGAATAGTTGTAAAAATAATAATCTTAGCATTAATTTTCAATTCCAATATGCTGTCAGGACAATCCCGAAAATTAACCCTTGAAGATTGTCTAACTATTGCAGAAAAGCATAATCCGGAATTGATTCAATTAAAATTGGAAACAGAATATTCCGATGCACGAAAGAGTGAATTAGCAGCCAGTTATTATCCACAGATTAATATTTATCAGGGAATAACCAAACGAAATGAGGCCCAATACTCTCGCATGAAGGTGGATCAAGGACAGGATGTTATCATTAATTCAGGTCAGGATAATATAAAAAATAGTCAATTTGAGTTAAATCAAATGGTGTTCGATTTTGGAGAAACGTCTCATGCTATAAAAGCAGAAAATTTTCGAAAATTAGCGCAATTGGAACAAAAAGAAAACAGACGAATGGAAATACGCGCTGCCATCAAGCAACAGTTTTATGTTTCCCTGATCAATGCAAAAATTGACAGTCTCTATGCTGAAAATGTAAAACGCTGTGACATACTCAAACAAATGGCAATAAAAAGAGTTGAAGCCGGAGCTTCTGTAAATACTGATATTTTACGTGCTGAGGTAAATCTACAAAATGCCATTGCACTGCATATTGCAGCAAATAATGACTGGCAAAAAAGCTTGATTGAGTTAGTTCCATTATTGGGGATTGAACAATCCGATATTATGACGAGCGGGACTTTGCCCCAAATTTCTGATCAGGCAGATATTTATAATTGGGCGGAGAACGCGGTTGAAAGAGCGCTTCTAAACAGACATGATTTAAGACAAATTCATTTAGTGAAGAAACAGCAAGATGAGTTGACCCTGTCTACAAAATCATCCCGCTGGGGAAAGCTATTCATTGATGGCAATCTTACCTATTCGGCACCGAATCTTGAAAATGAATACTGGAACGATTCTGATTTAGGATTGAAAACGTATAATGGAACCATTTCACTTCGATTTAGCATTCCTGTATTTGATGGTTGGAGAATAAAATCACAAATCAATCAAAGTACAATCCGGTCTTCTATCATTTCTGAACGTATTCGAGAACTGGAGTTACAAATTGAAAAACAGGTGAGAGTTGAACTGATGAATATTCGCAACATGTGGACCATTATGGAGAGTGCGCGTAGCGCTCAAAAAAGTGCTGGTGAAAATTTCAATCAAATAAAAATTAACTATGAAAACGGTGCCGCAAGCTCCTTGGAATTAACAGACGCTTTGAATGCTGTATCGGCTGCTGAAGTACAATTAGTTCGGAGCCAATTCAATATTTTACAGTCTGTTATTACCTTAGAACGGATTATTGGCTCCGAATTTAAATTTCAATAGTGAAAAACGATGAAGGAGAATAAAATGAACGAGATTAAACCAAAACCAAACATATCGGAAAAACTAAAGCTGGATTCCAATAAGAAAAAAACTAAAAAAAATAAAAAGAAGCGCAGATTGTATATCGCTCTGGCATTTTTTGGTGTCATTATTTTAGGATTTGTTTCACATTCCAAACCGGAATTAGAAACGACATTCGTGATAAATGAACGAATTGGTGAAGCAGCAAATCCTTTGTTGCGTGCAAGTGGATATATTACTTATCCCCAAGAAATTGAAATCGGAACGCAACAACGAGGTCCTGTGCTAGATATTCTGTTTGACGAAGGCGACCTGGTGAAAGCAGGCGATTTATTGGCAATATTGGATAATACCGAACTGCTGGTGCAAAAAAAGCTTCAGGAAAAAGTGAAACAAAACGCTGAAAGAGTGTTACAGCGAACACAAAAACTTAATCGAGCTGGAAGCGCCAGTGATGCAGAATTAGAATCGGCTACTATCGACTATGATAACGCAGCGATAAGTCTTGAACTGCTCAATGAACAAATTGAAAAGACAAAAATTAAAGCGCCAGTAGCCGGAAAGATAATTGAAAAATCGATTGAAGTTGGAGAATTGGTAAACGGTGTCATCGCGGTCATGATAGACAATTCAACAACTTTGGTGGAGGTGAACATCAATCAGAATGATATTGCCAAAATATCCAACAAACAGCCAGCAGTTGTAACACTTGATGCTTTTCCCAAAACAGAATATGCTGGCTGTGTCTGGAAGGTTGCTGAAAGCGGAGACAGAGCCCGTAATACAGTCGAGGTTAAAGTGCAGGTGTTATATCCCGATCAAAAATTCAAACCTGGACTCAGCGCCAAAGTATATTTTGTTAATAATCTAATGAACAATAATTCTGAGATCAAAACAAGGCTAATTGTTCCCAAAACTGCTGTTTTTTTTGAAGATGGCAAACAGAAAGTTTGGCGTATCGAAAATGATAACCTGTTACCCACCGAGGTTCAAACGGGGCAAGAGTTGAGAGATGGCATTGAAATTATTGCAGGACTTTCTTCGGATGATAAAATTGTAAAAAATCCAGCCAATAGTTCGTTGAAAAGTGGAATAAAAAATAGTCACTTCAATATAGTTGATTGGCTTCGTCATTAATCACTGGAGGTTTTAAATGAATAACAGAATTATTGTTTATGTGCTAATTTTTACTATAGCTTTGTTACTTTCTTTCATCACATGTTTGTATGCACAACAGGATAATGAACTACGTTTAAAATCAGCTTCTGAATTTGTGTTAGAGGATCAATTTCAGAAAAAACAATTATCCGAAGTCGAATGGAAGATAAAGAGAGAGTGTTGTTGGATTGGGGAAGTACGATTGCTAAAAAATATGATTTTGATGATGGTATAAAAGTATATTAAAGCCAAATTGGTTTTCGGATAGCGATGCTTCGGCATTAACTAATGCCGAAGCATCTTTCAAAGTCTAAATCCTAAAACCATTTCGTGTTAAGTATAATTTATGTTAACAAAATAGGACGAATCAAGAGCACAATACGTGTTTTGATTCAACTTGTAGTATTTCATATCTGTATAGCTATAGGATTACAGATATGAAAAATAACTTAACGATGATGGATAGCACACAATACAATGCATATTCTGTAACAATTACTTTCATCTATTAGCTTTTCAGAAGACGGCACATCAAAGAAAGCTTCAACTAACTTATCCAATATCCCAACCTGGTCAAGACAAAACCAAAAATAAAATGTTTAGCATCTGCTTCATGATTTTCGAGCACGATTCAAATTAAGTGAATGTTTAACTCTTAAAAGTCCATTTTGTGCCGTATTTGGCAGCGAAACTGTCGTATTTGGCGTTTTTATTTTTAATAAGTTTTGTAACTAATTGATTTTATTGATCATTTAATCTGGCACATTAGTTGTATTAACGTGAATGAAAATTAACAATAATAAATTAAGTCAAGAGGAAAAAAATAAAATGAAATGGCTGGAAATCATTGAACTTCGATCTTTCAACATGGAGCGAGCTTTACTGGAATTGGATATCTCAAACCTGGTTGATGAAATATGTCAAAAAGAGAAACCACTATTTATCAAAATTTTTAGCCGTCAGACGATCGAAACTGATTTCAGCATTCATTTGTATTTTGATTCCGAACTGACAGATGGTAATGGGAGCACGTTGGGATTACACTTAGCTTCGATACTCAAAGAGTATGGACTTGTTAATCATAACATTTGGGTTGAAAGGTGTTGCTATCCGTAAAATTTCACAATTAATTTAAGGAGGTATTTAAAATGTTTAAAAGAATTTCTTATCTAACCGTTATACTGCTGGTTGTTTTTACCAGTATGTCTTTTGCTCAAAGCACTAATTTGAGTATCGCATTGAAATCCTCTTATTTCGGAGATCAATCGAATGATTCGCATCGCTTAACTGCTATCGATGATCCTTTATCGATAGGTTTCCAATTGCGATACTTTCCGAGATCTAATTTCGCTTTACAATTTTCTGCTGAGAGCCTGAATGGCAAGACCAGGGAGAAGATTGGGGAAGAATTAAATGTTCAGGCTTCTTTATCTGCCCTGGTTTATCCGATTCATGTTGGGAAGATATCGCCTTATCTCACTTATGGTTTGATATGGGTACAGCATAATAATAGCAACGAAAACAAATCTAATAGTGAAGTGAATTTTCAAACGGGAATCGGAACTGACATTGCTGTCCTAGGCAATTTGATTTACAGTGTCGATGCTAAGATTTACAGCGATGGTTTGAATTACCTGGGATGGGGTACATCTTTTAGTATAGGATATAAGTTTTAGCTAAAAGTAAATGAGCTTTGGAGTATTGAATTATCTGAAACATGCACAGATCCAGTACTCCATTGCTCCATCCCCTGTACTTTTTTGACTATATTTACATTTTTTTAAAACAAGGGAGAGTTCTATGCGATTCTATAAAACTATTTTGAAATATCCCAAAAGCGTCATCGGGATCATCCTGTTGATCACCTTATTTTTCTGGTGGCAGATGCGGAAGCTGGAGTTGAATAATTCCGTTTATGCGCTGCTGCCGGAAAAGCATCCGTCGGTTCTGTTGGATAATGAGGTGAAACAGGTATTCAACAGCCGCGAGATGATCCTTATCGGTGTGGTCCACGATGACGGGATATTCAATCCCAAAACACTGCGGAAAGTGAAAGAACTGACTGAAAGCGTCTGGCAGATTACAATCGTGGAGCC
>JABAOC010029273.1_pt1 | contig 13888 bp, 13 predicted proteins | sample 7062161 | NCBI WGS metagenome assembly JABAOC01 (sample SAMN14538625, study PRJNA623070) | marine sediment metagenome | biome: marine biome [ENVO:00000428]; feature: marine pelagic biome [ENVO:01000023]; material: deep marine sediment [ENVO:00002113] | place: India: Gulf of Khambhat ... | reverse complement strand
TGTCGCAGCCCTGAGCGGCGGGCGGCTGCTCACTGCGGCAACGTGCCGGGCGGCGGGAAGCCCCGGTCGGCGTCGTCGATGACCAACACCCAGTCCGGCCCGTCGGCGGGAGAGCGGAACTCGGCTTCCCCGTCGGTCGCGTGCACGCCGGTCGGTTCGGCCTCGCCGGTTCTGGGATCGTACCACCAGGCCCGCCACTGGTCGGCCGACAGCCGCTCCAGGTCCACTGCCACGCGCGATCCGGCCAGGGGCACGTAGACCAGGGCGTAGCTGCCCTCCGCGCACCGTGCGGCCTGGACGTGCCCACCCCCGGAGCATTGCCCCCGGGCGATCAGCTCCTGGTCAGGCACACGGCACAGGAACGGCCGCGACTCCATCAAAGCCCGCAGATTCCGTACCTGGGCCGCGCCAGGCAGGGAAAGGGCTTCCTGCCAGGGAGTGCGCGCGTGGGTGACCGGCTCCCGCTCGGGCGTGAGGAACTGCCAGATGTCGTGGCAGCCGTAAGTGTGGCCGTGCCCGCCGGCGAACACGGCCCAGTAGGCATGCTTGCGCACGTCGTACTCGTCGAACCAGCCGTTGGCCGGGTTCCAGTTGACGGCGTGGTCCTCGTAGGGCGGCTCGGCGTCCATGCAGGGCTTCGGCGGCACGCGCTCGTAGTCGGCCCGGACCAACTGGTAGTTGGCCATGTCCCTGGCCATATGGCCCGATTGGAGCATGTTGAAGTCCAGCCAGGGCTCCTCGTGCAGCCACTGGGCGGAGCTGGACCCTCCCTGGGGGTGGAAGGTGCGCAGGTGCCGCCCGCCGTCGCCTTCGCTCAGGCCTCGAGCCATGCGGCGCATGATGACCATGTGGTTCTCGCTGTCCGGCGTGCGATCTCCGCCAAGGATCCAGATTATGGGCTTGTCGCGATAGCGTTCGCCCAGGAAACGGCCGTAGATCCCCGCGTTGTCCCGCGTGAAGACCACCGGACCCGTGCCCCACTTCGCGTTCCACTTGTCACCCCACGTGGGCAACATGCCGACGTACAGGCCCAGGCTCTCGGCCATGTCCACCACGGCGTCCACGTGCTCGAAGTAGGCTTCATTGGGGCGGGTGGGATCGTCGTCTATCAGGGGCCTTTCGCCGTCGGCGTTGGGGGTGTGGAGCCCGTCCATTTCGGCCAGCACGACGGCCTGGATGACGGTGAAGCGCTTGCTGGCCCTGTCCTCCAGATACGCCCGGCTCTCCTTCAGACTCAGCCGGTGGAAGAGCTCCCACGCGGTGTCCCCCAGGTAGAAGAACGGCGTGCCGTCCTCATGCACGAGGAACCGGTCGTTCTCAGAGACCCGCAACGGGCCGTGGCTGAGGTCCACTGAGGGTGCGGGCGCGGCGGGTCCTGTGTTCGTGTCCGTGCTGTGCATGGGTATGCCTCCTGCTGCGCTGGTGTCCTGCTCAAGCGTGGATGTAGAGGGGCCAGCCGAGGTACTTGCCGACGGCCTCTGCCAGGATGGCCCCGCAGTGCGAGTGCACCATGGCCACGTGATGCTCGAAGCCCTCCTGGCACATGAACTTCATCAACGTCTGCAGCTCCGGCACCCGGCAGACGGCCACTCCCCCGGCTATGTCGGCCGGGTCGTCGGTGAAACTGCCCTCGCCCAGATATGCTCTCAGGACGCCTTCAGTGTCGTCGCTTGAGACGCGGAAGTAGGTCATCGGCCCGGCGGCGACCTTCCCCTTCACGGCACCGAAGCAGATTTCCTCCCCCAGCGTGGCGCCGAGCACGTCCAGATTGGAGATCTCGACCTCGTTGCGGATGAAGTCCTTCGGGTAGGCCGAGCAGTGGGTGCAGATGCACATGTCGCGGTCGTCGGCGTAGTTGTTGTTCCAGTCCAGCAGAGCCGACGGCGAGTCCGCCGCCAGGGCCAGCGCCAGCATCGAGACGGCACCGCCCACGTCCACCTCGCAGGCGCAGGGGATCATCTTGTTGCTCAACATGCTCATCGAGGCGCACGCCGCGCAGCCGTAGTTCTCCTGCACCGAGGTCCAGCACTGGACAGCGGCCGCATCTATGTCGTTCTCGGTGGTCCAGTCCTCCAAGGCGACCGAGAGCCTGGCCTGCAGCGCGACCGCCTCCGGCGCCACAGAGTCCGGTATGTGGCCGTAATCACGCAGCTCGGCGATCCTGTCCTGCACCGCCCCGGCCTCGTCGTGCAGGGCCTGGGCGGCCGCAATGATCTCCGACAGGTCAACGGTGACCACGGTGATGTCTTGGGCTTGGAGGATCTTCTCGCTCATGCGCACGGTCTGGAAGGCGGCCGGCCGGGCGCCCACGGCGCCCACCCGCGCCCCGCGCAGCCCGCCCACGACCCGGCAAACCGAGGCGAAGAACTCCAGGTCCCGCGCGAACGCGTCGTCCCCGATGCCGCACGTATGGTAGGTGGTGTCGGTGAAAGGGATGTTGTACTGGTAGAGGTTGTTGCAGACCGAGAGCTTGCCGCAGAAGGAATCCCGCCGATGCTCGACGTCCAGCTTGCCCATCTCGTCGTCGCTGGCCTGGACCAGCACGGGCACGCCGAGTCCGGCCATGTCGAGGGTGTTGACAACGCCCAGCTCGTCTCCGAAGTTGGGTAGGGCGACGATGATGCCGTCAATCTCGCCTCGGTGTTCTTCGAACAGGGCGGCGCCCTTGCGGGCGTCCTCGAGCGTCTCGACGGCACCGGTGGGCGTCGCCTGCGCCGGCAGGATGACGTGATCGTAACCCAGCCCCTCCAGCCTGGCCAGCAGTTCCCGGCCCCTCGCCGGCAAGGGCGGGGTTGAAGAACCCCCTGGTGCCCACCAGGACGCCAAACGTGGTTCCGCTTCCCATGGCGATACCTCCCGGTTCATGGAAACCTGTGGCGCTCAGCTTCCTCAGCCGAAAGGGAGGCAGTGTAGCGCGTGCCGGCCGACCTTGCAACAACGGGGGCCTTCTGGTTGACAGGAGCATCCTGCTGCCACATACTGCCGCGCCGCGTCGCACGCGCGGGAGGGACTGAGAGCGGCCGTGCCTCAAGAGAGGAGGGTGCCGATGCGCATACTCATCATCGGCGGCACCGGACTGATCAGCACGGGCATCACCCGCGTGCTGGCTGAGCGCGGCGAGGAGGTAACCCTCTACAACCGTGGCAACAAGCCGGCGCCGGCGGATCTGGACCTGAAGCATGTCCACGGCGACCGCCGGGACTACCCCGCCTTCGAGGCGCAGATGCAGGACGCCGGCCCGTTCGACTGTGTCATCGAGATGATCTGCTTCACGCCGGAGGACGCCCATAGCCTGGTGCGCGCCTTCCGTGGCAGGGCCGGGCAAGTTATCTTCACCAGCACCGTTGATGTGTACAGCAGACCGGCGCGGGTCTATCCCTGCACCGAGGACGCGCCTCGCGAGGGCGCTCTGGGCAGCTACGCGCAGAACAAGGTCAAGTGCGAGGACGTCCTGTTCGCTGCGGACGAGCGGAGGGACTTCCCGGTGACCGTNNTGCAGACGAGCGGGGTGACTTCCCTGTGACCGTCATCCGGCCCGCCCAGACCTACGGAGAGGGCGGTGGCCTGGTGCACACATTCGGGTGGGAGACGCGTTTCCTGGACCGAATGCGCCGCGGTCTGCCCATCATAGTCCATGGGGACGGCAGCTCCCTCTGGGTGGCCTGCCACCGGGACGACGCGGCGGTCGCCTTCGCCAACGCGGCAGGCAACGAGACGGCCTTCGGCCGGGCATACCACGTGACGGGCGAGGAGTGGATGACCTGGGACCGCTACCACCGCGCCATCGCCGAGGGCATGGGATGGCCCGAGCCGGACATCGTGCACATTCCCACGGACCTGCTGCTGGAAGCGGTGCCCGACCGGGCCGGCGTGCTGGGCATCAACTTCCGGTTCAACAACATCTTCGACAACACCGCCGCGCATCGCGACCTGGACTTCGAGTACACCATCCCGTGGGTCGAGGGATCCCGGCGGGTGGTGAACTGGCTGGCGGAGCACGACGCCATAGACGGCGCCGATGAAGACCCCGGCTACGACCGGATCATCCAGGCGTGGTGCCGCCTGGGCGACCGCATGGTGGAAGCACTCGGCAAGTGACCCAGGACGAGCAGAAAGGCCCGCTGTATGAGTGATAGAGGGACTGCTCCCGAAGTGGAACGCTGGGACGTTTTCGAGCTGAGTCTGGAGGCGCGAGTCCCCGGCAATCCGTTCAAGGACGTGGAGCTGAGCGCCACATTNNCGGGAGGTCTCTGTCGCAGGCTTCTACGACGGCGATGACACCTTTCGCGTCCGTTTCATGCCGGACGTGGAGGGCCAGTGGCAGTGGCGCACCGCCAGCGACTGCGCCGAGTTGGACGGCCGGGAGGGCGCCTTCACCTGCACCCCGCCGGCCGACGGCAACCACGGCCCCGTACGCGTGGCGGACCGGTACCACTTCCGCTACGCCGACGGCACGCCCTACTATCAGGTGGGCACCACGTGCTACGCCTGGTGCCACCAGGGCGCCGAGCTGGAGGAGCAGACGCTGCGCACCCTCGCGGATGCGCCGTTCAACAAGCTGCGCATGTGCGTGTTCCCCAAGAGCTATGCCTACAACCGTAACGAGCCGGAGCATTACCCGTTCGAAGGGCGGCCGCCGCAGAACTGGGACCTCACGCGCTTTGAGCCCGCCTTCTGGCGCCACTTCGAGCGGCGCGTCCGCCAGCTACGGGACATGGCCATCCAGGCGGACCTCATCCTGTTCCACCCGTACGACCGCTGGGGCTTCAGCCGGATGCCCGCCGCGGCGGACGACCGCTACCTGCGCCACGCCGTGGCGCGGCTGGCCGCCTACCGCAACGTCTGGTGGTCCATGGCCAACGAGTGGGACTTCATGGGCGAGAAGAGGGACGCGGACTGGGACCGCTACTTCCGCATCGTGCAGGAGTACGACCCTTACCAGCACCTGCGTTCGATCCACAACGGCCGCCGCTGGTACGACCACGGCAAGCCCTGGGTTACTCACTGCAGCATCCAGGCCGGCACCGATGAGGTGGGCAAGTGGCGCGAGCAATACGGCAAGCCCGTGGTGGTGGACGAGTGCTGCTACGAGGGGGACATCCCGCAGGGCTGGGGCAACATCAGTGCGCGCGAGCTGGTTCACCGGTTCTGGACAGGCGTGGCGCAGGGCGGCTACGTGGGCCATGGGGAGACCTACCTCGACCCGGACGACGTACTGTGGTGGAGCAAGGGCGGCGTCCTGCACGGGGACAGCCCCGAGCGCATCGCCTTCCTGCGGCGGATGATGGAGGAGGGCCCCGCGCGGGGGTTCGATCCGCTGGCCTGGCGGCCGTCCCGGTCGCTCGGCGGCGTGGGCAAGGGCGACGACTACATCCTGATGTACTCAGGTATCCGCCAGCCGGCCGTCTGTCCGCTGGACCTGCCGCACCGGTATGAGGTGGACGTGATTGACACGTGGGAGATGACCGTGAAGACGCTGGAAGGCTCCTACGAGGGGGAGTGTGAGGTGCCGCTGCCCGGCAGGTCTCACGTGGCGCTCAGGCTGCGCAGGGCGGACGTTTGACGCGCGGGCGGCGTCGGGGATAATGGCCTCCTGGCGGCTGCGTTTCCTTCCGCACAACTCCGAGGTGAGCCAGATGGCGTGTACGGTGTTGGTGACGGGGGCCGGGGGGTACCTGGGCTCCGAGGTGTGTCGGACGCTGGTTGACGAAGGCTTTGAGGTCAGGGGGGCAGACCTGTCCTATCGCCGCGATCTGGCCGCCCCCCTGACTGTGGTGGATCTGCTGCGACCGGACGCCGTCTATAACGTCACAGTGGGCTGCGACGCGGTGGTTCATCTGGCCAACCACCCCCGGCCGGGGCGGCTCCCTCCGCAGCAGCTCTACGGGGAGAACGTGCGGATGAACATGAACGTGTTCCAGGCGGCCGCGGATGTGGGCGTGGAGCAGATTCTCTACTCCAGTTCTGTGCAGGCCTTCGCCGGCAACCGGCAGCATGACGAGCTGGACAGGCCGAGTTCGCTGGCGTATCTGCCCATTGACGGGGACATGCCGGCCTGCCCGGGCAACAGCTACGCCCTGAGCAAACAGGCCGGGGAGAATCAGCTGCGCTACTTCGCGCGGCTCAACCCGGGGATGGCCTGTGCGGCCATCAGGTTCCCGCTGCTGCTGAGCGAGCGCTACCTGGGGTGGATCCGCGAGCACATTCGCCGTCATCACCGTCACCGGCGCGGTCGGTGGGGCAACCTGGACGAGGGCTTCAGCTACCTGGCGCTGTCGGACGCCGCCGGGCTGGTCGCGGCCGTGCTGCGGGGGGCCGAGCCCGGCTACCACCAGCTTTTCCCCGCCGCCCCCGACAACATGCTCGGCATGGACGTGGCGGAAGCAGTCGAGCAGTTCTACCCTGACGTGCCCTGCAAGGTGCCGCTGGACGAGATGACGTCGCTGGTTGACATTGGCGCCATCACAGAGCAGTTCGGCTGGGAGCCGCAGGAGATCAACCTGCTGGCCGATGACGAGCCCGCCACCGAGGAAGGAGAAGACGGCTGAGCCCACGGTTGACAACCGGGAGGCGAGGTTGTAGTATCCTCGCCTCTGTTGGCCCGTTCGGCCACATCCTGCGAACCCGCATGTGCGGCGCAGACTTCGCTTTGCCCGGGTGTCTGGACTAATGAGGAGGTCTTCTGATGCTGGCTCAGACCTGGATCTGGTCGGTGCTTCTCGCGGGCGGCGGCATCATACTGCTCGTCATCATCTGGATCATGAAGAAGAAGCAGCAGGGGCGTTACTGAGGCCGCCGGCTCCGGCGCAGGTCCCACCGGCTTCCTTCAGGGCCGCGCCGCCGCGATGTTCTACAACTCGGGTCGTTCCAGCAAGTCCCGGGCGGCCAGCACGCAGAAGATGTAGCTGGCCGCGCCGCCTATGACGTACTCGCATTGCTGCCACAGGAAGGGGAAGCCCTCCTTCAGCTCCGGGAAGTCGGGCCGGATGACGTTCGGCCCGCTGACCACTCCCCCCGGCACGTAGCCCCAACTGCCCCGGTTGATGCTGAACGCCGTGGTCAGGGAATGAGTCCCCACTCCGGATACCAGAGATACGTTCCCGGCCGGGTGGCATCCCAGGGCATACTCCACCGCGCGCAGCACCGGGTCCGGGTCGAACAGATCGGGGAGCAGCCGCACCAGGTAGTAGTAGTCGGTGGCGAAGGCGAGTATCCGCCAGGTTGCGCCCCAGATGTGGTGTCGGAACAGCACTCCGAAGGGATTGCTGCCAAGCTCCTCATGCAGCTTCCCGCACCACTTCTCGGCCACACTCCGCAGCGCCGATTCCAGCTCCCCGTCCTCGGCTCGGGCCGCCGCCCGCGCCACGGCGCCGCAGACGCGCCACATGTTGTTCTGCACCACGTCCATTGATCCCAGGAGCCGTGTGCGGAACCGGTCCTCGGAGGTAGTCAGCAGGAGTTCGGCGGCGGCGATTACCTCCCGCGCGGCTGGGTCCCCGTGCACATAGCAGTTGCGCCGCTCCGGCTCCTCGTGCGCCTGCCCGTTGCGCCAACCCTGGAGCGCAGCCTGCAGGCACTCCTCGGCCAGCGCGTCGTCGTAGCCCCGAAGCACCCTCGATGCCGCTGCAAGGGCCGCCGACACCTGGAACTCAAGAGACGGGTAGATGCCGGTGAAGGCCCACCGGTCATCGCGACGACCGGAGCGCTCCCCCGCGCGCTCGTCCGGGCCCAGGTCCGGGTCATAGGTCAAGTTGTCCGTCATCACCGCCACCTCGCCCGTCTGGTAGAAGCGGCGAGGGTCGCCGTGGATGATCCCCACCAGCGAGTGGCCAACCGCGCGATACCCGCCCAGCAGGCACTGGGCGCCCCAGGCGACCTGCTGGAGGATGTCCGGACGGCCGTCGGGGACGTACATCAGCACTTGGTGTTCCTCCTCGCGCACCGTGGTCTGGTCCGTGTCCACGCCGAACTCCTCCCGCGCGAGGGCCAGCGTGTGGGTGGTCGCCGCCTGGGATCCGGCGGCCAGGTCAGTGTCCCCGGCGTCGTGCCAGCCGCCGCGGTTCAGGTGCGGGATGCGCTCGAAGGGCTCGTAGGGCGTCTCCGTCTCAGGGCCCTGATGGTAGTAATCGTGATGCTCGTGCGAGATGGGCGCCTGGAGAGCGTCGTCCAGATGGCAGGCTCCGTGCCAGAGGCGCCGTTCTTCCCAGACCGCCACGTGGCACATCTGCACCGGCAGGAACGCCTCCAGCGTGGGCTGCCAGACGCCCTCGGCGTATATGTCCCGGGCGATCCGAAATGGCCCCGCGCGTTTGCCCGCATACTCCACGAAGTACACCCCCTCGCTGCGCTGCTCGGTGAAGTCGAACACGGCGTAGTCGTAGCGCAGGAAGCGGCCCCAACGCCGCAGCGGCGCCTCGCGGGCCTCCTCCATCCCGCCGTCCGGCAGCACCCGCATCAGCGACGCCTCCTCGGGGCCGTCCCACCGTGGGTCCAGCTCGACGATGGCCCGTTTCCGCTGGTCCGGGTGGTAACCAAGCTGAGAGACGCATAGCAGGGGTTCCCTCCGCCAGCCGGCGACCTGGTTGGGGGTGATGCGCCACTGCACGATGCGGCCGTTCTTCTCTGCGGGCAGCCGCGAGACGACGGCGAACCAGACCTCAATGTCCCGCTTCCGCGCGTCCAGCAGTTCCAGTGTGCCGTCGGTGGCCTCGATCTCTACGCGCCGCAGTTCCTCCTCCGGGCACAAGACCAATCGGTGCCCGCTTCCGAGCGCCGTCGCGCACACTTCGTCGCCCCCCCGGCGCGCCACGGGATGATCCGGCTCGCGCGGGAAGAGCCCCGACCTGCCGTCCAGTGAATACGACCCGCCGAAGAACGCCGGGGGATACAGCTCCAGGCAGAACGCGGCGGGCTGTGCGGCGGGCAAGGGCCGCTCGACCCCAACGGTCAGCACGACCGACTGGCCCTCCGGCCGTAGTGTGAGGTTGTAGTCCAGTTCGAGGTTCGGCTCATGTACGTCCACGTCGATGCGGGGTGGCTCGGCTTGCGCGCGACGTTCCCGCAGCTTCGAGAATGCCGGTGGCCGACCCCGCCAGGGGTCCGGCCGGATCATGCCGCAGGCGGCCACTCGCAGGTCGTGGTGGATCAGCTCGACCCCGCCTTGTTTGCCCTGCGGGTAGACATTGTGGAAGGCAAGAAGGGAAGCGCCGGGCGCCTCCAGGTACTCCGTCTCGGTCAAGCTCCACTCGCCGCTGGACATCCTGCTCTCCTCGTGAACGGCCTGCCGCCGAGAGTCGACATGCGGGATGCGGGCCGGGATTATACAGGCGGAGCGGGCCGCTCCAACCGCCGGGTTCTCAGCCCTCGGCGAGTGCGAGGGAGCAGTCCACTTGCAGCCCTTCGGCGATGCTCCTGGTGATGTGGCAGCTGTCCGCCACCGCCAGGATCTCCTCCTCCTGCTGCTCGGTAAGGCTCGCGTCAAGGTGCACGACGGCATTGATCCTGCTTGTCAGGGAGCGGCTCTCCCCGGTGACTGGATCCGGCGGACCGGCCCGCATGCGGCGGCTCAGCTCGACGGTCATGCCCTCGCAAGGGATGTCGTTTTGGCTGCAGTACTCCACAACGTAGCCGCCGATGCACATCCCCAGTGCGGCCTCGAAGAGCTGGACCGGCCACATGCCGTCCCGCTCTTCGTTGCCATCCTCGCCCTTGCCGCCGGTGATGGTATATCCTCTGCTGGTGGCGGCAAACCGGAATCCGCTCTCGTGCTCAACAAGGACCTCCATCTGCGATTGCTCCTTCCGTAGGGTTTGCCGGGCGCCACTGCACACACGTGCTCGACCCACGGGTCCTCCAGTCGGTGCGCCGAGGCGCCCGCCGCAGGTTTCCCGGCAGGTTCGGGGCGTTCCGCTTCCTGGGACATCTCAGCCTCCGGCTCGTTCCTCTGCTCGGCACATTCCCCGTCTGCGGGCAAGCCGGACAACGCCATCGGGCCGCCCGCGACCCACACAAAGGCAATGGCCCCCAGAACCGCGCTTCGCTTCAGCAGTTCTGTTGCCGTGCCCACAACGAAGCTCACAGTTCCTGTCCTCCTGCACCATCGCTCGGGCAGAATCTCACGTGCGACGTGCGGTTTTCGGCAGGGCAAGCTCGAAGGAGGGCGGCTCAACTGCGCTGCCGGAGCCTGCTGCGGACGGAGGCGACGGCCTGGTCCGGATCCTCGGTTATCTCAAGCAGTTTGTCCAGGGCGACCGAGGCAAGGATCTCCTCTACCTCCGGCCGGAGCCCGGTAAGGACGAAATACCCGCGGCGCTGGCTGAACTCCTTGTGCCGGGAGACCAGCGTGCCGATGAACACGCTGGTGATGAAACCCACTTCCCGCATGTCGAGCACCAGCGCCGCTGCCTCCCCGGCGGCACGGGTGATGGCTCGGTTCACCTCGCGGATGTTCTCCTGGGACACTCGCCTCTCGTGAATGCACACGAGCGCCACTTCGCCGTCCCGCCGCACCTCCACGCCACCCACGGGTTCCGCCTCGGCGGCCTGTGGTGCGGGCTCCTCCCCCTCGATCTGCGCCTGGCAGCGGCGTACGAGCATCACGGCGTTACCCATGGCGTTGTAGCGCAGCTCGTCCACGTAGGCGTCCATCAACTGCACACCACGGCCCTTGCTCAGCAGCACGGCGTTGGGCTGCTCGAGTTGCTCCGNNCTGGTCGGTGAACAGCCGGACGGCGACCTCTTTGTGCGGGTTGCACTTGTTGCCGTGGAGCATGGCATTGGTCAGAGCTTCGTCGAGCACGAGCTCGGTCCGTGGGTTGTCGCCCGGTGGCAGGCAGCCGTGCTCCTGGAGCTGCTTGATGATCCGCAGGACGACGGGCGTCTTGTAACCCAGGTCGCTGGGCACCGAGACCTCGAGCAGCATCTCCCCGAAGGGCTCAAGCGGTTGTTCGACGAATTCCATGTCACTCCTCCAACCCCAGGACTTCCTCTGGCGCCACCTCGATGCCGGCCGTTTTCAGCTTGCGCATCAGGTCCTCCCGGTCCACGGTGCTGGCGAACGCCTCCCGCGGCTCCACCACGGTGTCCAGCACGAGCCGCAGCAGGGAGTCGTTCAACTGCACCATGCCCGCCTTGGCGCTGGTCTGCATGACGGAGGGAATCTGGTGGATCTTGCGCTCCCGGATGGTCGCCTGGACGGCCGGTGTGACGATGAGCACCTCGAAGGCGGCCACCATGCCACCCGTGCTGCGGCGCAGGAGCGTCTGACTGACTACGCCCGTCAGGTTGGCCGCCACCATGCTGCGGATCTGCTCCTGCTCCTGCGGCGGGTACTGGCTTATCAGGCGGTCCACGCTGGAGGCGGCGGTGGTCGTGTGCAGCGTGGCGAATACGATGTGCCCCGTCTCGGCCGTCTGTATGGCCGTCCGAGTGGTCTCCAGGTCGCGCATCTCACCGACCAGCACCACGTCCGGGTCCTGCCGCAGCGCCGCCCGCAGGGCGCGGGGGAACGACTCCGCGTGCGTGTGCACCTCCCGCTGGTTGATGCGGCACTTGTTCTCAGCGTAGACGTACTCGATGGGATCTTCGATGGTGACGATGTGCGCTTTGCGGGTGTCGTTGATGAGCTGGACGAGGGAGGCCAGGGTGGTGGACTTGCCGCACCCGGTCGGCCCGGTAACCAGAATGAGCCCCTTGGGCAGGTAACACAGGTTGGTGACCGAGCCGGGGATGCCCAGCTCGTCAACGCCCCGGATGCGGTTCGGGATCAGCCGGCAGGCCCCGCCGACCCCGTACATGTCCTGGAACACGTTCACGCGGAACCGCGCAACGCCGTCCAGTTCGTAGGCGAAGTCAGTGTCCCCCCGCTGGTCGAACTCCTCCTGGTTGTGTGCCGGCATGATCTCCCGGAACAGGTGCTCCGTCTCATCCGGGCTGAGCGCGTCGCCCTTGAGGGACACGATGGTCCCGTCCAGGCGGACCATGGGCCGCCGCCTGGCGGCGACGTGCAGGTCGGAGGCGCCCTGGGACTCGACGAACTTCAGGAAGCGGTCTATGGCAGGCACAGCACCCTCCCCGACAGGCGCACAACGGCGATTGTACCCCCAGCGCTGACGCGCGGTCAAGCCGCAGCGCGCTGAACCGGCCGCACCACGCCTGAGTGATGCCTGTGGACCAGTTCGCCCCGCCGGGAGCCACTGTGCTGGGACGTTCGGCAAGGCAGTGTCAGTCCACGCCACCCGCAGGACCACCGATGTCTCTGAGCGTGTAGCACGACGCGGACCGGCCGACCACATAGAACTCAGCGGCCCCGTCTCCGTCAACGTCCGCAACCAGGAGCTGGTTTCCGTACCCGAAGTGCTGCTTCACCTTCCTGACGCCAGCGGCATCGTACAGATGGAACTCGGAGTGGGAGACAAGCAGAAGCAGATCAGACCCGTTCCCCGAGGCGACTGCCCCGGCCTCCTGGGTGTGTAGATCCATCAGAGGCCGGCTCCAGAGGACATTGCCGCCGGCGTCGAACGCGGTGAGCACCTCTTGTCGTGGGTGGTAGGACTTCGAGGCGGGGCCGGTCTCTTTCACGTCGTAGAACCTCTGCACTGCTACTACCACAGGCCCATGCGGCGTGGACAGCACCACGTAGCGCGGGACTTCACCCATTTCGTTCTCGCGCCGCGCAGGGGCAGGCACGGGCAGGCGGCGCTGTTCACGGCCCGTCAGAGGGTCTATGAGAACCAGCTCCTTCCCGGTGGGCAATGCCAGGTGCCGGGGCGGAAGGCGGAAGGTCGCCGGCTCGATGGCGGGCCGCCCCCGAGTCCTGATGGAGGAGGCGGCCCATCGCTGCTCGAAATGCCACTCGTCCAAGGACAGCGCTTCCTCCCCCGTCTCGGGGTGCCAAGTGAAGAGCAGTCCAGGGACCTCCTTCTCACCTTCCTCGGGGGTGAAAACGAACTCCTCTTCGGCCAGCGGTTCGTTCACATGCAGCCTGGTTATGCGTCCCGACCACTCCACCGGTCTGGCCGGACCCAACTCCGCGGGTAAGGCCGCCTCTTCCCACTTCCGGAGGGATTCCAGGGCTGAGTCTACGTCCAGCTCCCATCTCCGCACCAGACCGAACTCCCTGTCGATCCAGGCTCTGAACGTCGGCGAAATCCCCATTAGGCTGTCCCGCATCGTGACATCTACCACCCAGCAATCGCGACCGTCCAGCTTCTCATCGGGAAGCACAACTACAGCATTCTTCGCCACGAAATCGGAGAGCACGGCCTTGGGGTCGCCGCTCAGCAGCGCCAGAGCATCCGGGCTCAACGACGCTCGGGGCGATAGCATGGGCTGAATGGTCTCATCCAAAGCCCCATCCAATGGGACCTTGCGGTACTGGTCCCCGAACGATGAGCGGTCGTAGACGTACTCGCCATCCGAGACCAGGTCGACCGTGCGTGCATGGATCCGGAGCCGGTTCGGCCGGGCGTATGCCATCTCAAACGGCTCGACGCCCTTGTATACTGTGCTGTCCGCCTGGAACTCGTAGGCGGTCTCCCCCTCTGTGCGGAGCGTTTCGATCGCCTGCAGCCGGTCGGCCATCTGCCCGATGAGTTCCTCGACCGAGTCGGCCTCTGCGCCGTAGCAGGGGACGCAGAAGGCCAGTGCGAGAACCAATGCTGTCGCCGGGGCAGTTGCGTTCCTCATGGCGAACGCTCGCTCTGAGTGGTAAGGAGTAGTCTGATGTCACTCGCGATGGTATTGGGACTCATACCAATTGTCAATATCTTAATGGGCATGATACTGCCGCCGGGCGAGCGCCAAATCAAGCAGCAGCGTTGGCTCCCTACTCCAGCCGGCGGTCGAGGGTGCGGTAGTTGACCGCCTCGGTGATGTGGTGGCTCAGAAC
>JABAOC010001316.1_pt2 | contig 13888 bp, 13 predicted proteins | sample 7062161 | NCBI WGS metagenome assembly JABAOC01 (sample SAMN14538625, study PRJNA623070) | marine sediment metagenome | biome: marine biome [ENVO:00000428]; feature: marine pelagic biome [ENVO:01000023]; material: deep marine sediment [ENVO:00002113] | place: India: Gulf of Khambhat ... | reverse complement strand
CAAGCCTTCCGGGTGGGTTCCTTTCAGGTTTCCAGAGCGAATACAATGGTTGTCCCGCACAAAGAAAGAACGGCAGATGCGGAAATTGATTGGCATGAAAATTCGTAGGAAGATGCATGTTTCTTCTGTTCGAGCTGTGAAGGAGATTCTCCCGTACATACGAGTGATATTTGAGGATAACGCTGAGATGGCTACGGGAATAGCGAAGTGGCTGGATTTGGATGACGACATGATAGGATATCTCGCTGGAAGCAAGCGAAGAGCTAAGGCTATCGTTGCAAAACTGGAATAGTTGAGTTGCGCGCTCATTTTCTCTGCAGCAGTATCTCACTGCCTATTGTTGTACGCTTGCTAGTTTCTCATCAACCAGATATATCAGATCTTCCAACGTCTTAGTTCGCATGCATGCATCAAATGAGTTTTACGCTACCCGCATAGCGTTATGCACGCGCATCATGTTTATTAACCATTAATATATAAGATATACTTGAGGGTTCAGCCCGTGCAGTTACTGGGTATGCTAACAGTTAATGAAGAGCCCAAGAGCAAAGATGATTTATTGGAGATATTATGGAAGGCATCTGAATACTTTCCGCAAGGCACATGGGAAGGCATTGAGTATCTGGGAAAGATCAGCGTAATGCATGATTTAAAGATAAAATCGAGAGGAAAAGTCCATAGAACCTTCATCTTAAATAATTTGATGCGCAAGATTAGAGAAATCAAAAGTGTGCTTGATAGTCGCGGTCTTTTGTTAGCGGTGACATACGACCCTGTAGTATCTATATACCATCAATTTGAACGGGAAAGGTTCAGAAGAATAATTAACCTTGTTCGCGACTACGTGGTAAACGATGTAGGGATGCTATCGTTATTCGAAATGCGAGACGAAATCGCAACTAAAGTGGCAGCACATGGTCTAGGCCACAACCAAGGTCTAAGGCATCATGCAGAACCAATCGATCTAATGTATGTGTGTTTACTGGATGGGCACCCCATAAAGAGAGACGGCTTTTGCGATGAATGCCAACGAAAATTGAAGAGCAGAATAGATTAATCTTCGCCCGCCTTCAAAAACTTTTGCAGAACGTACCAAACTTGCTGCGCCCGCATAGCGTTTATAAATAGATAACAATAGTGAATTACAATTGTTTAGGTTTGAGGGGGATTTTAGAGTTGGCTGTAAAAACAAAACAAATTTCAATTCACACGAGAGGAGAAGGAGACATTTTAGATATCACAAGCAGAGTTGCTGAGGTTGTAGCTGAAAGCAAATTGGAGAACGGAATTGTAACGGTTTTCGTGCCAGGATCCACAGGTGCACTAACAACCATCGAGTATGAGCCTGGACTGTTGGAGGATCTTCCGAATATGCTTGAGCGCATAGCGCCTAAGAATATCGTGTATGAGCATGAGAAAAGATGGCATGATGGTAATGGTCACTCACACGTTAGAGCTTCGTTGATAGGACCCAGTTTGACTGTACCTTTTGTCAACAGCAGATTAACTTTGGGAACTTGGCAACAAATTGTTTTCTTAGAGTTGGATGCTCGCAGCCGAGCTAGAAACATAGTCCTGCAGATAATGGGACAATAAGGTGCGCGCACGACTTTCATGCAGGTTGTACGCGTCAGATTTGATCACGAAAATGTTATATGTTGCATAGAGAACGGCTCGATGCAATACAAAGAGTGTAGGAACAATGAAGATCGATCGATTCTTGGTTGAACGATTTATGAACGCTTACGAGCACGATGTAGAGCTGAATCTCGCTGAGACCTGTATTGATCCGTTCACGTTGGGTGAGTTTCTAGCCCTCATGGAACGAGAAGGTTTCCTCGAAGAGCTCAAGGACATGCAGTTAACGTATGGCTTTATTGAAGGATCTCCAGATCTCCGGAAAGGACTCGCAAATCTGTACGATCATATGGATCCGGAAAACATCCTTGTTACTGGAGGGGCAATCGGCGCCAACTTTCTTGTTTTCTATAGCCTCGTTGAACCAGGTGACACGGTCATTTCCCTCTTTCCTGCCTATCAACAATTGTACAGCGTGGCTAAATCATTCGGTGCGAACGTCAAGTTACTGCGGTTTCGTGAAGATAATCAATGGTTACCTGATGCCGCTGAACTCGCTGAACTCGTCGATGACAAGACCAAGCTTATCGTAATAAACAATCCGCACAATCCTACAGGAAGCCTCTTGAAGACTGGCCTCTTAAAGAAAATCTGTGCAATTGCAGAAGAGACAGGTGCATATCTACTCTGCGATGAGGCATATAGAGGGCTCTACGTCAAACCTAACGACTTTGTTCCTTCTGCAGTAGATCTCAGTGAGAGAGCTATAGTGACGGGATCCTTCTCCAAAGCGCTTTCGCTCACCGGGTTACGTCTAGGATGGATCGCCGCCAGTAGACACATCATCCAAGAGTGCATGCATCATAGAGACTATACAACGATCAGTCATGGCATGATTGATGATGCTCTCGCGGCTCTCGCCGTGAAGCACATAGATCAGATCTTTAATCGTAACCTGAAAATCCTCCGTACTAATCACCATGTCCTTTCACGTTGGATTGAAACCGAACCACTGATCGACTGGATTCCAGCAAGAGGAGGAAGCGTTGGTTTTCTTCGGCATAACCTTGACATGTCTTCTGAAGAGCTCTGTCTGCGTCTCATTCAAGACAAAGGAACGTTCCTTGTTCCTGGTTCCTGTTTTGAAATGGAAGGGTTCTTGCGGATTGGTTATGGATGTAAAACCGAAATTCTGGTTGCAGGCCTGTCAAGATTCAAGGATTTCTTGAAACCCTATCGCTAGAACACAATACATACCCATGTTCCTATTAGGAGCTAGCCAGCCAAAATGCGCGCGCAGAGAAGAAGATGAACTTTTTCCCCGTTCAAAGAAGTGTTGATCTGTATAGGTTTCTGTGGACTAATGTTTCTAGCCCTTTTCGTGGACGTGTTTCTGGAGATGGATTTTCAGCTGGGTAGCCCACAGGTATGATGGCAACAGGTTGGTGGTCCTTTGGAATTTTGAGCAGTTTGTTGAGAAAGCGGGTGTCGCTTGGTGTGTAAGTGAGGGTTCCGAAGCCTCGGCTTGCCGCCTCAAGTACAATGTAGGCGATGGACATCCATGTGGACTCAAGCCAGTAGGGAGCTTCCGTGCGCCCAGCCACGACGATCAGCGCTGGGGCTTCGGTGAGGAAACTTTTTTGAGGGGTTATTCCTTGTTTCTTCACCCAGTTTTTCAGAGAGTGTGGAGCCCTGCAGTGAAAGGTTTTTTCCACCGTTTCAGCTTCTCGTCTAATCTCATGCTGCAGTTGGCTGTCGGTGACTAGAACGTACATCCAAGGTTGTTGATTAGCGCCAGAAGGAGCTAGTCTTCCCGCTTCCAGCACACTAAGGATTTCTTTTGTAGGTACTAATTTTGTCTTGTATTTACGGATGCTTCTTCGTCTTCTCATTAGCTCTAGAACGGTCAATTGCGTGCTGTCTCCTCCGAGTTGTTACGAAAGATGTACTAGTGGATTCTGCTTCCTATCGCAACATCCTTTTCCGGCTTCATCAAAACCACGTTGCCCTTGTCATCTTCTGCTGCAAAGATCATACATTGAGATTCTATGCCCATGAACCTTCTCCTTTGCAGATTGAGGATAAATGCATACTTGTTATCCACTAGTTCCTCAGGCTTGTACCATTGCAGTAGTCCAGCGACGCCTTGTCTCTTCTCAGTTCCAAAGTCCACTATCATGCGGATGAGGTTTCGGGAGCCGGCTATCTGTTTGGCTTCAACAACCTTCCCCACTCTCATGTCCAGCTTCATGAACTCGTTGAAAGATATTTCCACCATGCCAAATCACCAACCTTTTTCCCATAGCTTTTACGATATAAAGATATGGTAAAAACGCTAAATTTATAATGCTTGCGACAGAAAAGGGGCTAATTTCATGTATAGTAATATTTAATATATTCGGGAGAGAATAGTAATCTAGAAGTCTTGCACGACCGCACACTCATCATGTTCGGCGGCAATCGTTCAGGAGTTTCACCGTTGTTTGATGAAAGAAAGCGTGCGATTTTACTAGGTTCAGCGTTCCTGATTCTTTTATTGTTCTCTTACTTTGCAAACACTGCTTTTTTCAAGACGTTGAATGTTCTGTTTCAGAATCAGCTTTTGGTTTTCTTAATGATTTTCGTGCACAACGTAATTGTGGTCTCTCTAGTCCTATTGGGTATGACGTTTTATGTAGATCTAGTTGTTTTAGGTCTGTTCAAAAGGGAGAAGTATGCGTATATTGTGCTGGAACATCCACGAACCTTTGCCATAGTCTTCGCGTTCATTGTTCTGTTTCTAAGTATTCTAAGGGGCACCAACATTTTTCTCGGAAGCATAATCGTTGAAGCTCTTCCCATGATTTTCTTTGTAAGTGCACCAATCGGAATAATCGAAGGATACGGCATATACTTGACAATAGAGAAGACTCTGAGCAGAACAATAACCGTGAAAGACTTAGTGTACATTTACGGAATATTCATCATTGCGGCCGCAATAGAGGTTGGCTTTATAAACATCTTGAGATAGGGTTCATATAGTGCACGCTCAACGCAAAAGAAGAGTATAATTGACAATTCAGACTATGATTTCGTTCGACATGAGTGGTTTCTGCAATGGAAGTGTTTGAAGCAATCCGGAAAAGGCATTCAGTTAGGGCATACTTGCCTGATAGGGTATCTGGGGAGAAGTTGGAAAGAATCTTAGAAGCTGGACGTTTGGCACCATCTGCTGGAAACACACAACCATGGCATTTTATAGTTGTCACGGACCAACAGAAGAGAAATAAGTTGTCTAAAGGAAGATACGCCAAGTTTTTGACGGAATCACCAGTGGTGTTGGTGGGTTGCGGAGACAAAGAAGCGTCGCCCAACTGGTATGCAGTTGACACAACCATTGCCATGCAAAACATGGTTTTGACGGCTACCGGCGAAGGCTTGGGTACATGTTGGATTGGAAGCTTCAACGAGAATCAAGTTAAAGAACTTCTAAATATTCCACGAAGATTCAGAGTAATAGCTCTCCTAGCGTTGGGTTATGGCCGCAAAAAAATGGACATGGCAGGTAAGGCCTTGCACTTCTTCAGAAGAAGAAAAAAACTGAAAAAAATTGCAAGCTTGGAAGAGTTTGGAAACCCTATTGCGAAGATCCCCTAGTTCGTGTTGCAACGAGTTTATGTGCCCTGGTTGCGGCGCACAGGCGATGTAATGCGAGCGCGCCTTATCCTTCTCTGGGTTTCGAAAATTGGAAGGAAAGGAAACCTGTGAATGCAAGGATGGATGCCAGATACATGGTAGTTTTGTAACCGCCGAGTGTTACCACAAAAGTTGCCGTGAATGGACCTATTATAGATGATAGACTCAAGACAGAATCGAGTAGGCTGCTGACGGTCGCTTTTTCGACATTTCTGTCCATTAGATATCTTAGTCCACCGACATACATGAGGGACCAAGAAATGCCTAAAAGAATTTGAGTTGGGATTATTTGCCAATGATCACTGGCAAGAGTAAAAGAAAAGAATGTAAGGCTGGACAAGAATAACCCGGCGATAACTGAAGTTACGTATTTTATTTTGCCACTTAGAGTATACATGAAGACGAACTGCGCTAGGCTGTTTATCATCATGATGGCACCAACCCAGAACAGATCCGCGCCTAGTGATTTTAAGAAGAGCGGCCAAAAGGTCCATATCATATGAGCTCCACTCTGGCGGATTAAGATCGACACATAAAGCGAGAGATTCTTCCTTATGATTTTAGTTGGAAACCTCGGGACATCTATCAAATCATGTCCTCCAAATTTTATTCTGGAAGCTGTGAGAAAAGCAACAAAAACGAGTAAAGAGCTGAAGACGAAAATTCCTTCAATCAAGAAATAGAAAGCTATCGAGCCTGCTATGAATGAGCCAAAAGCCCAACCTAACGCTCCGAAAGATGAAAACTTGGACAAATCTTTTTTCTCTTCATGGGCGTATGCAACTAGCGAAGACGGAAATATTCCCAAGCAAAAACCAACTAGAATACGTATCACCAACAAAGCCAAGAAAGCTTCAGCAAACATTTGCAGAAAAAATGCAATGGAAGATAACATTAAACCAGCCACCAAAAATAACTTCCGACCATACTTGTCGGATGCACGGCCGAAAACGAATGAAGACAGGAATACGGCAAGAGAATAGAAAGCTACGACAGAACCAATTTCTGTGTCTGACATCCCCCATCCTCTAGCAAAAATAGGTATGTATGTCCAAGAAGCCATCATTGCGGCAAAAGTGAGGAATCGAATCAAATACGGTTTCATCGTCCAAGCGTCTCCATTTTTTGTCAGATAGATAACGGATGCACACTTAAACTTGACCCTTGAATCTCTTACCGTTTCGTCTGTGCACACTATAATTTAGCCTAAACAAGCATGCAGTGTCAACAATAACATCTTGTCGGGATGACAGGTTATGCCCAAAAATTAACAGGTTTTCACTTGAACAGATAGGAGATAAGGAGGCTTTGGAGAGATCAGATAAGAAATTATGGCGGATCTGTGAAGAGAAGCTTACTATAGCCGCACATCGCAACCTTAATAGGAGAGCTTTTTAACCTACCATGCTATCCTATCCGTTGATAGAAGGAAACCTGAACATGCCCAGATTTCGACAAACTGGCGACATCCTGAAGCTCATGAGCACAAAACAGGATATCCGAGACATTGGAATAATCGCCCATATCGATCACGGAAAAACTACCATGACGGACTCCCTACTAGCGGAAGCAGGACTTCTGTCCCCAAAAATAGCCGGAGAAGCAAGAGCCTTAGACTACCTTGAAGAAGAACAGAAACGTGGAATCACCATAAAAACGGCCAACATAAGCTTGCTACACGAAATTGAAAACAAACCTTACCTTGTAAACCTCATTGATACACCAGGCCACGTAGACTTCACTGGAAAAGTGACACGAGCCCTGAGAGCCATCGACGGAGCCGTGGTCGTCGTAGACGCGGTCGAAGAAGTCATGGTCCAAACAGAAACTGTAACGAGACAGGCACTGGAAGAAGGAGTTAAACCCGTTCTATTCATCAACAAAGTCGACCGTCTAATCCGAGAATTGAAACTCAGCGCTGATGAAGTTCAAGCCAAGCTTCTCAGAATAATCCGAGACTTCAATAATCTTATCGCCCTCTACGGGGAACAAGAATACAAGAAGAAATGGAAAGTTGACCCAGCCAAGGGAACCGTGGCCTTCGGCTCAGCCCTCCACAGATGGGGCTTCACAGTCGAACTTGCGAAACAGAGTGACATAAAATTCAGCGACGTCGTTGAAGCCTACCACAAAGAACGCTGGCAAGAACTCCAAAAAGTAATACCTCTCCACAATGCCATACTCGACATGGTTGTCAAAAAACTTCCAAACCCCGTGCAAGCTCAAACATATCGAATTCCCAAAATCTGGAAGGGAGAACTCGACTCCGAGATAGGCCAAGCAATGCTCAACTGCAAAGACAACGGGCCAACCGTTCTCTGTCTCACCTTAGCACAACTTGACCCCCACGCAGGCCTCGTCGCAACTGGAAGACTGTTCTCCGGAACAGTACAGGAAGGAGCACAAGTCTACCTAGTAGGAGCCAAGAAGGATTATAGGGTTCAACAGGTTTCCATGTATATGGGTGCCTTCAGGGAAGTCGTGGATCGCATTGAAGCCGGGAACATAGCCGCACTACTCGGACTGGACCTCGCAAGAGCTGGCGAAACCCTCATCGATCACACACATCGAGACGGAATGATACCTTTTGAACGCATAAGATACGTCTCTGAACCGGTAATAACCATCGCTATAGAACCTAAACACCCAAAGGACTTGCCTCGCCTCGTAGATGTCATGCACCGACTGGCAATTGAAGACCCCAACCTGGTAACCACCATAAACAAAGAAACCGGCGAGTATCTGCTAAGCGGAATGGGCGAGCTACATCTGGAAATCGCCTGCAAGTTCCTTAAAGATTACGCACCGGGACTAGATATCATCACATCCCGTCCAATCGTTGTATACAGGGAGAGCATCACGGGACAGGGCGTCAAAGCGATGGCGAAGAGCCCCAACAAACACAACCGGTTCTGGATACAGGTAGAGCCACTTGAAGAAACAGTCATAACCATGATTGAAAAAGGAGACATTTTGGAAGAGATGGGTCGAAAAAAAATAGGCACTATTCTACGCGCAGAGGCCAAGTGGCCCGCTGAAGAAGCTAGAAACATCTGGGCGCTTGAGGAGCATAAAAACATCTTGGTCGACATGACGAAGGGAATACAATACCTCCGAGAAGCAAGAGAGATGATAATCTCCGGTTTCCGATGGGCGTCTGGAAATGGCCCCCTCAGCGAAGAGCCCATGCGAGGAATCAAAGTGAAGCTCATGGACGCCAAACTGCACGAAGATCCCGTTCACCGTGGGCCGGCTCAAATTATGCCAGCTACACGGAGAGCCTTCCTTGGATCGTTTCTCACGGCACAACCCGTCCTCCTAGAGCCCGTATACAAGATCGGCGTATCCGTTCCTGCACAATGGGTGGGAGATGTGACCGGAATAGTAACCCGCAAACGAGGTAGAATCCTATCATCGGCGCAGAAGGGACCCGTAACCATGATTAAGGGTTATATTCCAGTCGCCGAAACCTTCGGCCTCTCGGCTCAGATGAGATCAGCAACGTCTGGTCATGCGTTCTGGCAAACTCAGTTTGATCACTGGGAAAAGGTGCCGGAAAGCCTTATGCTTGCTGTCATAGAGGAAATACGTGAAAGAAGAGGCTTATCGCCAGAGATTCCCAAACCGCGCAGGTTCATCGATGAAGCCTGACTTAGCTTTGCGGACTGGTTTGAAAATTCTGACTTGAAGGGCGTTCAAAATAGTCGTTTGGTATTTGCGCGCGGTCAGCGCAAAGATGCATACGTTTTACAGAGAAATTACACTCTCGAAATAGCTTAGCGTCCCCCTTAGTACATCTCTCTCAGTAACTATCCCCACAATCTTTCCTTTTTCCGTGACCAAAAGTCGTCTTATTCGGTTATCCGACATTGACATAGCTGCCTCGCCAAGAGAAGCGTCAGCGTCAATTGTTATGAGAGGAGCACTCATGACCACTTCAACTTTCAAGTCTCCACCACACAATTTTTTGGCGCAGCACTCCTTCACGATGTCCTTTTCAGTTATTATCCCCACTGGATTTCCATCTTTGGTGATTACAATCGATCCGATATCGTTATCGGCCATGACGGAAGCAGCTGTGACAATAGATGCACTGTTTTTCACAGATATGATGTTTTTCGTCATTATGTGTCTTACAGCGAAGGCTACACCCATGAAGCTATCACCTACTATTTTTTGACAGCAGATTTATTATAAATGGCTTGCGCGCGCAGGATAGTAGTATCGATGATTTCACGGGGTTTGTTCAACTGGTTTTTTTGACGAAGTGCATGTTTCGCGCTCTTTCCGTACTCACAGTGAAAGCTGAGATTTTATTTTGGCGGTCGCGGAAGAAATGAATCGTAACGTAGCTAACTTTGAACATGTCCGTGAGCGTAGGAGACAACGGTTTGTTGGGAGCATTCCTGTGTCTAAAGAAAAGGTTGCCGTTTTCCAGCACCAGTTTGTAAGTGAACTGCAGTTCATCGCTGTAATAATTCCCCACGTACTCTGCGAGCTGGGAAGGCGTCGGAGATACTGGCTGGATGGCTTCAAAGGTAACCGGCTTTTCACCTTCTATTTCCACGTGTATTAGCAGAGGCTTAGTCTGGTCCTGCTTTTCAAATCTAACCTCTGTGTCGAATGATGCATCCACAGACTTGAATTGCGTTTTGCTTAACGGTGCAATTTGAAAGTTCATGTCAAACATGTTTACCAGTAGTTTACCATCCTTAGCGAATAGTTCACAGATGGTGCCGATCTTGGGATTTCGGAAGGTGCCGGTTCTATCTTTAAGTTCCTGTTCAGGGAGTTCAACGAATTTGGGTTTCTCCTGCTTAAATTGCTCGGCAAGGTAGAGGTCGGCTACCTGTTTGCAGAGTTTCGTCGGCTTGATGGTGCTGAGGTTGGCGAGGCAGATGACAGAGAACTTTTGCTCAAGAAAACGGATCATTTGGGTTCTGAAGCCCGCCTCGCTTCCTGAGTGGCCAATCATGTTCAAACCCCTGTAGCCAATTGCTTCTAGCCCGAAGGCGTAGCTCAGGTTTTCACCGTTGTTAAGTGTTCCCAGCGTAAGAAGCTGATTGATTAGATCCTTTCCACCCAGTTTGTTGTGGTAGAAATTCTGGTCCCAAAAGAACAGGTCCTCCACGGTAGTGAAAACACCGTCATCGCCAACCATGTCCAGAGTGGTCATGTTAATCCAGTAGCCACCGTCTTTTTTGGGAGAATAACCAGCAGCTCGATTTTTCACGATCATGGTGTGGTCGTCGTGAAAATGGGTGTGTTCCATACCTAAGGGTTTGAAAATGTGTTCTTCCGCGAACTCACGCAGGGACTTGCCGCTGACTCGCTTAACAATTGCCGACAACAAGAAGTATCCAGAGTTGCTGTATAAGTACTCGTCTCCCGGTTTGAAGTTGAGTTCCCTCTGCCTTGTCAGCATCTCAACCGCCTCATCATTCGGGTAGTAATCGTGGTCGCCCATACCGGCCAACTCCATTAGCTCGAGGTAGTCGCGGATGCCGCTGGTGTGGTGAATGAGGTGGCGAATTGTGATGGGGCTTTCATATTCCGGCATTTCTGACAGGTACTTGCGTATATCATCATCCAGAGATAGTTTTCCTTGTTCCGCCAACAGGAGAATGCACGTCGCTGTGAACTGTTTGGATGTGGAGGCGATGCGGAAGACCGTGGTGGAAGAAATTGGAATGTTATGTTCCAGATTGGCCATTCCGTAGCCACGTTTGTATATGAGTTGGCCATCTTTGATGATTCCGAGGGCGCATCCTGGCGAGTCTGGCTTGTTCCACTTAGCGAATAATTCGTCTACTTTGTCAGTTAGAGAGTTCATAACTGCCTTGAAGTCATAGAATCATAGAAAAAGATTTTGTTATTCGATTCTGTGCATGCATGCAATCAAAACGAGAAGTCAAGTGATTTGCTGTGTTTGGGGATTAAAATTTAACCTTTTTTTTACCTATGCTAACGTTAGTTGACGCTGTCCTGAGAAGGTGAGAATCAGCGTCAACTGTAAGATGGCGCGCTAGTGCGCGCAAAAAAAAGATTCATCAGCTTGATTCTGAAAAAAGATAGGAAGCAGGCTGAAAGGCTGAAATAAGGTAGGGTTAACGGTTAACGATACTTATTATTCCTCTTATCTCTACTAGCAATAACACTAGCAGGCATGCATGCATATAATTTCGTCAAGTATTTGCATTCGATACATTTCATCATGTGAATGTGTGAATTCTAGAAAATGTGCACGAATTCTTTCATAAGTTTTTTATGTGGAAAAGAGGCATATCAGAGAACAAGGGCGTATCCTTCGGTGTGTGGAAAACGCCTTAACAGCCGAGGTGGGGCTGTATAAATATGCCAATAGTTGAAAGGAGAGTGATGAAATGAGAAAGATGTTATCGGCAGCGCTCCTGATGTGCATAGTTGCACTTCTTACGCTATCGACCCCAGTGCATGCAACGAAACCTATGGATATGGAGGGACATATGTATTACATATCTTACCTCGTTTCCGCGCGTGAAGCTGACGGCAACCTGTTTCTAAACACAGAAGAGGATGTTTGGTGGTATGGAGACATTGATGGAATCACACCCAAGGAAGATAGCAAAACCCGTGTAGTGATGTATTCCACGGGTGATATGTGGTATACAGGTCTATACAAGGTTACAGATGCTACTGTGGAGGGTAAAGAAGGCAGCTTTGTTATGCATACAGTTGGTGGGAAACCATTGGGGGAGGATTGGTTTGGTCAGTGGGTGATCATCAGCGGCACAGGCGAGCTGGAGGACCTCCGTGGGCAAGGAACCTGGGGGGGACCAGGCTTTGATCCAAGCACACCAACGGTCCCAGGCTATATATGGTATGAGGGCCAGATACACTTCGATTAGGAAGCAATCTTAAGCTAGCCACGCAAGAGCATAGGTCTGGCTTCACTTGACAACCAGCCTAAACCCCTCTTTTTTCTGCATTCGTCAATCGTTCACAAACCGTTACTCATGTTCGCTCCGCTCCATTCACACCAAAACAACTACTTCTTAACAGCCTTAAAACGAGCGCGCGCGCAAGGTCTATCCATGCATGCAAACGTTCACAAAAAAGGAGGGGATGTTTTGTTGCTGTGGAAATTTAGCGCTTGCGTCCTCATTCTCCGTGCTAGTGATTCCAGTAGGCGTACAGAAAGTCAAGCCAGCCTGTGGATGCAAACTGCATCCCTGTATAAAGGTTCACGCGCGCCTCCGCTTTTTGGAAGGATACTGGGAACCAGATTGCCATTCCCAACGCTGAAACTGACTCCATGGCTTCAGTGTTGCCAACGTACACGATGGTCTCGTTTATGAGAGTGTCTGATACCTCTCCAGCTGACGCTCTTATGTCCTCATCTTCTGAAGCTAGTTCATAAAGGCCTAGGGTGAAGGTGGGAAGGTCAACCCAGGATCCATATGCTTCACCCCATGGAAGGTTTCCTCCGCCTCTAGCTTCACTTATTAGATCGCGGTAAGTGTCGAAGTCATCTTCTAATTTTGTCTTGAGCAATGCAGTTAATTCGGAAAGGTCTCCTGCAGCTTCCTCGATGGTGGAAAGGTCAATGACGGAAAGAGTTGCCATTACGCCATCATTGAAATGCGCTCTCGGCCTGTAGCACTCCGCGTATTCCCTTGCAACCGTTACGGCGAAGTCACGTTCTGAGATTTCTGGATCGTCGACCAAGGCCTGTAGAATCGCATCGTAGGGATAGCCGAACCAGGGAACATATTCTTCGCTGGCAACTAGATAGTCTGAGTCTACACCTAGCGTAACATATTCGTAGGCAACTTCCATCATAGCCTGTAAGCAAGCATCCCAAGCTATGATGTCAATATGATAACCATCAAGAGCCTCTGCCACTTCATATTGGCGTAGTTGATCTCTAGAAAGACCTGGCACCCCAGTATGCTCATCCACGCAGCCGCCAGTGAGGGCGTTCCCATGGTCCCATAGGTCAAGGAAGTAATGGTCCGCTTTAAACGTATCGTATACAAAATCCACGAAAGCTTCTAAAGTTTCTGGATCACCCATGTTCACTTCTTCCCCGTTTAAGGGGAATTCACCAATCAGCTCTTTGCCCCCTAAAAGAACTTTGTAGAGATAGGCAGGCTCATAGTAACCATCCCATAAGACGACAACGTTTACGTCATCTGTCGATCCGACATCGTCCATAAGATCCAGGTTCTCGGGGTCGTCAAGGTTGTTGTCAGCATCCATGTAAACCATAAAGGTCCACTTGGCTCTAGTAGGTTTCGCCGATACATTGGTCGTTATAACGCCTAACGTGCTCGCTAAAAGTAGTGTTATCAATATTCCTGTAGTTGCTTTTAATTTCATTTTTCTTCCTCCTTTCAACATAAGTTTGTTGAAGATGTCATATTTAATATTAATGCGCGCGCACATGAATTCAACGTGCATCGTTTTTATAGTGGCAACAGAATTTCTACTTAACGCAGGGGCGAATCATGGTCTCGAGTGAGAGAATCGAAATGCTCTGGGAGCAGAGTGTGAATACGGTCCCTTACATCGATCCAGAAAGAGCCAAGCTTATAACAGACTTCTATAAGAGCGATGCAGCGAAGGGCACATCCGAACCAGTTCTTCGCGCTCT